>Ga0164315_10000473_pt1 | contig 27842 bp, 24 predicted proteins | sample GuaBasSedimGuay6_FD_113737 | JGI IMG/M metagenome (GOLD analysis project Ga0164315, IMG submission 113737) | Subseafloor sediment microbial communities from Guaymas Basin, Gulf of California, Mexico - Guay6, Core 4569-2, 0-3 cm | ecosystem: Environmental > Aquatic > Marine > Hydrothermal vents... | reverse complement strand
TAGAAAAAGGCTGGCATGGCGGCCCACCGTGGATAACATCTATTGAGCCAATCTTATCGATCCATTTGATTTGAGTGACATCGCCCTTTTCAGGGCCACTATGAATCGTCCAGTTTGGACGGTTGTTTTTTAAGGTTTCGCCACAAATAGGTATAATTTCATAAGCGCCTTGGTGGGTATATCCCGCTTTATCAAAGCCCAAGTCTAAACCGCCACCACCACTAAATAGGCTCAAAGTTGTCAGGTTATTATATTTTAACTGTGGCATTAAATTGTTTGGCTCAAGTTGTGGCGTGTTGACAGAATGGACACGAGACAAAAGCCCGAGCGAAGCACGCTTTTTGAGCCAAAAGGATTCTTGAGATATCTTCCGGTAAATGTCGCGTTGCTCGGTGGTGAGGTTATATTCTTTCCTTGAGGTATTTTTAGAGATGTTATGTTTAGTTGACATAGTTAAAATCATCAATTTCAATTGGTTTAGTGATTAATTTTAAAACAAGACTTCTGAGTATATACTGAATCAATATATTTATCCATCCAGAAAAATGTCGCAACAGCATGGCCCCGTAAAAGTTGATACTAACATCATGATTATTTTAGTCTTTTTGTCCATTTTAGACGTTCTAAAAGGAGTAATATGCCAGTATTGATTATTTGTTATAAAAATCAATATCTTTTGTTCTAAATTTGTATCATGATTGGAGTGCAAAATTTATTTTGCGAGGGCTAACAAGAGGGCAGCAAAATAACATGCATTCCAATCAGGGCGAAAAATAAATTTGTAACAATAATAATTTGTACTTCATTCAATTGGGAAATGCTATATCTCAATGACAATGAACAATCCATCACTGAAATTGATACTTATCCTAAATGAGTTAAAGAAAGTGCTTGCAAACTGGGTGTTGAAAAATGGGTAAAAATGGATATCAATGATTTAGCAATTGATTGTTTACCTTCATTGCAAGCTGGCTATACGGAATGACAACGTTTATCTAATAAACTGATGTAGCTAAAGTTTCATGGTGTTGCCGATTCATCCATTTCTGGAATGATTGGGAAAACACAAATTTTGCCACAAGAAGATTTAAAGTTAGTACAACGGATTAACGGAATAAACGGATTTTGTCATTGAGAAATCAACAAAGTATTGCTAATGAATCAATCCGTTTATTCCGATAATCCGCTGTATAATAGAAGTGCGGCAACCTTATGAGGATTTGGCACGGGCGTTTAACTTGACGTTGGCGTGGCAATCTCAATAGACATCATGGTTGGGGAGTTTGTAAAGCCATGAAAACAATGATTTACCAGGGCTATGTAGCCAATATTTCTATTGATGAATTTATCAGCCTATTGTAATCAAACGAGGCCCAAAAAATGGCAAAAGACAATTTTCGTAACCCAATGTTTCGTGAACATCAACAGGTGGCTATAAAATCAATCAACAATGAAATTGACACATTAGAAAAAATGGTGATTCAGGGCGATATTTTGCCTGATATTGAATCTGCACTGGGCCGTCTTCAGGGCATTATAAACAGAGCAAAAGCATCTCATCTTGTCGGTGTGGAACAGAAAACCGTTTTTCATCACGACATTGAGGCTCATTTTTCTAAACTGTTGATTTCTAACTATAAACGATTGCAGAACCTGAGCATTTCAAAGCTTTCTCGCATCAATCTTTTTACAGGCATTAACAATTCAGGAAAAACCACCTTACTTGAAGCGATCTATCTGCTTTGTCGTCAGAATGATTTTTTGGGTTTGCTTGAAGTGATTCGACGGCGCGGAAAAATGGCTGAAGATCGCATCAATCCAGAATGGTTTATTGAGCAGATACCACCAGATATTGAGATTAGTGGGCAATTTAATAACGCTGATTCACTTGTTCGGATAAAACACTATGAAGAAGAGAATAGTCGCATCGACAAATCACATTATCTGGAATCGGTAGACATTTCTTCACATTATGCCACAACCTCACTCAAATCGCTTACTAGGATATTCAAAGGGCGGGATCGTGAAACTCAGGCTGTTCGCATTAAAATGCTTTGTCCATCCGTTTTTAGCAGTCCTTTTTTCTTAAATGAACCACATCGCTATGCACAGTTCTACTATAAAAGTGTGCGTTCCAAAAGCTTACCTAAAATCATTGCGTTCATTCGTGAAAAGGTGGTAGGAACGCTTGAGGATATTCGACTGGCTGATGAAATGCAACGGTTTCTTGTCACTGATAGTATATTCAAAGAAACGTTGGACTTAAGCGGATATGGTGAAGGATTACAGCGTATTTTTTTCATTTCACTCTTATTTGCGTCAGCACAGAACGGCATTATTCTGATTGATGAGTTTGAAAATGCCATTCATACAGAATTGCTCGCTCAGTTTGCAGGATTGATTGATGAACTATCGAAACTGTTCAATACCCAAGTCTTTTTGACTAGCCACAGTAAAGAGTGTATTGATGCTTTCGTTAAACATAAGCCGCAAATCAATGATCTGTCTGCGTGTGCTTTAGTGGAAAATGAAGAACGTATTGTTGCCAGAGAATTTACCGGCAAAGCGTTTCGGCGACTTGTCGAAGCGGGTAATGTTGATCTGAGGAGGGCAAAATAATGGAAAATATTAATGCCCTCTTGGTATTTTGTGAAGGCCCACACGATGTTGCTTTTTGTCGTTTGATGTTCAAAATTGATTGGAAATTTAGCGAGTATCCGGCACCGTTTAATCAGTTGTTCAAAACCAGCATGGAAAATCATGCCGCGCAGGATATGAGTTTGGATATGGCACACAAATTTTTTCTGCCGGATAGAACCTTGTACAACGAAAACAGAAAATTGCTTGTATTGCTTTTTAATACGGGGGGAAAAAGCAAAACGGATAATCCGAAAATTTTTCTGAGAGATTTCTTGCCGCTATTAAAGCAATCAAAAGTTTTTCCTGGCGATGCGAAGAAAATAGTCAATCACTGTAATTACCTTTTTCTGTATGATCGAGATAACAAAGAACCTTCTAATGTGTTTTCGTGGTGTCAAAATGAATTTGCACAGATTGAAGATGAGATTTTTATCTCCGAGGATTTTATAATTGATGAAGAAAACAATCTGGCTGCAAGTTGTCTAACGAAAACTGTTGGTGTTTATGTTTTTTCAAAATCCAATTCACTAGGAACACTTGAAGACATCCTGCTTCCCCTGTTTGAATCCGCGCAAAGCCAATTGCTAAATGAAGCTGAAAAATTTATTGATATAGCGTTTCCCGATTGAATGAAGTACAAGTTTTAATTTTGTTACAAATTTATTTTGCGAAGGCCCTTGGAGTGCAAAATTTATTTTGCGGTTTATTTACGTTCCAAATTTATTTTGCGGTTTATTTACGTTCCAAATTTATTTTGCGGTTTATGGAATGCATGTTATTTTGCGAAGGTGAAGTGTACGTCATGAGATCGGGAAACGCTATAGTAAGCAACAACGCGGCCGGTAAAACGACTATTCCTAAGTGGCAACAACGTGTGTTGATTGATCTCATGGCCATATTTCCCAACACACAATTGATTGTGACGACACATAGTCAGCCGGTACTCACAACGATCAAGCCAGAGCATATTATTTTGTTAGAACATGAAAAAGAGGTAATTGCTGAACAAGTGACTTTTTCTTATGGTGCTGAAAGCGGGCGTTTATTAAGTGAAATCATGGCCGTAGATGAACGTCCACCGGCTGATGTGAATGAATTTATTCGGCTACTTGAACAATATTATCAGCTTATTGAACGCAGGTGAGAGCGAGGAGGCTTTCAAAATACGTTCAAGGCTGAATGAACTGTCTATTGATGACTTGAATTTAATCACAGCGGATAGGGAAATTAAAGCGAATTACCTATTTCCCCCCCCTTTAAAAAAACTTTTATCTGGTTTTTCACTGTTTATAACTTCTTGTTTTTAAAAGAGCATAGCGGTTTTTTAGGGAATCGCATTATATATAACTTACTGTTCAGTCTAAAATCATCTATGGATAAAACACAACAAACACTGATTGACACCTACTTGGCAGACGATACCAAACTATACGAAGATTGGTATCACGCATTTTACGCGCCAGAAAATGACACCGATACGCTGGCTTTTGCGCCGTCTTTTTCAGTTGAAACGTTCAAAAAACGTTTTAACCAATGGTTTGAAAAACGGCGAAACCTGTTGCAGCATAAAATCTGTGAAGAGTGGGAATACCCTCAAAAAAAGAGCGTATTTGAAAACAAACAAGCGATGATTATCGCCATATCAGTTGACTGTTTAGCTGTTGCGCTATCATTACCGACTACGAATGTCATTACAGTCGCCACGATTTTAGTCGTTGATGGGTATTTGGATAAACTGTGCCCTGATTCTTAAAACACCAATAATCGTAGGGTGGGATCGCTTAGCGACAATGAAGTCAAGAGCAACCCAAAAACTCTCCGCCCGCTTGCCCACCATTTATCTTGGAAGATCGTAGGGTGGGCTCGCTGTAGGCATTGACTCAAAAATTATCCCAAAATCCAACCGCCGGCTTGCCCACCATTTGTCTTGAAAATCTATAGAAACAATGCCCATAACAACCGAACAACTCAAAAAACAGATTCACCGTGAATTAACTGATGCCAGTGTCAAGATTTTTGAAAAAGTGGGTAAAAATTATGAATTTCGTGGCACTGGTTTTTTTATCACGCCTGATGGTTATTTATTAACCGCTTATCATTGTGTCGGCGAATCTCCAGACGATATTGTTGTCAAAACACATTTTGATGGCCAATTTAAAGCGGTGCTTGATCAACAAAAATCGTTGCGAGATTTAGAATACGATATTGCGGTGTTGAAAATTGATTATAAGCCTAATCATTATTTGCCGTTAGGAAGCGTTGCGGAACAACATAAAACAGATCAACTTGTGACAACCGGTTATCCAGCAGGTGAAATTGCCGACAATCAAGAAATTGGGATTTACTTTGGCACGATTTCACGATTTCGTGGCAATAAAATTGAAATGGATGCCGCAAAAGGGCCAGGGCATAGTGGTGGCCCCGTTTATCATTATCGAACTCACCAAGTCATTGGATTGATTTCAGCAGGTTATAAACCGGAAATTATATTTAATGCTGGACTTGCTGTTCGATTTGATCCCTTATTTAAAAAATGGCGTGAATTTGAACAGATTAACCAACTTGTCGCTAAAGCTTGGAGAAAACGCTTTCAAGAAAAATCGCCATGCCCTAAAAAACCATTACCCCCTCAAAAGACGACATCACCTAAAAAACCATTACCCCCAATCGAACCCTGTGGAGGGGCTATGCCATTAGATTCCAAATTTTATGTTGAACGGCAAGTTGATCAAAATTTTCAAACGGCGATTCAACGCCGTGATAGCATCGTGTTGCTGAAAGGCCCTCGGCAAGTGGGCAAAACATCGTTATTAGCACGGGGTTTACAAAAAGCGCGTGAAGCGGGAGTCATTGTCTTGTTGACGGATTTCCAAAAATTAATTGATGCCCAATTGCAAAATTTGGAAACCTTTTTTATTGCCCTTGGGGAAATGTTAGCGGATCAAGTCAACTCGGATGTTTATCCTGAAGATTTCAAAAAATGGCGGCCTAATCGTGCGCCTAATTTGAATTTTGATTTGTATTTTAAGAGTGAAATATGAGGCAAAACCAACAAACCCATATTGTGGGGGGTAGATGAAGCTGACCGTTTGTTTTTCTGTGACTTTAGCAGTGATGTCTTTGCCTTATTTCGGACGTGGCATAATGAGCGTGCCTTAAATCCGGGCACGCCTTGTTCACGGCTGACTTTAGCCATTGCTTATGCGACAGAAACCTACTTATTGATCAAAGATCAAAATCAATCGCCTTTCAATGTCGGCACCAAGCTGTTTTTAGAAGATTTCACGCTACAACAGCTCGCTCTGTTGAATCAACGTTATGGTTCACCGCTAAAAAACAGTAAAGAAATCAAGCAGTTTCATCACATGTCGGGTGGGCAACCGTATTTAGTGCGTTGTGGTTTAAATGATTTAGTCAGCCATAAGATGAGCTTAGACGCTTTTATTAGCACAGCGACTCGTGACAATGGCACTTATGGCGATCATTTGCGTCGGATTGTGATCTTACTGAACCAAGATGAGCCATTATTACACGCTATGCAAAAGGTATTGCAAGGGCAATCTTGCCCAGATTATGACTCATTTTATCGTCTTAGGAGTGCCGGGATTTTGCGAGGGGAGTCAAAGGATAATGTGAGTTTGCGGAGTCAAATTTATGAACATTATTTGAAAAAGCATTTGTTGTAGATAGAACGCTGATTGAACTGATTATCATGATTAACACTGATTTAAAAAACTGATTTAAAAAAATCAGCGTCGATCATGACAATCAGCATTTCACGCAAAAGTTGCGCGCAACTTTTGCGTGAACCAAAGGTCAGCGAAGCTAAATATCAGCGTTCTATCATATCACTCACATATTTTATTATGCAAAAAAAATCTTAATGAATTATGCATGTTATCTCAAGAAAAGCATTAAGCCCATTTTGGGAATTGTACCCAGATAGCAAAAACGCGCTTTCTATTGACAATGAAGAGGATTATGATATTGCCATTGAACGGCTCAACAATCTAATTGATGAGGTGGGCACTAACGAGCGACACCCACTTTATGGACTTTTGGATAGGTTAGGCATGGTAATACACGCTTATGAAGAAAAGCATTATCCGATCGCCGACGGTGTTTATATAATAGAGTCTTGAGCCTTGAGATAAATCTCAAGCCTAAAAGCTAAAGTCTGCTAAAGCAGACTAACAAAATGAGCTATTGCCTTGCAATAACGATGGCATTTATGCTGAGACTGATAACTGATAACTGATAACTGAATGAGAGGTATTATGATGAGCTACGCCGTTGAAAATGCCAATTTCTTGATAAAAGAACAAATTGTACAAACACTAGAAGGTTTGAGTGATATAGAACTCAAAAAAGTGATTGAATATGTCTCATTTTTGAAGTTTCGTACCCGTCTAAAAGCCATTTCACCACCGCCGGAAGTTTCGCAATTGGCTAAGCTCTATGCAGAATTTGCTGAAGAAGATCGTCAACTTGCCGAGGAAGGCATGGAAGAATACACTGATGGGCTAGTCAAGGAGGATACAAAATGATGGTAAAACGTGGTGAGATTTGGTTAGCAGAACTCAATCCAATTCGTGGTTCAGAGCTGGCAGGTACGCGCCCGGTACTCATATTTCAAAATGACTTGATTAATCCATTGACAACGACAGTTCTTGCCATTCCAATGACAAAAAATTTGCGCAGGGCATTATTACCCTCATGCATCCAAATATCCAAAGGTGAAGGCGGACTTGCCAGTGATTCTGTAGCATTATGCCATCAGTTTCGTGTATTAGACAAAATACGACTACAGTATAAATTTGGCTCTGTTACTCCACAGACTATGGCGGCTATTGAGACTTGTATGTTGTTTACATTAGGTGTCATCACAGACATTTAAGCCAAGCGGTGTTTATATCATAGAGCCTTGAGCCTTGAGATAAATCTCAAGGCTAAAAGCTAAAGTCTGCTAAAGCAGACTAACAAAATTAACTATTGCCTTACAATAACGATGGTATTTAGGTTAAAGTTGATAACTGATAACGGATAACTGATGAAAGATTTTTATTCTGCAAAGGGCGGCACCTTACCCAAAGACGCGCCTTCTTATATACCGCGCCAAGCCGATACCGATTTATACCAGGCTTTAAAACAGGGCCAATTTTGCTATATCCTGAACAGTCGGCAAATGGGGAAAAGTTCTTTGACGGTACGGGTAGCGAATCGTTTACGCGATGATGGAATAATCGTTGTTGTGTTTGAACTGTCGAGCCTTGGTACCCAATTAACAATTGAGCAATGGTACGATGGCTTAGTGCTTAAAGTTGGTGAACAACTGAATTTAGAAAATGAGTTAGACGATTTTTGGTATGACAATGAAAATTTAGGGTTAGCACAACGGTTAGAGCAAGCTTTGCGCCGCGTGGTTTTGGGCCATTATCAGCAACCCGTGGTGATTTGCTTTGACGAAATTGATAGCGTTCGCAGTTTACCGTTTGCCACCGATGATTTTTTTGCCACAATTCGGAGTTGCTATAACGAGCGGGCCTACAATCCCGATTTAGAACGTTTAACGTTTTGTTTAGTCGGCACGGCAAGGCCAACGGATTTAATGACTGACGTTCAGGCAACGCCTTTTGATATTGGGCAAGCGATTGAATTAACGGGTTTTACCTTTGAAGAGGCGATACCTTTAGCGCAGGGTTTGCAGGGTAAAGCCGATAATCCAGAAGCTGTGCTACGGGCTATTTTAGTTTGGACGGGCGGACAGCCGTTTTTAACCCAAAAAGTCTGTGATTTATTTTGTCGTCATACCGAGGTGCCCCTAGCCAGCTTCGATGAAACGGCTTATGTGGCGCAATTGATTGAAACCCACATTATTGAACATTGGGAATCTAAAGACGATCCTCCGCATTTAACCACCATCCGTAATCGCTTGATTGAACGGGATAATCGCAAAGATACTTGGCAATTGTTGGGGTTATGTCGCTATATTTTGTCGCTGTCGCAACCGGAAGACATGCGCGAAGCGCAGGCGAATGAATTGCGTTTGACGGGTTTAATGGTTAAACAAGCGAGTGGGCAATTACGGGTTTTCAATAAAATCTATGAGCAGGTTTTTAATCAGCACTGGTTGGCGCAAGCACAGCGTGAAACGTTAGCGGAAAATCCTTATTTGGGGTTATCCGCGTTTCAAGCCGAAGATACCGAACGCTTTTTTGGGCGTGAAGAGTTGACGGCAAGACTCTTGGAAAAATGCCGCGATTTATATACGGCCCAACCGCGCCTGCTACCGATTCTGGGGCCGTCTGGTTCGGGTAAATCGTCGGTGGCACGCGCCGGCTTGATTCCGGCTTTGCAACGCTTGCCGGATAATATCCAAGTTGAAATATTCACGCCGACAGAGTTTCCCCTCAAAGAGCTTGCGAGAATAGTGGCCTCTATTCAAGATGTTGATTCTATTGATAAAATAGATGAAATAGAGCGTTTACTGAGAGCGCAAGATAATACTTTATTAAAGCGTGTTGAGACATTCACCGCACCATTAGTCTTGTTAATTGATCAATTTGAGGAAATTTATACGTTGTGCGAAGATGCCGCAGATGGCACGGCGTTTATTGATAATCTGATAACGGCGGTACAGCCTGAATCGAAAAAGGGCTTGTTGGTGATTTTGACGTTACGGAGTGATTTTTTAGGGGCCACTCAGCGTCATGGCTTGCTGAATCAAATCATTGCGCGTCAAGCGGTGATTGTGCCGATGATGAGTGAGGCCGAGTTGCGTGATGCCATTGGTAAGCCGGCTGAACAAGGCGGACATCCTTTGGAGTTGGCAACGGTGGCGTTATTGGTTGAGCAAGCCGCCGGGCGTGAGGGAACGTTACCGCTATTGCAATTTGCGTTAACGGATTTATGGGCCGGTTTGCGTAAAGGGGTTGAGCCGTCGGAGACTTTACGCCAGATTGGTGGTGTCGGTGGTGCGTTAGCCGGAAAAGCGGAAGACATCTATCAAGGTTTGTCGGCGGCGAAAAAGCGGGTTGCCCGTCGTGCTTTTTTAAAGTTAATTCAATTAGGGGAAGGCACTAAAGATACGCGCCGCCGAGTCAAGATGAGAGACTTGGTGGCTCACGGTGAGAATGAAAATATAGTCCACGCGATTTTAAGTCAGTTTGCCCAGCCAGATGCGCGTTTGGTGACGCTTTCTAAAGATAAACAGGATCATAAGACTGCTGAAGTCACGCATGAAGCATTTTTAGAAAATTGGCACACTTTGAAGGATTGGTTGGCGGATAGTCGGGAGGATTTACGTTTTGAACATCGATTAAATGACGCAATTAACAATTGGCAGAGTCAACATCAGGCGGTGGGGTTGTTGTGGCGTTCTCCCGATTTAGAGTTACTCCATAAATATTATCAACAAGCTCATCAAGATATGACGGCGGTGCAAGTGGGTTTTTATCAGGCATCGGCGCGTAAACAACGGCAAACGCAATGGTTAAAACGGGTGACGATTTCGGTATTGGTGGGGTTGACGGTAGCATCTGCCATAGGGTTTTATTTGATAAGCATTGAACGGAAAAAAGCACAAGAGGCTGAACAGAAGACAATAATTGCAATGGAATTAAAAAATAAAGCACTCCAAGCTGAGAAAAAAGCCAATGAGGCGGCATTAATTGCTCAACAGGAACGGAATAAAGCAAAAGAATCTGAACAATTAGCTCGTAAAGCATTTAAAATAGCTACAGAATCTGAATTTCGTGACCGTTTGTTTGATGGTAGTGAAGGGCCTGAAATGATAAGGATTCCGGCCGGGCGTTTTCAAATGGGCAATATCCAAAATAATCAGGGAAAATGGGAAAAACCAGTACATTGGGTCACAATAGAAACCTTTGCAATAAGTCGCTATGAAGTAACTTTTGCTGAATATGGTTACTTTATTGAAAAAACAGGTAGAAAAACACTGAATAATAAGAATTGGGTACCTAGAAATCATCCTATGATTAAAGTTTCTTTGCATGATACGGGTGGTGGTGAACGTGAAAATTGGTCGCGTAATAATCATCCGGTGACTAATATTTCTTGGCGTGATGCAGTAGCTTATGCTGACTGGTTGAGTCAACAAACAGGGCATAAATATCGTCTTCCAACAGAAGCTGAATGGGAATATGCAGCTAGGGCTGGAACAGAAACATCACGTTATTGGGGAAATGATCCAGATAAAGCATGTACTTATGCGAATGTGAAGGATAAAACATTACAAGGAAAAGATTTATCAGGAATTCATAATTGTATAGATGGCTACGCTTATACAGCCCCGGTAGGTCGTTTTATACCTAATGCTTTTGGTTTATTTGATATGTTAGGAAATGTTTGGGAGTGGACATGTTCCGAATATAGTGAATATCCTGGCAAAGAAAAACAGTGTGTAGCTAAAGAGAGTACTAACCTTCGTATGATTCGTGGTGGGTCATGGGGCAATAGCCCAATGTACAACAAAGTTACAGTCCGTAGCAGATTTCAATACGATTATAAAGGTGATACAGTGGGGTTTCGCCTCGTTAGGGTCGTTTTTTAATTTGGTAGTAAATCATTGAACCTTGCCACAAGTTTTTTCCAGAAGACAAGGCACGAGAAATATTCGCTCAATCCCTATCTAGTACAACGGATGACGTGGATAAACGAATTAAATAAACATGAAAACGAGATCAAATGATTTTATATCAATGAGTTGCCGCTCTGAAAAAATGCCGAAACTCGCCAAGCTTAAATTCGTTTATCCCCGTCATTCGTTGTACTGATATTGAATATTGACGATTATGCACGCCTGTTTAGTACTTTGGCTCTGGGGATTGAACGGATTGATGTAAGGGCATTTTTCTATTCAAAAAACGGACTCAAGTGTCATCAATTACCGCTTAATTCTCAAGAAATACCATCGCATCAAGCAGTGATATCCCCAGAGCCAAAGTACTTAAGGTTTTGGGGATTGAACGAATTTATACTATTCATTCCGTTCATTTGAAAATTCGGGACATTCTTATTCAGACAATTAAGGAGAAACCCATGCTAAAAACTCTTAACTTAGATGACAACTTGCTTTATGAAGCTGAAGCTTTTGCAACACGACAAGGCACTCGCCTTAACACACTGATTGATAACTAAATAAAAAGGACAAAAAACGATGCCTAAGAATGTTATCATCTTAGCTGGGCCCAATGGTGCTGGAAAAACAAGCTTTGCTAATCAATATATTGAGATTTCTAGTTACGAATATTTAAGTGCCGATGCGATTGCAGAAAAATTGGCACCTCAACCATTCAATGAAGTTAAAGTTAAGGCGGGGCGTGAATTTTTTAAGCAAATAACTGAGGTGATAGCCGAGAGTAAAGACATTGTTGTTGAATCAACACTGTCAGGATTAGGGTTTCAGCGTCTTATCCATCGCTTTAAGCAAGCGGGTTATAGAATAACAATCTTATTCATTTATCTTGACACGCCAGAAGTTTGTATTAAACGTGTTCAGGAGCGCGTGTTAAAAGGGGGACATGATGTGCCAGAAGTTGATATTCAACGTCGATTCTACCGCTGTAAACAGAATTTTTGGTCTGTTTATAAAAAACAAGCACATTATTGGCATCTATTCTACAACGGAGGCGATGGCTTCATTGAGGTAGCGGTAGGAAAAGAAACTCAGTTTATGGTCACAGATGAAGTCTTATTTGAAATATTTTTACATGAGATTAACCAACATGAATAGTCATCAAGTCATCGATATCCAAGCTTTTATTCAGGCGGCCGAGTTTAAACGAATTGGCAATTGTGCCGTCCGTAAAGCTTTAGAAGAAAACCGTCAGCTTGGTATTCCCAATGTTTTTTCTCGAAATGGCAAACTCTATTACGAATTGCCAAATGGTGAAATAACCACAGAAGATCCATTTAAGGAGATAAGTTTGAGCGCGGCGGCTTAGCCAGCGAATTTTTCCGCCCCTACCCCGAAGGGCTTGAATGTGAAACTTCGTTGCCGAGCGTAGCGAGATCATAGCCCTAGGTGCAATCTAGGGTTGCATATCAAAAAATGTATTTAACCCAATCGAAAAATGCTATAAGTGGGTTAACAAAAAGACATTAACATTTTTTGAAAGATTAAGAATAGAACGCAGATAATGCTGATTGTCATGATGCCACTTAACAAGTTTTTGCGTGAACCTTCGGTGTGCTACGCTAAACGCTGATTTTTTTTAATCTTTAAATATTTTAATTAATCAGTATTAATCATGAGAATCATGAGAATCAGCGTTCTATCTGATCTTTTATCTTTATGACATTTATGTATCGCTAGCAAAAATGTTAAAATACTTTTCTACGCTAAAGTTTTTCGCGAAAAACTTTAGCGTAGAAATGTGTACCTACTTATATATATCAACAACCTACCATTAATCCTGATTCAAACAATTAAAAATTCGCTTATTTCTAAATTCGTTATACTAAACCATGAATCGAAATGACTTTCAACAACTGGCTGATATTCGAGTGAAAGAAGCAAAAGTTCTCCTTGATAATCAGTGTTTTGACGGTGCCTATTATCTGTTAGGCTATGCTGTGGAATGTGCTTTAAAAAGCGGTATCTCGAAACAGTTTAAAGCAGATGATTTTCCAGACCTTCAAACGGTAAGGGATAGTTATACCCATAATTTGCCGAAGTTATTGGTAATAGCGGGTTTAAAACAGCAATTGCACAATGACGGGCAAACCAACTCCCAATTGCTTGAAAATTGGATACTTGTAATAAACTGGTCAGAACAATATCGTTATCGACATGGTATGACTCAAACCACAGCACAAGACTTCTATAACGCTGTCACTGACAACCAAAGCGGGGTACTCACATGGCTAAAGAACTTTATGTAGGTAAAATTCTTACAAATGATATGATTACGGTTGGTAAGCAACTTGTTCAACGTCTTGAGGATACGATACCCATTTCAGACTCATTCTGGTTCTATGTATCTGAAGAAGAAAGCTGGCGTTTATTTATTGTCTCCCCTCGTGTCTTAACCGAAGGCCCTAAGACAGTCTGTCACAGGGTTGTTAATACCCTTAATGCAGACAACGATGATGAATATGCATTGTCATTCTTCAACGTATCGGTGACAGATGAACATTATCCTTATGTGTCATTACTGCGTAATGTGCGTCTCAGCGATAAACTCTTCGATAGCAGATTGACAGGTGTTGGCGTGAACGGTTCGGGTTATATTGAAGATGCTTATATTTACCGTTTATACGCTAATGCTGAATATTCCCATTCCCAATCAGCGGTTATCAATGAAGAAAAAGCGGCTGTTATGGCATAAGACATTCAGTCGATTTAGTACAACTTCGTTCTGGAACGCATAAGACGGGGATAAAGGAATGAAAGAAACCTGAAAACCAGACAAAATGATTTGATATCAATGATTTGTAGCTCTGAATAAAGAGGCCTCAATTCGCCAAGCATTTGAAAAGTCTTAAATTTGTTTATTCCCGTCTTATGCGTTCCGTAACAAAGTTTCGTTATACTTATTAAATGCGAAAGAAGGTGTTGTACTATACTCAACAAATGAGGAAAAAAATATGGGTGCTTTATCAACTGCGACAGCACGAAACAAACAGCACGATGTTTTCAGACGCGCCGATTCTGGTTTAGCGTTTCCAGAAATGCCTTTAGATTCCTCGGTGACTCCTAGCAAACCAAAACAGGTGACAGAAAGCGAGTATTGGGACAAATATTATGATTATGCTGATGTCAGTTATGAATGGAATAATGGGCTTTTGGAGGAAAAACCGGTGTCTGATCATGAAAATGTGTTAATGTATCTGTGGTTCGTTGAACTTTTGCGTGAATTTTTGAGGGTTAAAAGGGTGGCTAATCTAACGGTATTAGAAATGGGGTTTAAAATGAATTTACCTCATAAAACGGTGATTCGCAAGCCCGATTTAGGTGTGGTTCTTAACAATAACCCGATACCACTTCAACTCCAAGATCGCAGCTACAAAGGCGTGTGTGATATGTGCATCGAAGTCGTGTCTGATTCCAAGCCAGAAGAAATCGAACGGGATACGGACACGAAATTGGGTGAATATGAAGCGGCAGGTGTCAAAGAATATTATATTTTGTACACCAAAGGGGATGCGATGGCGTTTTACCGTCTAAACCGACATGGCGTGTATGTGCCCATTAAGCCTGTCTTCGGTGATGTGATTCAATCTCAAGTCTTGCCCTGTTTTCAGTTCCGGATATCCGATTTGCTGAATCAGCCCACTCCAGAACAGATGGCTTTTGATTCGGTTTATGAAAAATTTGTCTTGCCTTATTATCAAGCCGAGAAAAAAGCACGTCAAGCCGCTGAAGAAAAAATTAAGCGTCTTGAAGCAAAAATGGCGCGTCTTATAAAAAGCTAAAAAGCTTGAAAGTCACGATAAAAGCGGGGGGTGCGAAATGCCCCTTACCAAAATAAACGAATTTAAGTATGCTTGGCGACTATGAAATGGTGAACCTGCGTGTTCGCCCGCACCGATCATCCATTATATAGCGTTTCCCGATTGAATGAAGTACAAATCATTATCGTTCCAAATTTATTTTGTGGCCTGGAGTGCAAAATTTATTTTGCGGCCCTCTTGGAATGCATGTTATTTTGCGGTTCGATTTTCTTGATATAAGTAGGTACGCAAAAGTTTATTAACATTTATGTATGTAGTTCAATTGTGAGGGCTGGTGGGCAGCAAAAACACGCTACCCACCCTACAGAAAATGTTAAAAGATTTATGCGTACTTACTTATAACTGTACGTCATGAGATCGGGAAATGCTATAATCAGATAAATTGATAATTGAGCACTATGACAACTATTCGTGAACAAGATTTTATCCAAAGCATTGCTGATGCTTTTCAATTCATTTCTTATTATCACCCCATCGACTACATCAAAGCCTTAGGGGAAGCTTATGAGCGTGAAAAATCGGCGGCGGCTAAAGATGCTATGGCGCAAATTCTGGTTAATTCACGCATGAGCGCCGAAGGCCGGCGGCCTATTTGTCAAGATACGGGTATCGCTGTGGTGTTTTTGAAAATCGGTATGAATGTCCGCTGGGAAACGCAAAAAGGCGTTGCGGAAATGGTGAATGAAGGCGTGCGAAGGGCTTACACACATCCTGATAATGTTTTACGCGCTTCCATTTTGGCCGATCCGGCCGGTACACGTCGAAATACGCGGGATAATACACCGGCGGTGATTCATACCGAAGTCGTGCTCGGTGATACCGTCGAAATTCAGATCGCTGCAAAGGGCGGTGGCTCAGAGAATAAATCTCAATTTGTCATGCTGAATCCCAGTGATAGTTTAGTGGATTGGGTATTGAATACCGTTCCCAAAATGGGTGCCGGTTGGTGCCCGCCTGGTATACTGGGCATTGGTATTGGGGGTACGGCGGAAAAGGCGATGTTGTTGGCGAAACAATCGTTGATGGCACCGATTGATATTCAAGCTTTGCAAGCACGCGGCCCCTCTAATCGTCTTGAAGAATTGCGTTTAGAATTGTATGACAAGGTGAATGCGTTGGGCATTGGCGCACAAGGTTTAGGCGGTTTGACAACTGTATTAGATATCAAGATTCTGGATTATCCGACTCATGCCGTTTCTTTACCGGTAGCCATGATTCCCAATTGTGCCGCAACTCGCCATCTTCATTTTGTGCTAGATGGCAGTGGGCCCGCGAATTTAACGCCACCGAGTTTGGAAGAGTGGCCTCAAATCACTTGGGAAGCGGGTACACAAGCTCGGCGCGTGAATCTTGATCAGGTTACGCCTGAAGACTTCGCGCAATGGCAACCGGGAGAACGTTTATTACTGAGCGGTAAAATGTTGACTGGGCGCGATGCGGCCCATAAGCGAATAGCGGATTTATTCGCCCAAGGGCAATCGCTACCAGAAGGTTTGGATTTCAAAAACCGCTTTATTTACTATGTCGGCCCTGTCGATGCTGTACGTGATGAAGTCGTTGGGCCTGCAGGCCCCACTACTTCGACACGTATGGATAAATTCACGGACATGATGTTAGAAAAAACGGGCATCATTGGTATGATTGGAAAAGCAGAGCGTGGCCCGCAAGCCATTGAAGCGATTAAGAAATATCAAGCCGTATACTTAATGGCAGTCGGTGGCGCGGGCTATTTAGTCTCTAAAGCGATTCGCGCCGCTAAGGTGGTTGCCTTTCCTGATTTAGGTATGGAAGCTATACATGAATTTGAAGTAGAAGACATGCCTGTCACAGTCGCTGTCGATGCGCGTGGCGAATCAGTACATGAAACAGGGCCTGCAAAATGGCGAATTCATTCTCAAATTTAAACCACTCACTACAAGGATTGTCATATAAAAAAGGAGTGCGACCTAGTGCAGGATCGCTCCAGTTTCAATACCATTGAAAAACCGGGGCAACCACAAGGGATTGCCCCTACAAACCGTTCGTAGGGGCAACCCTTGTGGTTGCCCCTTTTTAGGCAGGCTAGGTGGTCTTAGGATTGGAGCGATCCTGCACTAGTAGCACCACGATCCAATCCTTTATTATATACAATCCCTGTCGTTATTTATTTCTATTTGTTCATCATGAGCTCTAAAAATATTTACCAACAAGCTACCTATTGGCTCAGTGCCCATAACATTTCCCAATTACCGGAAGAGAAGGGTTTTGAAGTGGCCTTTGCCGGCCGTTCCAATAGCGGTAAATCCAGTGCAATCAATGTCATTACTGGACAACGCAAGCTGGCCCGTACCAGTAAAACTCCTGGGCGCACTCAGCAAATTATTTTTTTTAGATTGGATGAAGATCGTTGCTTAGTCGATTTACCTGGTTATGGTTTTGCCAAAGTGCCGATTTCTGTCAAAAAGCAATGGCAAGAGACTTTAGAACGCTATTTACACACGCGCCAAAGCTTGCGCGGTTTAGTTTTGATGATGGATATCCGTCATCCACTGACCCCATTTGATGAAAAGATGCTTGACTGGTGCGCCGTTTCCAATATGCAAGTGCATATTTTATTGACAAAAGCGGATAAAATCAGTCATGGCAAAGGCAATGTCGTGTTGGAGCAAGTGCGTCAGCATTTAGCCACCTTAAAGGGAGAAATGAGTGTACAACTGTTTTCAGCTTTCAAGCGTGTTGGTATTGAAGAGGCTAAAATGCGCTTAAATGGCTGGTTAGAAATTTAAAATTAAACCGGCGAACATGTAGGGGCGAATCGACGTGTTCGCCCTAAAATTGCCCTATTGATGTTCAATGCGCCTTTGAAACCAGAATTCCCATTAAGATGGAAAACACTTTGTCTACCTCGGAGGGTATGGTATAGCTATTGATATCTTTCGTAATCTGTTTTTCAGTTCGATTGAGCGTCGCAAATTTCCAAACTTCACCTATTGTTATCGCACCATATAACTTATGGCCAAAATCGCTGTCTTCATATTTATCCAACGCGATCAATTGCGCTGACAACTGATTGAAACCTTTATCTAAATCCCCTTTTTTGGCTTCTATAATCAGCAATTCTTGATTTGAGCATATCAGATAATCAAGAGAACCACTTAATTTGTCATCAACTTCTATAGCATACTCTACCTTGATTTTAGAGTTGGTATTTTTAGCTATCTCAATCAAAATGGGGGCAATCAGAAATTCTCTTTTAGCGATTTCTGAATTGAGAGAAATTTTGGGGATGATTTGATAATAAGTTTCCTGAAGTGTCTTAATATCAGCCTTATGATAATCGGTTGATTGAGGAAGATTAATGACATCATAAGAAAAAGAATACCCAAATTCTCCTACGATTTCTTCCGTCGGATTATTCATTTCAAAATAATCGCTAAAAATATACTTCTTACCTTCCTTAAAAATGGATTTTTTCATATTTTGAAGCCTCTATTAAACTCAAACTGCCACATCGAAACCTTATACCCTTGAATTTTTGCTTGACCTCATTAATTCGCTTATCCCAGTTAAATATAGTTTGTCAGAAAAATAATTTCACGGGCCAAACCTGACAGGTTTGCCAAACCTGTCAGGTTTTTACAAGTTATTTTTCTAAACATCTATAGAATGCGATATAGTGGATAAAGGGCGAACACGCAGGTTCGCCCCTACAACATATCGGGTCGTAGGGGCGAACCTGCGTGTTCGCCCATAAGAAATTCTGAAACAATAAATCTCCAATTTATTTTGTGACGATTCCTAACGTCATTTGCCTGTTATCAATCAGCGTCAATCATGATAATCAGTGTCATCTGCGTTCTATCAACACTCTACATCAATCTTTCCTCAGTCTGATAACCCTTTGAAATAGCGTTTTTGTTCATGTTTCGTGGCTTTTCGCATTGAAATCATCTGGATTTCCTCTTCTATTTCTGTGTACCGGTAGACGATAACGACTACCACATCCACAAGTCTGCCTATTGTGATAAAACGCTGTTGGCTATACTCGAATCTCTCATCCTCAAAGGTAAGCGTTAATCCGTCAAAAACGTTAATCGCATCGGCAAAATCAAAACCGTGCTTGCGACAATTTGTCTGACGTTTCGCTTCATCCCAAGTCAATTTCATCTTGAAATATTATATCGCTTCAGTTGTTGAATGTGAATAGCCCCAGGTGCAACCCTCATCGTTATACACAAGTTTAGATGGTGGGCAACAAAAACCCGTTACCCACCATTTAGCTTCGCTGACCTTCGGTTCACGCAGCGAAGTATAGCGTAGCGAGACAAAGCGCGTGAAATACATTTTGACTTATGTATAGCGTTTCCCGATCTCATGACGTACAGTTATATCAAGAAAATCGAACAGCAAAATAACATGCATTCCAAGAGGGCCGCAAAATATAGCGTTTCCCGATCTCATGACGTACAGTTTTATCAGGAAAATCGAACAGCAAAATAACATGCATTCCAAGAGAACCGCAAAATAAATTTGGAACAAAAAGAGAACCGCAAATAAATTTGGAACAAAAAGAGAACCGCAAAATAAATTTGGAACGAAAAGAAACTCGCAAAATAAATTTGGAACAAAAAGAGAACCGCAAAATAAATTTATAACGATAATAATTTGTACTTCATTCAATCGGGAAACGCTATAACATGCATTCCAAGAGGGCCGCAAATAAATTTATAACGATAATGATTTGTACTTCATTCAATCGGGAAACGCTATATAACGATGATGGTGCAACCTGGGGTTGCATATCGAAAAAGTATCAATTGCTTCGCTTTTCGTTCCAACTTTAGAAAAATGCTATATATCACCTTCTCACTTTTCAAAAGCGCCCTTTTCCAAGTAATGGCTTTAGCATGTCAGGTAATTCTTCAAGTGCTTTCTGAATAAAGGATATATCAAAAGTTTCGGTGCTTTCTAGCAGTGGTTCGCCATAACAGATAAAAGCTGGGATATGATATGCCTTTCCGAGTGCTATCATCTTTTCGGCTAATTCAGCAACAATACTCATTTCTATTATGAGATTGGCCTCTTCCCAAAGCGGCATGACTTCTTGTTTAAGCTTGTTTATCAATTCTGGCAGATTGCCAATCTCTTTTGGATTCAGTGTGTTATCAACCTTTGTAGTCGCAACTTGGGGAACATCGGCGATTGTTTTTTGGGTATATTTGAGATAGTGAGAGAGTTCACGGAGGAGAACAGCAATATTAACGGGTTTGGCTAAATAACCGTCAAACCGGTGCGCCTCAATCTTCGATTTTTCATTCAAGGTAGCGGATGCGGTTAGGGCAATAATGGGAATATCGGCCGTGTTTGGATTGTCTTTTAAATGCTGAGTCGCTTCGTAACCATTCATTTCTGGCATCCTGATGTCCATTAAAATCAAAGCGGGATGATATTCTTCTGCAAATAGTAAGGCATTGTGTCCATTTTCAGCACTGAGTACCTCTAAATTGAGTGGCGATAAATATTCTTCAATCAATTGACGATTATATTCGATGTCATCCACTACCAATATTTGTGCTTTTTCAAATGTGATATTGTTTGGGTCAAAAGTGTTGTCATATACAATATCCTGCGTGGTTGTCGCGATTTCGACTTTTTGTAAAATGATTTCAAAACGACTGCCTTTGCCGGGGAGACTTTTTACAGAAATTTGACCGTTCATCATTTCGACGAGACGCTTTGTGATAGTCAGCCCTAAGCCCGTTCCACCATATTGACGAGTGCTTTGCCCTTCCTGTTGTTTGAATGATTCAAAAATAAGCGCCTGTTGATCTGAAGGAATACCAATGCCGCTATCTTCTACGGCCAGCATTAAGTCAATTCGCTTTTGATTGGCATCTGCTTTTTTCGATGCACACAGTTTAATATAACCCCTGTCAGTAAATTTGATCGCATTACCCATTAAATTTAACAAGATCTGCCGTAAGCGGGTTTCATCCAAGAATAAAACCGGTGGTAAAGTGTTATCAATGTCCATAATCAATTCAAGATTTTTTTCAGCAATCTTGAGACTGAAAATCTGTTGTAACTCGGTGAAAATAATCTGTGGGTTCACCGGTTCATACTGAATCTCTAAGCGCCCTGCTTCAATCTTGGATAGATCAAGTATATCATTAATTAAAGTCAGGAGGCTTTTACCTGCTGTTTGAATGGCATTAAGATAATTTTTATGTTGCTTATCAGTGACTTTTGAGGCGAGTATGTCGCTGAAACCAATTACGGCATTCATGGGGGTTCGGATTTCATGGCTCATATTAGCGAGAAATTCACTCTTGGCACGGTTGGCTGAGTCTGCTTCTTCCTTAGCTTGTATTATAGCGATTTCAGCTTGTTTGCGTTCTGTGATATTCGTTGCGATTTCCATCCGTACTAGTCGCCCATCCGGCCATTGAATAGCCTGATCACGGCATAGATACCATTCACCATCGACTGTATTCTGAAATTCCCAAACATAAATACCAGTCTGTTTTCCCTCTTGATCTAATAGCTTATCATTGGTACAGAAAGAACAAGGGCCGGTTTGTCCAGCTTGTAAGGTTTGCCAACAGGGTTTTCCGATAGCATCACTTCCCCAAATATCCTGCCCAAATTGGTTCAGAAATAACACTTCATGAGTTTCAAAATCGCTCACAGAAACGATAGCGTCTAAACTATTTGTGACGACAAGAAAGCGATTATATAATTCCTGTCGTTCTTTTTCAGCTTGTTTGCGTTCAGTGATGTCATGGAAAATCATAAACTTGGAAAGACTACCATCTGCATTTTGGATGGGGGTATCAAATAGATCATAGTATTTCTTATTTTTGAATGAATACCACTCCCGTCGAGCTGATTTTCCAGTAAAGACTTCCTCGTTTTGACACCAGGGACAAACTTCTGTTCTATCATGGAGATAGGCATAACATTTTCGTCCATTAATCGGGCCAAATTCTTTTTCAAGAACGGGGTTGATATATTCAATGTCATACTGCTCACTGACAATATAAATACCAGTGGGCATGGCATTTAGAATACTGAGTAATTTATGACGCTCTTTTTGGAGTGCGTCTTCTGCTTGTTTGCGTTCAGTAATATCATGGGCAATACCTTCAACTGAAATCACATTACCTTGTTCATCGAATACTGGCACTTCTGAGACTTCAAGTGTTTTAATACTTCGATCCTTACAATAAATTTCTAGTTCATACAAAGGCTGAGCAATGCCTTGTATGTTCAGTTCAGAATGATAGATTACTTTTTCATTAATTGGGTTATTGGTCAAATACGCCGTATAATGAACCATCAATTCTTCTGGCGTATAACCTAATGTGTTTTGAACAGAATGATTGACAAAGGTAAATATACCATCGGTATTATGACTATAAAAAAAGAACTCATCCGACATATTTTCTATGAGCTGTCTATATTTTTGTTCACTCTTTTGTAATGCTATTTCTGCTTGTTTACGTTCAGTAATGTCTGGAAAAATAACGATGCCGGCTATAATTTTTCCATTATCATTATAGATAGGGGTGGTATTACAGAGGACCGTATGTTCTATACCATCGGCACGTCTGATGATCATTTCGGCATCTTTAGTGACTTTACCTTGAGACATTGCCATTAGTAAAGGCACATTTTGTGGTAAGCATGGCGAGCCATCAGGATAGAATATCTGCCAAGTCAATTTTTCTGGATGAGTGATTTTGCCATGAGAAATACCTAATCCTCTTTGCTGTTCCTGAGTCGCTCCCGTTATACGCTGGGCTTCTTTATTAACCGTCATGATTGCCCAATTATCTGTGGTGCCTTCAGCAATTTGGATAGCAAATGGGGCTTGTTCAATGACTGTTTTAAGCAGTGCGTTTGATTTTGCTAAGGCTTGTTCAGCTTGTTTGCGTTCGGTAATATCTCTAAAAACACCTTGCAGTATAGATTTTCCCCGAATGTTAAGAACATGCGCTGAGATTTCAACCGGGATTTCAATACCATCAGAACGAAGCACGACATATTCAATATGAGAAGTTTGCTTTGTTTTCTGAGTAAAGTGAGCATGCTCCAAAAAATTTTTCCGTGATTCTTCATTGATTGAGACGGGGTGTAATTGCGATTGCTGCATGCCGATAATGTCTTCACGAGGTTTAAGTAAGAGTTGTGAAGCGGCAGGATTCGCATCAATAATGATACCCGTTTCGGTTTCTGCCAAAAAAATCGCATCTGGCGCACCTTCAAACAATGCACTAAATCGCGCCTCGCTTTCCTGCAATGCTTGTTCTGCCTGCTTATTTTGAGTGATGTCGAACATCACACTGCAAAGTTTTAGGGGTTGATTGTTTTCAACGATAACCGTTACCAAGTCTCTTAACCAAATAGTCCGATTATCTGCCGTTATCATGCGATATTCAAAATTGTGGTCCTGCTTATTTTTAGTCTTATTGACACAATAAGTTGTTGCCCAATCCCGATCTTCGGGGTGGATATGATCTGCCCAAAATGTAGGCTGATTCAACCAATCTTCCAAAGGATATCCTAAAAATCGTTGGGCTTGTTGACTGACAAATTGAAATTCAAACGTTTTAGCATCGGCTTCCCACACGATACCATCAATGGCATTAACTAAACCTTCATAGCGTTGCTGGCTGGCTTCTAAATCTAGGGCCAAATTCTGCATGGCTATTTTTTGCTGCTCAATTTCCTGAATGCGTTGGGATAATTCAGTTGTTCTTTCAGCGACTTGTATTTCTAGCTGTTCTTGATGGTGCTGCAATTTATCTTGGGCATTTTTAAGCCGTGTCGTCATGCTATCGAACGCTCTTGAAAATTGCCCAATTTCATCTTGCGTATCAACAGTCAGTTGATAGCCCCAATTACCTTTTTCTATTTCTTCTGCCCGGTGATGTAATTTGACAATGGGGAGGGTTATGCTTTTAGAAATGAAAAAAGCCAGTATGCCACTGACACCTAATAACAAGATAAAAAATGAGATCATCAGTTGCACGAGTCTGTTTACTGGTGCAAAAGCTTCTTTTGCATCTATTTCCGCTAATAAACACCAATTGACACCTTCAACCACACGGTGTGTTCCAATCACTAATTCACCGCGATAATCTAGATAACTCTTTATTTCTGCCTGTTCAGTTTCCGGTTTTTTTTCAGACAGAACAAGACATTTTCGGGCTTCCAATGAATCCACTTTCAGTTTTAGAAATGTATCATCCACAAACCGTGAAGGCGTAATCATATATCCTTCTTTATTGATAAGGTATATCTCGTCCGTTTTTTCATGCCTCAGTGAAAAGATTTCATATAATTCCTCTTCGATTTCTATATTAACAATGACAATGCCGGCAAATTCACCCTTGATTAATATTGGAGTGGAGATACTGATCACTTTAGTCTCTGTTATTGTGGAAATATGCACATCACGGATATAAAGCCCCTCTTTGCCATAAGCGAATATTTCAGCATTACCAATAGGGTCAATTTTAGAGTGACTTGATACCACCACGTTACCTTGTTTATCCAAAAGGCTTACCAGAGAAATATCATCACTAAAATCAATTAAAGTTTTTATTTTTTGGATGGCTGGGGTGATATTTTCAGTGGTGAGCGCATCTATAAAAACGGTATCTGTAGCGAATATTTTAACCAATTCCACCTCTTCATCTAACAAGGTTTCAATCTGATACACCCTTGATGTAGCCATACTTTCTAAATGATGATAGATATCAGCTTCAATCATCTGTTTAGAAATGATATAACTGCTCGTGGCAGCTATGATACACGTCACTAAAACAATCATAAAAATGATACTGGATATTTTGGTTTGTATTTTCATGGTTTGGTTAAGGAAAGTCTGGTTTTTCGGATAAATAACTCATCAATAATGATTAATGGTTAATGGTTTTTAATGGTTAATGTTTTTTCAAATGAGTAGACACTCAATATACTGAACACTTTGCTTGATAAAAATCAATACTTGTTAATAGAGTATGGTTTTAGAAACCAGCGTTATTATTAAAAATGTGATTTTATCAAATTAACCATTAACCATTAACTATTAACCATTATCCTGTTTTGCTTCTCTGATACATAGCGCCAATAGAAGTGCCTGAACGCAAAATTTGTTGACTTAAAACAAATTCCTTTTTTATTCATTAAGAAGTTGACAATTCTAACTGCAAAATCAAAATTTTTATTTTTAACTCTATTTTCTCTCATCTGGTTACGTTTTTAATTTTTAATTGTTAATTGTTAATGGGCGCATTCCCAAAAAAAGTCATTATCAATCTTGGCCGAAAGCAAAATAAATTTTGCACTCCAAAGTAAAGCAAAATAAATTTTGCACTCCAAAGCAAAATAAATTTTGCACTCCAACGGCTGCAAAATAAATTTTGCACTCCAAAGTAAAACAAAATAAATTTTGCACTCCAAAGCAAAATAAATTTTGCACTCCAAAGTAAAACAAAATAAATTTTGCACTCCAAAGCAAAATAAATTTTGCACTCCAAAGCAAAATAAATTTTGCACTCCAAAGTAAAACAAAATAACATGACAAAGTAGAATTAATGTTTAACGATGGATACTTCACCATTAACCATTAATTTGCATTTGCATTTGCATTTTCATGTTTTTTTATATTATCATAAGACTTTCTTATTACATTCTGGAGAACAGTGAATCAATGAACAAATTAATTAAAGTGAGTTTGGCGGGTGTTTTATCTTTTGGTATCAGCATGGCTGCGAGTGCTGATGATGATGAGATTGAGGAGGCGATTGAGTATCGCCAGGCGGGGATGGAGATGATAGCCTGGAATTTTGGACGGATGGCTGCGATGGTGAAGGGCAAAATGCCCTATGAAGCCGCTGAATTTGCTAAACGGGCAGAAAATGTGGCGGCGTTGAGTAAAATGTCCTTGGAAGGCTATATTCTAGGTTCCGATGAGGGTGACACGGATGCGAAAGCCAAAATCTGGACAAATTGGGCAGATTTCAAGGCGAAAATGGTTGAATTTGAGAATCAAGCGGTTCAATTGGCTGACGTTGCGAAAACGGCGACAACGCTGGAAGAGGTCAAGCCTCAGTTTAAGAACACTGCTGTTTGTAAAGGCTGCCATAAAAAATATAAGAAGTAAGACCAATTCTGATTGTAACTCATTTTGGGTACCCCGAATGGGGCTTTGAACGTCGAAAGAAAGGGCGAACACGCTAGGGCTGCCCCTACGCAAAATATTGTAGGGGCGAACCGATGTGTTCGCCCTTTTGAAATTATTGACCTGAAAATCTATATCAGATCACATTCTCATTTCCCCATTTCCCTTCCTTAATACAACCATTCCTAATCAGTTGAGTGTATGTGATTTGGCTTCATTCATGCCTTGTGTGGCTATGTTGGCTGATAAGGCTTGGTTGATTAAATTGGCCAGTTTTTTGGCTCCGTTTGCGGTTAAAGCAATCCGTGTATGTATGGGTAAAATGCTGTCTCCGTTTGCGGAATCGGGCAAGCTTCCTGATGAAAAATTAACAATCACTTCATCGCCATTCGCTGTGATGACAAATTGGGAAGCGTATAGGGCGCTGGTTTTTTCGTAGCGGAGTTTGAGTTGTTGAGAATACTTGTTTTCAGATAAGTTAATCATTGACATGCGTCATTCACCTTTTTTCAGTTTAAACGAGTGTATCAAGCGTGAGTAATTTTTGCGTTAGCATCTGCGATAACCCATACATCTCGGTCATGGCCATTTTTGCCCCTTCATTGTCTCCCGCCTGTTGTTTGTCCAGTGCTTGTTTGCTGATGACATGAAAGCGTTCATGCGGCTCAAATAGGCTCTCAAACACTGTCTTCGCATGACTATTTGTCAGAGTAGCCACTTCGTTAGCACCTTCGCCATGAAGCCATTGGCCTAGTTTACACTCAGAATGAGTGGTACCTTGAAAGTTACATTTTCCTTTCAGAGTCGATTCCATTTTTTTCAGATATTGAACATGGTCGTTGAGACGCATGAGAAAAAATGCTTTAGCTGCCATAGTTCATCCTTTTATCAGTTATCAGTTCCACGCAAAAGTTTTTGCGCGCAAAAACTTTATTTAGCTTCGCTGACCTCCGGTTCACGCTAAAGTTTCGCTCCGCGAAACTTTAGCGTGAAATGTGGAAATCAGTTATCAGTTATCATTGTCTTGGTCTACGTTCCTATTTCAGTTTGCAATGAGTTTGTCTTGGTCAGTTTGCAATTCAAACCAAAGCTGATCTCGCACGGTGAATTACTGCGTTTGCTATTTAAACAGCAAACTAAAGTTTTCAGGGGCGCATTCCCAAAAAAAGGGTCATTTTACTTTCATAAATTTTGCGGCCCGCTTTTCGTTCCAAATTCATTTTGCGGCTGCTTTTCGTTCCAAATTCATTTTGCGGCCCACTTTTCGTTCCAAATTCATTTTGCGGCTGCTTTTCGTTCCAAATTCATTTTGCGGCCCGCTGGGAATGCATGTCATTTTGCGGCCCGCTGGGAATGCATGTCATTTTGCGGCCCACTTTTCGTTCCAAATTCATTTTGCGGCCCGCTTTTCGTTCCAAATTCATTTTGCTGCCCACTTTTCGTTCCAAATTCATTTTGCGGCCCACTTTTCGTTCCAAATTCATTTTGCGGCTGCTTTTCGTTCCAAATTCATTTTGCGGCCCGCTGGGAATGCATGTCATTTTGCGGCCCGCTT
>Ga0164315_10000472_pt1 | contig 27867 bp, 23 predicted proteins | sample GuaBasSedimGuay6_FD_113737 | JGI IMG/M metagenome (GOLD analysis project Ga0164315, IMG submission 113737) | Subseafloor sediment microbial communities from Guaymas Basin, Gulf of California, Mexico - Guay6, Core 4569-2, 0-3 cm | ecosystem: Environmental > Aquatic > Marine > Hydrothermal vents... | reverse complement strand
TTTTGGTATGTTGCTGGTGATTGCGGTAGTGGGAGGTAGCATCTTACGCGCCGGCACAATTGCGGTTTTATTTGCTGCCATTGCCGCCTTGATTGTGTTGGGGCAGGAAGTTTACATTCATTTATCCAGAGATTTATTGACACCGAATTACACTCATGCCGGCTTTTTAGGCATTACCTTTTTCATGATGGCATTTTTGGGACAGGTTTTAGCGGCAAAGGTACAAAAAAGTGAAGCACTGGCAGAGCAACGTGCCATTGATCTTGAAAACCTGGGCGAACTGAATGAGTATATCGTGCAGAGAATGCAATCAGGACTCATCGTACTGGATGATGAATATCACATACGTTTATTTAATGAGGCGGCAAAGCAGTTACTTGGACTCGAAGAAAGTCATAATATTGTACTGAAGCATAGATCACCTGAGTTGTTTGGGTATCTCAATGACTGGGACCAGAATGATGGCCAGCGGATGGTCATTTTCAGACCAGTAAAAGGGGATGTAGATATTCAGGCTTCATTTACACGTCTGAATCCTGAATCCAAGTTTGGGATATTGATTTTTCTTGAGGATGTCGCAGAAATACGCCAACAGGCGCAGAACCTGAAAGTTGCTTCGCTTGGTCGATTATCTGCGAGTATCGCCCATGAGGTCAGAAATCCCCTGGGTGCGATAAGTCATGCCAGTCAACTCCTGTCTGAGTCGACTGCACTCGAAAAAGAAGATTTACATCTAATCAATATCATTGTTTCACACGCAAATCGGGTAAACAGGATTATTGAGAATATGATGCGGCTTAGCAGACGTGAAGCAGCATTTCCTGAAAATATTAATTTAAACGAATGGATACAGGATTTTGTGTCTGAGTTTATTATCCAGAAACAATTGCAGGAAGCTGATATTAAGATAAGAGGGTCATCGGAAAATATTGATGTTCGAATAGACGTAAGCCAGTTATATCAGGTAGTCTGGAATCTTAGCGAAAATGCAATTCGATACAGCCAGAAGCAGCCACTGATAGAGTATCATTGGGGCATACGTGCAGGCAGAGGAAAACCTTATCTGGATATCATTGACCATGGACCGGGAATGACGGAAGAGGTTGCCTCACAGGTATTCGAACCCTTTTTTACTACGGATGAGGGAGGCTCTGGACTGGGATTATATATTTCACGCGAATTGTGTGAAGCAAATCAGGCATCTCTGGTACTTGACGAAAATTCCCCGAAAGGGTGTCGTTTTCGCATACATTTTGCACATATAGAAAAGCAACAACAGAATTTTTAAATATGAAGAAATCATTGGCATTAATTATTGATGACGAACCTGATATTCGGGAGCTATTGGATATAACTCTGTCGAGGATGGATATTAACTGTATTTGTTCAGAGAATTTGAATGGTGCATATAAATTATTACAGGAACATAAGTTTGATATTTGTCTTACCGATATGCGTCTACCGGATGGGAATGGTCTGGAACTGGTCACATTTATCCAGGAGAAATATCCCCAAATACCTATTGCTGTAATAACAGCCCATGGGAATATGGAGTCAGCAATTCAGGCATTAAAATCAGGAGCTTTTGATTTTCTAAGTAAGCCCGTCGATCTGAATGTACTGAGGACAGTTGTGAAAAATGCGTTGATGCTTGTCGATACAAAGGAAAATTCAGACATTCATTTGATTGGTAAAAGCGAACAAGTGCTGAAATTGATGAGTACAATAGAAAAAGTGGCAAGAAGCCAGGCACCTGTTTTTATTAGTGGTGAATCAGGGACAGGAAAAGACCTCGTTGCAAAGATGATTCATTTGCATAGTTCAAGAAAGAATAAACCGTTTATACCCGTAAATTGTGGCGCTATTCCACATGATCTGCTGGAAAGTGAATTATTTGGCCATGTAAAAGGTAGTTTTACAGGCGCAGTTGCAGATAAAGAAGGCTTGTTTAAGGCAGCTGATGGCGGCACTCTTTTTCTTGATGAGGTTGCGGATATACCGCAACATATGCAGGTCAAGTTGCTAAGAGCCATTCAGGAAAAAAAGATACGCCCAGTTGGTGCCCAAAAAGAGATTAATATTGATATTCGGATTTTAAGTGCAACCAACAGTGATTTGAAAAAAAGAGTCAGTGATGGTCAATTCAGAGAAGACCTGTTTTATCGTATTAATGTTATTGAAGTTAATGTTTCTCCGCTCAGAGATCGGAAAGATGATGTTGCATTACTTGCAAAATATATCCTCGAGAAAATATCTGCAAAAGAATCCATAGCGTGTCCTGAAATTTCAAAACCTGCTCTATCCAGACTGGAACAATATTCATTTCCCGGGAATGTCAGGGAGCTTGAAAATATACTTGAGAGAGCAGTAGCAATGAGCGGCGGAGAATTGATAGATGAAGATAGTTTAAATATTCAGAATTTACATGAAGAAAGTGAACACGAGCCAAATAAGAGTGAAGATCTTGATTCATTATTAGTGGAAGTAGAGCGTGAACAGATATTGGGTGCACTGGAAAAAACACGCTGGAACAGAACAGCTGCTGCCAAGATACTTGGAATCAGTTTCAGGGCCTTGCGCTACAGGCTGGAAAAGCTGGGGCTTGATTAGTCAGGTATAGGCCTTGTAGAAATACATATCAATACTCTCCAGGATTATCAGTAATAAAAACCGTGAAATAATAAAACTGTATTTTTATCCCTTATTTGCAAAGTTGCGTGAGTAGCTGGAATGACGTATTAAGATTTTCCCTGCGTACACCAAGATCAATGAGGTCAGACATTATTATCAATGATTTTTTACACTGTAATCCACTATTGTTATGTGTGTAGTCCAGAAATTCTATAAAGTGATTTAATGCATTTTCTTCATCACCAGACATGGACAAGCTTACTCCTATAAAAAAATGTGTATCAATATAATACATTTTGTCATTTGATGTGACTAAATCATTATGCTCCAGCATTTTGTAGAAAAAACTATTGGCCTGGTTATAACGTTCATATATCAAGTTCTGGATGCCTATCCGTCTTAATATTAAATATTCGGCAGTTGGTGATGCTAATACTTTATCAAAGTATGCCCATGCTTCTTCTTCCTGACCTTTACGCAAATAGGCATTGCCAAGTGCTGTATTATAATACTCCTCAGTCGGCAAGTTGTTTTGTGCTTTAATGAAGCGTTCTATCGCTGCGTCAATCTTGTCAATATCTCGATAATGAGTGCCTAACATGAAGTTAGGGAAATGGGAGTTATTATCAGCTTCGAGTATATGAAGCCAATATGATTCGCTATCAGACCATTTTTTCATTTGCTGCCATGAAGTAACCGACAGCAATATTAATATAATTACCGTTAAATAAATGGCACTGGATTTAAGTTTGGGCCATTTGTCTACAGCGAATAATAAGTACCATGTGATTGATATAAATAGACCTATGTGAGGCAAGTAGGTCCATCGGTCTGCTAATATGACATCACCATGCGCATACACTCCAACACTCGCGGCAGGGAATATCAATCCTATAAACCATAACCAGCCCATTAGTAAGTAAGGTTGTTTTCGAGAGAGCAACGAAGCAACCAGGGTAATGCCAATTAAAATACCTGCCGCACCAAAAATTTTCCAATTTGGCAGAGCATCCATAGGGTAAGGGTACCAACCAGGCATATTTAAAGGGAGAAATGTATTCTCTAGATAACCTATGTAAATTATAAAGACGTTACCAATTCGTTGTGAAAGCGGAAGGTTTTCAGATGCTATTATCGCGTGATTATCATCAATGCCAACGGAAGATAAAATTATAATCACAAGAAATGCAGATAGAAGCAGAAAAGGAACCTTTTCAATGATTAAGCCTGGTAAAGATTTTTTGTTAAACCTGTTTAATGGCCACCAATCCAGAAGTAGTAATAAGAATGGTAACGTCACCATAGTTGGTTTGCTTAATACGGATAAAAAGAAAAATAGAAAAGTTAAAAGATAATGCCGATTATGAAATCGATGTTGCTTAAGGCTACTAATGGTCTTGCGGACATATTGAGAGTAACAAGCCAGTGCTAATAAACCAAAAAATGCACTTAAAACTTCTTTCCTTTCGGCTATCCAGACCACGGCCTCGACATGCTGTGGGTGGATCGCAAAGAGGAATGCTACGATTGCACTTCCCCATAAACGCCCTGTCATACTATTAACTATGTAAAATACCAGCAATACATTCGCAACATGCAGTAACAGGTTTGTAAGGTGAAAGCCTGCTGCATTAATACCAAATATTTGCCCGTCTAACAGGAATGAAGTCCATGTCAGTGGCATATAATACGGATCAAAATCATTACCAAATGGATACCATGCCCATTTAATACTTGACCAGCTTATGCCTTCCTGAATGTAGGGATTTAATAAAATATAAAAATTATCATCAAAGTTCAGGAAATCAAATTGTATGCTTTGCGCATATATGGATACTGTTATAAGTGCCAACATAATTGAAAGTTGACGTTGATTGGCTATAACTTTAAGCAATACTATGCACCTCTAAGATACTGTTGCTAATTATATTTTTACAGGGAGAGCAGTATACATGCTAAATAATAATTGAAAACAATTAACCTTCACTGCAGCAGAGAAAAGTTTATAATGAACTTACAATGAGCAATTAAGAATCTGGAGCCAGTTTTGTACTTTTTTAAGTATGTAAAACATATTCATGTTAGAAATTAAAAAGTCATTATTTCTATGGTTATACTTCACTATCGTTGTCGTAGTATTTTTTCTGTTTGTGTATTTTGTGGACGATTGGTCATCACTACCTGATAGAATTTTATTTTATAGAGATGAGGTTAATCTGTATCTTAAAGAGAATCTGATTACGGGAGTATTGGTTTATATTATCTTGTTTTCATCTGTTGTTGCTCTTGCCTTACCTTTAACGGCAGTTTTGGTAATACTGTCCGGGTACCTTTTTGGTTATGTGGGATTAGCGATAGCTATATTCTGTATGTTGGCAGGTTCCTCAGTAACATTTTATGCCGTTTCGAAAACAACAAACAAGTTATTAGAAAAGAAAGCATTAGATTATTTACATAAATCAAGGAAAATGTTTAATGAGAATCAATTAATTTATTTAACATTACTGAGATTGTTTCCGCTATTTCCTTTCTCTGTTGTGACTGCAATGGCTGGTTTTCTCGGTGTTAAAATACGAGTATTTTTATTGGCTACATGTATAGGTTCTTTTCCTTCGTGTTTTGCATTTGTAATATTTGGAAGGGAGATGGATGGTTTTTTCAAGTCGAATGAGCAACTGTCTTTTTCTGTATTGACTAGCCCGGAATTTCTTGCCGCAACTGCTATCATTAGTTTACTTTTTATTTCTCCACTAATCCTTAAAAGACGTCTGTTCAACTAGAAAGGCAATTGCTTGATTCGTACCATTAATATTTTTTAAATATGGTGTTGTTTGATAATCATCATTATCAGGTAATCTATATAAGGGATAGAATGCTGGATAATTTTTATCCAGATCCACAAGGTGTGTTGCCAGGATATATCGACAATGCCCGGTTTTTTCTTTAAATGCATCATCAGAAACCGTTGGCGGAGGTAATTTTTCAGTTACCCTTTTCGAGTATATCATCACAACAGGTGTCTGGAATGCATAGATACAATCTTGTATATCAACACTTTTCTGTAATGATTTAAATACGCTAATAACCTCTTTTGTCTTGATCGCTTCATGCATAGCAATTTCATCCGTTTCTGCCAATAGCCAGGCACGACTTCTACGATATGGCATTAGTTCAGGGTCAATATTTAAAAAACCCCTGTTGATGAATTTATTGGTAGATGGATATGCAATATATGTAATCATAATGACACACAGTGTGAACATAAGATTTTGATTTATATTGATCCTGGTGAATATTTCTTTGCCTGCCCAAAGATAGAATATAAAAACTGGCATTAGTGGAAACAAAAACCGTGAAACAAAAAATGTACCAGTGAATGGCCATACATATATTATGCCCAGGTACAAAGGTACAATGATCGCATCAATTCTTTTTTGCTTTAAACGGACGATAAATCCAGCAAATGAAACGAGTACCAGAATGAATATCAAGACTAAATGAATACTGAGAGTGTTACTAACACCGTCAATGCAGGAAAAAATCCAGTAAATACTTTCTATTAATATTGATGTCTGACCTGATAGATGTTCTATAAATATATTGATGATGTCATCATTCTGGTTGAACGCACTAATGAATTCATTTACATAACTTGATTTTCCAGTAAGTGAATTACGAAATAATGTCCAGCATATTATGGGCCCTGCACTTATTAGTCCCAATATAAAAGATCGTTTCGGCTTCCTTAGTATTAGAAGCAGGCAGTATGCGGCGATAAATACGATGCCTATTATTCTGGTCAAAGAAGCCATGCTAAGAAATAATGCAGCGAGCATCCATTGATCTTTGTTCGGATTTTTCGGGCTGAGACATATGAATGCGCTGTAAATAAAACACATAAATAAAAATTCACTATATAACCCTTGTGACATAATTATTGTGCCAGGCAAAAAAGAATATATAAGTGCCAGTAATACAGCAGGTGCCAGACTTCTGGTTTCACACCATACCCATAATCCAAAGATGAATATGCTACTTATTAAAAAAAAAGTTGTTATTGATGATGCCAGTTCAGGACTTGATGAATCCGCTCCCATCAAACCTAAAAGCATGGGGTACAGTGGTGGGAAATGATATTCCGGGCGTACGTGTTCTATAACTGGGTTGAAATCTTTTTCCCAGAACGAATGCATCTCTGCCATGATTAAATAAATAGCATCATCTGAAAGAAAGCCCACGACATAGTCATTACTGGTCATGCTGAAGTAAAAAAAACAAACAGCAAGGAACAGTGGAGCAGCGATAAGCAGGTTCGATGGTTTAGAATTATTGATTAGGCTTAGGTTTAAATTATTCATTGAACTCACGTGTGTTATTATTTTTTGAACCTGACGTTTATTGTCACTATTTGACAAATATTGAACTGGTATTCAAGCAGCATGCGGCTTATACAAGTATTGTGTAACTGTCAGACCCATGTGTTTACAGTCAATTTAGTTGATTCCATCATTCTGGCATAAAGATTGCACACTATCTATGTACGAAGTACTATCTTGAGTTAAAGATGCATTAGAACACGGCTTGAGAGTTTTTCGCGAAAATTATTAACAACAGTAAATATTATCTTAAGGAGAATTTACATGAGAAAAATGCAACAACAACAGGGTTTTACCCTTATCGAATTAATGATCGTTGTCGCGATTATTGGTATTTTGGCTGCCGTAGCTATTCCGTCCTATCAGGATTATACGGCTCGTGCCCAGGTCACAGAAGCGGTTGGCCTATCATCAGGTTTTAAAACTGGTATGGCAGAGTATTATGCAGACAAGGGAATCTGGCCTTCTTTTATTACTTCAGTAGGTGATACTACATCAGGTAAGTATGTTAATACTGTGGCTATTACTGCTGGCTCTGGTGCTTCGGGTACTCTGGAACTCACAGCTACAATGAAGCCAAGTGGTGTAAACTCAGGTATCGCAGGTAGTACTTATGTACTTTCTACAACTGATGGTGGTAAAAACTGGGCTTGTGGTCAACTTGCCTCTACCCCTGGTAACCTGGCAAGCAAATACTTGCCTGGTGCATGTAAGTAGATGTTTTCTGGGTATATCTAATCTTAGGTATATCCAGTATTTAGCATAACTGAAAAAAGCCACCTTAACCGGTGGCTTTTTTTGTTCTTGGACCAGCACATTTATTGCTAATTGTTTAAGAGGACTTAGGCGCTCTCGTTTTATCTTAATTATAGAACTGTGTGTTAGGGTACCATTGAATTTAGAAGTCTTACTGAGAGGGATAGTATTATGAGAAAGATTCGACAGGAGGAAGGCTTTACTCTTATAGAATTGATGATTGTTGTGGCAATCATCGGTATTCTGGCTGCCGTTGCCATCCCTTCATATCAGGATTATACCGCACGCGCACAGGTGACGGAGGCCATTGGTTTATCGTCCGGATTTAAAACTGGTATGGCAGAGTATTATTCAAACAACGGTATCTGGCCTACATATATTACTTCTGTAGGTGAAACAACATCGGGTAAATACGTAGCAACTGTTGCAATACTCTCCGGTGCTGGTACCTCGGGAACAATAGTCATTCAAGCAACAATGAAAAGTACCGGGGTAGGTGGGGGGGTAAGCGGAAGTACATATGCCTTGTCTTCTGTAAATGAGGGCAAGCATTGGGATTGTGGAACCAATGCAGATTCTGGTAATAATATAGCTTCGAGATACTTGCCAGGCGCATGTAAATAAATCTATTTACTTGCTACAGATATCTTCTATTCTAAGCCACATAGTATGTGGCTTTTTTTATGATATAAATTTCATGATAGCTAATTTTGATGGGTCTAGAACGATATAGTCTTTTTCATTTTATTTGTTTCTTTAGCGTAATTTTAATGCTATTGATTTTTTATTTGCCTGCTACAGAAAGTCGTTTTCTTCTTGATGATTACTCAACTCTAACAGGCCTGACCGAGATTGATGAGTCTGGTATAGTGAATTACGTGCTAGGCGGTTTTACGGGACCTACCGGTCGGCCAATATCATTATTAAGCTTCGCCATTCAGGCAGATGCATGGCCAGATAATCCAGCCGCTTTTAAAATATTAAATCTGGCAATACATGCTGCCAATGCATTTCTATTGTTATTAATCACGCTCAAATTATCTTCATATTCTAATTTTGGTAAAAAAGAAAAGACTATATTTTCCTATACTGTTTTTCTTTTGTGGCTTTTCCACCCGCTTCATCACTCTACAATATTTTATGCTACGCAAAGAATGACCGAGCTGACAGCATTCTTTACATTATTAACAGTATATTTTTATTTGAATTTTCGTCCAAAACTAGCAGATAGAAAATCGGTAAAATTGTTATTTGTTATCACGATTGGAGTTCTGTCAGGGACGTGTTTATCCATATTATCGAAAGAAAACGGGATATTAACCCTTGTATATATATTCATTATAGAGATTACAGTTTTATCACATTTGAGAAATACTGTAATGACAAGGAACTGGTTAAATATATTATTGCTTACGCCAGTTGTGATGTTGGTTCTGTATTTTATTTCCACTTATGGCAATACCCTGCAAGGTTATGAATACAGATCATATGGTATCCTGGATCGGTTAGTGACGCAGGTTGATGTTATTTTCGAATATTTGCGCATGGTGTTGTTACCACGTTACTCTGATTTTACCTTTTATCACGATGATTACAGGGTTATAAAAGACATATCTGCAGCACCTTTTATTTTGGTAAAGGTTGTATTACTTGCATGCGTCATTATTTTTTCAATAATCTATAGAAGAAAATTACCATTTATTTGTTTTGGGCTGTTATGGTTTTTTTGTGGACATGCTCTCGAGTCCAGCCATTTGAATCTTGAGATGTTTTTTGAGCATAGGAATTATTTGCCAAGTTATGGTTTGATTGTGTTTTTCGTATGGTCGGTTTTCAGCTTATATAAATATTATAATATTAAATTAATAGTACTTTCATTATTGCTGGTATTTATTATTAATATATCTACAGTCTCTATCTTACAAATTAGATTATGGCAGGACCCATATAGACAGGTGATTGAGTGGGTGCGGTTAAATCCAGATTCAATTAATGCAATGACTGATTTGGCTACTAATTATACTTTCCTGGGTAATTATACAAAGGCGAAATCTGTCTATGAGCAATTATCCATACTAACTCCTGATAGTGTAGCTACGGATATACAGCAAATAAAATTATTAAATTGCTATGAAAATACAGAAATTGACGATAAACAATGGCAGGAAATTATAGAAAAAAGTGAATCTGCTATCAGTTTTAAATTACGGGAGGTCGCCAGTCTGGATTCACTGGTTTCTATAATTATTGAAGATAAATGTAAAAACATAAATTTGGATGCATTATTACTATTTATGAATACCTTGATTAAGAATCCATCTTTTTCACCGCATAGGCCTTACTTGTATGAATTTATGGCAACAATTGAATTATATAAAGGTGATATATATAGCTCGCTTAATAACATTAGAAATGCATTAATGTTATGGGATAAACCTTCATACAGAATATATGAAATAAGATTATTACTAATGCTTGATGATAAAGATACTGCCAGTGAGAAAATTCGTGCGTTCAAAAACAAGTATTATAGTAATATACATAAAAAAATCAGGTACAAAAAGATATTAAATACCTTGGAAGACCGGATAAACAACTAAATAATAAGTGTGGTTGATATTCTAAATGAATAAGAAAATAAGCGTTATTATTCCAGCTAGAAATGAAGCTGAATCATTAAAGGTGATACTGCCTGAAATAGCCAGGATAAAGAACATATTTGAGATAATCGTTGTCGACGATGCTTCTGAAGATAATACAGCAGCCATTTGTGCTGATAATAATGTAAAGATTGTTAGTCATGTTTATCATAAGGGTAACGGTGCATCAATCAAAAGTGGAGCGCGTAAGGCGACAGGCGAGTATCTGGTTTTTATGGATGCAGATGGTCAACATGAGCCAAAAAATATAACTGCATTACTAAATGAGTTAGACAATGGTTACGATATGGTGATTGGTGCCCGTGAACGGGACTCGCATGCCAGCTTGCCCAGGTATATTGCCAATTTGATATATAATAAATTTGCCAGTTATATGTCAGGACACGAAATAATGGATTTGACTTCAGGTTTCAGGGCAGTGAAGTCAACATATTTTAAAAAATTCCTTTACTTGTTACCAAATGGTTTTTCATATCCAACAACAATCACAATGGCATTTTTTCGATCTGGCTTTAGCATTAAATATATACCAATCGATTGTCCGCCCAGGATTGGTAGCAGTCATATAAGATTAATAAAAGATGGTATAAAATTCTTTCTGATTATTTTCAGGTTAACTTCTCTTTATTCACCACTAAAAATATTTGCGCCGATAAGCCTCATGCTGTTTATTACAGGCATCGGCTATTATGGATATACATACATTTATGCGGAAAGATTTACTAATATGAGTATATTGTTTTTACTTACTTCAGTGATCATATTCATGATCGGTTTGCTGGCAGAGCAAATAACGTTTTTGATATATAGCGAGAGTCAAAAACAAGACGATTAATGACATACAGATTGTACAATCCATAGACATAAGATTATGGACACCTCCAATAGAATCAAATCCATATTAGTTTTAACCTCAACGTTCCCACGCTGGGCTAATGATACGGATCCCCCATTTGTGATGGAGTTAAGCAGACGCCTGGTTAAAGAAAATATCAAGGTTGATATCCTGGCTCCGCATGCAAAAGGGGCAAAGCAAAAAGAAATCATGCGTGGCATGACTGTATACCGATATAGATATTTTATAGATAAATGGGAGCAACTGGCATATGCGGGAGGAATACTTGCAAACCTTAAAAAGAACAAGTTTCTTTATTTTCTTGTGCCTTTCTTTTTAATATCACAAACGATAGCTATATTAAAACTAATAAAAAATAATAATTACGATCTTATACATGCACACTGGTTAATACCACAGGGATTGCTGGCGGTACTTGTATCCAGATTATTTGATAAAGATTGTCCCAAAATATTATGTACGTCTCATGGTGGTGATTTATTTGCTTTTCAATCTTCATTATTTCTTAAAGTTAAAAAAAGCATATTAAATCATTGCGATGGAGTAACTGTAGTTAGCAACTATATGCGAGATATTTGCCTGCAGATTATAAATATTGATGAAAAACTACATGTTTGCCCTATGGGTGTTGATTTAGTCAGTACATTCAAGCCGGTAGAAAAAATAGAAAGGGACGATAACACAATTCTGTTTGTCGGAAGATTGGTAGAAAAGAAAGGAGTGGTTATATTACTTGATGCAATCAAAATTCTTGCTCAGGAGTATCCTGATATAGAACTATTGATTATTGGTGATGGGCCTGAAAGAGATAAGCTGGAAGAGCGTTGTGAGGTATTGAATATCACAGATTCGGTCAAGTTTAAGGGCGCATTAAACCAGGAACAATTACCTGAAATATATTCACAGGCAACAATGGCAGTCATTCCATCAATAATTGATTCCAGGAATGATCAAGAGGGTCTTGGTTTAGTGGCTATTGAGGCGATGGGATGTGGAGCTGCAGTAATAATTTCAGCATTACCTGCTGTACTGGATATTGTTGAGGATGGTGTAAATGGTATTTTGGTGCAGCCCGGAAACGCAAAGGATCTTGCTGAAGCAATTAAAAATCTATTAGTAGACAAAAATACCAGAGAAATTATTGCATCAAGGGCCAGGCAGAGTGTTATTGAAAAATTTGACTGGCAAGTTGCAGTTAAAAAATATCTAACCGTAATTGAATCTATTTGTGAGTAAGTAGCAGATGTAATTGCCAGTGAGAATAAGTTATAGAAATCACAGGTTCACTCTGTTGTTTAAATGCTAAATGATACTGATTTACTGCTAATAAACACCAATTATGTGATGTAGTTCAAATTATTAATCTTGTAATATCAAGCATATACACTATTATGTTCTAAATACTAGAACATAATAGTGTATATGCTTATGTCGATTCTATCTTCGCTAATTGTTTCAAAGACACGTATCAATATATTGATGCGTCTGTTCTTAAACCCGAAAGAGCATGTATATCTACGCGAACTTGCCAATGAATTAGCTATATCTTCCAGTCAGGCATCAGGAGAACTCCAACAATTAAGAGATGCCGGCTTTCTAAAAAGCAGTAAGTCAGGCAGACAGATAAATTATCACGCAAACACTGAGCACCCGTTGTTTCCTGAACTCCAGTCAATGGTCAGAAAATCCCTGGGCATGGACAAGATTCTTGAAAGCATTATTGAACGTTTGGGTAATTTGAACAGGGCTTTTCTTATCGATGATTATGCTCAAGGTAAGGACTCAGGTTTAATTGATCTCGTATTAGTCGGTGATATTGATCAGGCTAATCTTGATGATTTAGTGAAAAAAACAGAAAAATATATTGGCAGAAAGATAAGAACACTGGTTCTATCAACAAAAGAGTACAAGGAAAAGAAAAAATTGTTCGAAGGTAGAGCCCTGCTCTTACTATGGGAAAAACAGTAGAGCTATAGTTTATGAATAATAATTTATCTAATCCTGACTTTTTACAGTTTATATCTGTAAATAATAATCATGCAAAGACAAGTAACAAGACATCGGATGTAAAAATATCAATGCTGTTACCAACCAGGAATCGTCCTGAACTATTGAAACAATTTCTGGATAGTGTTGTTCAGACATCAAGGGATTTATCAGAAATTGAAATCGTACTATATATTGATGATGATGATCAGAGTACAGAGGATCTGGATTATAAAGAATTGAATATCATAAAACTCACAGGCCCAAGATTGTCTATGGGTGAATATAATCATGCATGTTTTTATCATTCAAGTGGAAAAATAATAATTTTGGTAAATGACGATGTAATAATCGAGACCAGGCATTGGGATGATCAGGTTAAAGATACAGCCAATATAAATGAGGATGAAATATATCTGGCATACCCAAGTGATACGATTATGGTTAAAGATTGCTCATTTCCAATACTATCCCGGAAGGCCTGCAATTTATTAGTTCAGCCATTCCCTTTTGTGTATAAAAGATTATTTATAGATATACACCTTATGGATATATTCAAACGCTTATCATATGCCGGTGAAAACCGTATCTACCATCTGGAAAATATTGTTTTTAAGCATCTAAGAAATGAATTAATAAATACAGATAATTACGAGAAACAATATCACTCCAGGAATGACTTGAGGGATGATATAGCATATTTTTCTTTAAGAAACATGAGGGACGATCAATCACAACGGCTCTATGCAGCTATTAAAAATAAAGAGCTTCCTGATATCAAGATGAAAGAGGATATTCCATCATTCTCCAGATATCTTGTTCCAGTACTATGGTCATACGTTGTTGGTTTTCTGTTCGATAATAAATTACCACTTAGCCGAAGATTTTCATTTTTTTACTGGTTCAGTGGTCATTATATTATGACCAGGACATGGTTATGTATGTTCAGAAAGGAAAAGCTTAATGCACAATAATTAATTTATTGTGAATAAATTATTATGGTAATTAGAAAATGAAAAATCTGGATAATTTGAAAAATAAAAAACATGAAGATATTGATGTTATTTTCATTAATCCAGGTAATCTTCGGGCGGTATATCAAAGCCTGGCATCTGATTTTTCTGCCATTGAAACACCAAGTCTTGTTGCGTTATTTGCAACATATATAAGAAATAAAAACATGTCTGTCGATATTCTTGATGCACCTGCATTTGGTTTGTCACCTGAAGAAGTTGCAAAAATTATAACGAATCATTTTAATCCAAAGCTTATTGTACTCGTTGTTTACGGTTATCAACCATCAGCATCAACTCAAAATATGCCGGCGGCAAGTGCAACGTGTAAACACATTAAAAAGCTATCACCTGAATGCAAGATATTGATGACGGGTACTCATCCGGCTGCACTGCCAGGTCAAACCCTTGAAGACGAGGATGTTGATTTTGTATGCAGTGGAGAAGGGCCTGAAACGATATATCAGGTTTTGCAAAATATAAAGCAAGGCGCAGGTTTCGCTGATGTCCCAGACCTCTATTATTACGAAGATGAAACAGTTAAATCTACTCCACCTGGAAAATTAATTACTGATCTTGATGCAGCTATGCCAGAGCCCGCGCTGGATCTGTTACCGATGGAAAAATACAGGGCACATAACTGGCATTGTTTTGAAGATATCAATAATAGACAACCATATGCATCGATTCATACAAGTATGGGCTGTCCCTATCATTGCAGTTTTTGTTGTATCAATGCGCCGTTTGGGAAGTCATCGTATCGAATGTGGTCACCAGACAACATCATCAAGCAAATAGATGTTCTGGTAAACGAATACAATATCAAGAATATAAAGATCGTTGATGAAATGTTTGTCCTCAACAAGAACCATGTCCTGGGAATATGCGACAGAATAATAGAGCGAGGTTATGACCTCAATATATGGGCATATGCACGAATAGATACTATCAAAGATGAATATCTACCTAGCCTCAGAGAAGCAGGCTTCAGATGGCTTGCACTGGGAATAGAATCGGCTAGCAAGCATGTACGTGATGGTGTCGAAAAAGGACGTTTTGGTACGACAGATATTCTGGAGATTATCAAAAAAATCAAGGCAGAAAATATCAATATTATTGGTAACTATATTTTTGGCTTACCTGATGACGATCTTGACACGATGCAAGAGACACTGGATATGGCAATTGAGGCAAATTGCGAGTTTGCGAATTTTTATTCGGCCATGGCTTATCCTGGTTCTCAATTATATTTACTTGCCAATAAACAGGGTTGGAAATTACCTGATGACTGGATTGGATACTCACAGCATAGCTACGAAACCTTGCCACTACCAACTGAACATCTGACTGCGGATGAGGTACTCAAATTTCGGGATGAAGCATTCCATAAATATTTTTCAAACAAACGTTATCTGGATATGGTTCAGAATAAATTTGGCAATGATGTATATAACAATATTCAAAAGATGCTGGAAATAAAACTGAACCGTGCAATTTATAACCAGGAAGAAGAGATAAGATCATGATTATTAGTAAAACTCCATTCAGGATGTCCTTCTTTGGAGGAGGTACAGACTTACCCGATTGGTATCTGGAAAATGGTGGCCAGGTATTGTCCACTGCCATAGATAAATATTGCTATATCAGTTGTCGGTATTTACCACCGTTTTTTGAGCATAAATACAGGATCGTTTATTCATTGATTGAAAATGTTCAACATTATTCAGAAATTGAACACCCATCAGCAAGAGCTATTCTTGAGTATCTGGAATGCAACAAAGGTCTGGAGATTCACCATGATGGTGACTTGCCAGCAAGATCAGGGTTAGGGTCAAGCTCATCATTTACTGTTGGTCTTCTTAATTCATTATATGCCCTGAATGGGAAATACAAGTCATCCGAAGAGCTGGGTAATGAAGCAATTCATATTGAACAAAATATAATTAAAGAAAATGTAGGTTCCCAGGATCAGCTGGCTGTAGCACACGGTGGATTTAATCATATTGTTTTTAATGACGATGGAACACATGTTGTTAAGCCATTGGTGGTATCAAATGAACGATTAATGCAGTTGCAAGGCAATCTGATGTTATTTTTTAGTGGGTTATCGAGGACAGCATCAGAAATTGAAAAAGATAAAATTAAAAATATCAAAAAGCGCAAACGGGAACTAAATGACATACATGATCATGTTGATGAAGCTATAAAATTACTGAATTCCAGTTCCAGTTCCGTGGATGATTTCGGATATTTATTAAACGAAACATGGATGATTAAAAAAAGTTTGTCCGAGGGTGTTACAACAGGGCTGATTGATGAGATATATGAAACAGCTATTAATTCCGGGGCACTTGGGGGCAAATTATTGGGGGCAGGTGGAGGAGGTTTTCTATTACTCTATGTGCCAAAAGAAAAGCAAATGATGGTCAAGCAAAAACTTAAAAACCTTATCCATGTTCCATTCCAGTTCGAAAAGGATGGTTCACGAATCGTTTATTTCCAACCGGACAAGATTAATGGCCAGTTTAATGATGTGGCCTGAAAAACAATGATTAAATATAAATACAAAGGCCAGGGTTATTCGAATATAGATATCAGTAAATATTCTGATAAATTTCTTGTTGATCTGTATTTTTCAATGCTACGGATCAGGATGATTGAAGAAACGATAGAATCTAAATATCACGAAGATCAAATGAAGTCGCCGATACATCTGGTAATAGGACAGGAAGCAACATCTGTTGGTGTATGTGCTGCACTTGAAGCAACAGATCATATATACAGTAGTCACCGGACGCATGGAAACTACCTTGCAAAAGGTGGTGACCTCAGGGCGATGATGTCTGAATTGTTTTGTCGTGCGAATGGTTGTTGTGGATCACGCGGTGGTTCAATGCATCTGATAGACAAAGATGTTGGGATGATGAGTACTTCAGCAATCGTTGCCGGGATAGTACCAATTGCCAGTGGTGCTGCTCTGGCAGCAAAAATGAAGAATGAAAACCGTGTTATTGGTGCTTTCCTGGGTGATGCGGCAATGGAAGAGGGTGCATTTTGGGAATCACTAAACTTTTCTGTTTTAAAAAAATTACCAATTGTATATCTCTGCGAAAATAATTTTTATTCTGTTTGTTCGCCACTGGACAAACGTCAGCCCGAATCCGTAGAACTATTTAAAAAAGCTGCCGGGTTTGGTATTGAAGCCAGGCAGATTGATGCCACTAATGTATTAAATGTCTACGAAGCTACTGTTGAGGCAGCTGAAAAAGCAAGAAACGGAGGCGGGCCTACTTTTATTGAAAATGTAGCTTATAGATGGCGTGGCCATGGTGGCGCAGGTGATGATAGTAAAACCGGATATAGAGGACTGGATGAGGTGGAAGATTGGCAGCTTGAATGTCCTATCGAAACATTTAAAACGGAATTAATCAGGCATGAAATACTGAAAGATAATGTGATCGGTGAGTTTAAACATAAAATTCAGCTTGAAATTGATGATGCCTTTGAACATGCAATTAACAGTTCCGACCCGCTGGAAGAAAGTCTCATGCAACATGTTTACGCAGAGTAGCTAGATTAAAAGGAAATCAACATGCCCTGGGCAGAAGCTTTTATAAAATCACAAACAAAACTGACAAAGACTACATCCGATAGTGATGAGCGGCAGTTGTCGTATACAGATGCACTGTATGAAGCACTTGAACTCGCCCTTGATCTTGATAGTAATGTCTTTGTTCTTGGTCAGGGAGTTAATGACGCTCCAGGTATGTTTGGGGTTACCACGGATCTGTATAAAAAATATAGTGAGGAGCGTGTATTTGATACTCCTCTCTCTGAAGAGGGACTGACCGGTATTTGTACCGGTGCAGCGATGAATGGAATGCGACCGGTATATCTCCATAACAGACCTGATTTTCTACTATTGACCTTCAATCAACTGGTCAATCATGCATCTAAGATCCATTATATGGATGAAGGGCGTACGCAAGTACCAATGGTGATTTGGTCAGCTATTGGACGAGGCTGGGGTTCAGGGGCACAACATTCACAAGCTATTCAGGGTCTACTCTTATCTGTTCCCGGATTGAAAATTATTATGCCGAGTACACCTTACGACGCAAAAGGTCTGATGTTGTCAGCAATTGCAGATAATAACCCTGTAGTGATTTTTGAGCACCGTTGGCTCATGAAACAGGAAGGTCCTGTACCAGAAGGCATATATAAAATCCCTATTGGTAAAGGCGTTTATCGTAGGCATGGTGATGACTTAACAATAGTTGGTTCATCACACGCAATAGCATTAGCGGTAACGGCGATTGATGATCTGAAGGAAGAAGGTATCACTGCAGATGTGATCGACCTTAGAACAATTAAGCCGCTCGATGAAACTATTATTCTTGAATCACTGAAAAAAACAGGACGAATACTTGTTGTTGATACAGGTTGGGCCATGGGCGGGGTATGTGCTGAAATTGGTTGTCTTGTCGCAGAGAAGGGCTTTGAATATTTAAAGGCACCCGTGCATAGAGTAGGGTTGCCCGATTCACCAACTCCGGCCGGCTTTACCCTGGAACAATATTACTATCCAACCAGTGAAAAAATCGCAGCAGCGATCAAATCAACAATTACAAATTAAATATATCAGGAAAAATAATGTACGAATTAGCAAGTGATTCATGGGGACAGGAGGAAATTAGCGCGATCCAGGGCGTGGTAGATAGTGGCCGCTATACCATGGGGGAAAAGGTAAACGAATTTGAATTGGCATTTGCCAGCAAGTTTGGAAGCAGGCATTGTTTGATGGTCAGTTCAGGTTCAATGGCAAATCTGGTCAGTATTGCTGCTCTGTTTTATAAATCAGATAAACCTTTGCAAAAAGGTGATGAGGTAATTGTTCCTGCTATATCCTGGGCTACAAGCTTTTATCCCTTACAACAATATGGTTTGTCACTAAGGTTTGTAGATGTTGATCTGCAAACATTAAACATAGATATATCAAAACTGGAAGCAGCGCTGACACCAAAAACAAAGATGGTCATGGCGGTGAGTATACTGGGGAACCCTGCTGAACTTACCAGGCTAAGAGAATTTTGTGACAAACACGACCTGATCCTGTTTGAAGATAATTGCGAGTCTATGGGCGCAAGCCTGGATGGAAAGTACGCAGGTACATTTGGTGATATAGGAACATTCAGTACTTTTTTCTCTCATCATATCTCTACCATGGAAGGCGGTTTGATTATTACTGATGATGAGGAGTTATTTCATCTTATGAAATCAATCAGGGCTCATGGGTGGTCAAGAGACCTGCCAGATAATACATCAATTATTAATAAATCCGATGATGACTTTTTTGAGGCCTATCGATTTATATTGCCAGGTTACAATGCTCGCCCCCTGGAATTTTCTGGAGCCATCGGTCTTCAACAACTTAAAAAACTGGATGATCTGGTCGCCATCCGTCGTAAAAATGCCGACTTGTTTGTTGAGATGTTTGCTGACGACGAACGATTTATTATTCAGAAAGAAAATGGCAGTAGTAGCTGGTTTTCTTTTACGCTTATCCTCAACCCTGACATCAAGACTGATAGAAAACAATGCCTTGATCATTTAAGAAAAGAGGACGTACAGTTTCGTATAATTACCGGTGGTTGTTTTCCAAGACATGATGTTATCAAGTATTTTGATTATGAAATAGTTGATAACCTTGATAACGCCAATATTGCCCATGACAGGGGATTCTTTGTTGGCAACCACCCTAAGAGCATCGAAAATGAACTAACAAATCTCCATTCTATACTTGATCGTGTTGTCAGCTAAAGATGAATAAAAAATCAGGATATACAGTTGTAATCCTGGCGGGAGGTCTAGGCACTCGATTGCAGGAGGTGGTTAATGATGTGCCAAAACCTATGGCCCCGATACGAGGGAAACCATTTCTGGAATATCTCTTATCGTACTGGACAAGTTATGGTGCTGATCGATTCATTTTGTCAGTAGGTTATAAAAACCAGAAGATAAAGGACTATTTAGGTACTGATTTTTATGGCGTTCCCATCAAGTACGTTATTGAAGACGAGCCTCTGGGAACAGGCGGTGCACTGTTAAGAGTTCTGGATAAAGAAGATATCAAGGAGGATTATTTTCTTGTTAACGGGGATACATTGTTTCAGATAGACGTATACCGAATGCTTGAGTTACATAATGGAAACAAGGCAGATATGTCGATGTCACTGAGAAATATAGACAATGCAGATCGCTACCATACAATTTACATTAATGACGTAGGTAAAATTATCAACATAGATCAGCCAGATAAATCTGCTGCTTGTGGAAATATAAATGGAGGGGTGTACATCATAAGGTCAGAGCTGTTCCACAGCTGGACAAAGACTGGCAATAAAAATATATCTCTTGAAAATGAAATTTTACCTGAACTAATAAAGAACCATTCTGTTTATGGTTATATCGACGATGGTGATTTTATCGACATTGGAATTCCGGAAGATTATCAAAAGGCACAATCTTGTTTAAATGATGAACTATTAAGTAGTACAGGAGAGAAATAAATATGGGCTATAACATTTTAGTCACAGGAGGCGCAGGTTATATTGGTTCGATCATGGTACCTGAATTATTAAAACAGGGTCATCAGGTTACGGTTATGGATAATTTTATGTACAGACAGAATAGTCTGGCACATGTATGCAATGAAGCGTCATTTAATATTGTTAATGGTGATATACGTCTCAAGGAAATTATAAAACCTTTGCTGGATAAAGCGGATATTATTATACCACTCGCCGCATACGTAGGCGCCCCGATATGCTCAAAGGATCCAATAGGTGCTACATCAGTGAACAAAGATGCGATAAAAATGATGTTGAAATTATTATCACAGGATCAAAGCATATTAATGCCGACAACCAACAGCGCCTACGGCAGTGGTGATGTAGACAACTTTTGTACAGAAGAATCCGAACTGAAGCCAATATCACAATATGCGATCGAGAAGGTAGAGATCGAAAAAGAACTACTAACACATGGACAGGCTATTAGTTTCAGGTTGGCCACAGTTTTTGGTATGTCCCTGAAAATGAGGATTGATTTGCTGGTAAATGACTTTACTTATCGAGCAGTAAATGATCGATTTGTAGTTTTGTTTGAAAGTCATTTTAAACGGAATTATTTACATGTCAGGGATGTGGCGCGTGCATTTATTCATGGCATTGATAATTTTGATGCTATGAAAGGTGAAATCTATAACGTCGGACTATCTGATACAAATATTTCAAAAAAAGAACTTTGCGAAAGGATACAGAAATATTTGCCAGAGTTTACATTCCTGGAAGAGGAGCTAGGGAAAGATCCCGATCAAAGAAATTATATTGTTTCTAATGAAAAGATAGAGAAGACAGGCTTCAAAACAGAATATTCACTTGATGATGGAATCATGGAATTAATTAAAGGTTTTGAGATGATCAAGCAGTATGGGTACAGCAACGTCTAGGATTATTTCTATAGTCAAATGTCAAAACCACCATTCAAATTAAAGCAAAGAAAAACTGCATGTGAGAACAGTTTATTTACAGTATTTTTTGATCATTTGGTTGACGCTGGCAAGACATTGGTAGAAGACTATCTTGTTGTGGAGCCGAAGATAAAAAATGAAAATGGGATTAGTGGAGTAGCAATATTGCCTGTTAAAGACAACAGGTTTGGTTTGGTTAAAGTATACAGGCATCCTGTTGCTGGATATGGATGGGAAGTCCCACGCGGTTTTATAGATGAGAAAGAATCTTCTGAAGATGCAGCAATAAGGGAACTAAAAGAAGAAACAGGATTAATTTGTAGCAAAGTCGAGTTGCTATCACTGGGTACAATTACCCCTGAACCTGGCATTATTTCTGCGAAAGTGAATTTGTATATGGCGAATGCCAATAATACAGAAAGCATAGAACAAGAGGATGAATTAGGACATGTTGATTTTCGTTGGTTTACCAGTCAGGAAGTCACAAAATTGGTACAAGATCAGTTAATCAGTGATGCAACCACGCTAACGATATATTTCAAAAGCGTTTTACCTGAATATACTTGACTCATGCTGCAACGATTATTCAATTTTATTTTTACAATATATCAACAACGATATTTGATTAAATTTCTGACAAAGCGAGAGTTTGTTTCACGTTATATAGGGACGTTAGCTGGCGTATTATGGGCAATAATTCATCCTTTATTTACGATAATGGTATTTTGGTTTATTTTCTCAGTGGGATTCAAGGTTACTGGCCCTAGTGAAATACCGTTTCTTCTATATTTCGTAACAGGTTATGCACCATGGTTGATGTTTAGTGAAGTTCTTATTATAAGTACTAATGGAGCCAGGGGAAATCTTGTTCTGATTAAAAAGACTACTTTCCCTAGCGAAGTGCTTCCCTTCGTATACATGGGTGCAGCGAGCATTACCCATGCAATATTTTTAATCATCATAATCATGTTAATGTTTTTTTACAGCGTGCCTTTTTCTTTTTATATAGTCCAGGTCTTTTATTACTATATTGTTTTATGTTTTTTTCTGATTGGATTATGCTGGATTTTATCAGCAGCCAATGTATTTCATCGCGATGTGGGGCAGGCGATTGGCATTATTATAAATTTCTGGTTTTGGTTAACACCAATAATCTGGGTAAAAGAAATAATTCCTTCAAATTATCAATGGCTGATATTTATCAACCCGATGACTTATATTATTGAGGGCTATAGAAAATCACTCCTTTATCAGGAATCACTTTTTCTTGATTTTCCAGTAACTATATATTTCCTCAGTTTGTCCGCACTGAGTTTTGCTATGGGGGCATTAATATATAAACGTCTGAAACTAGAGTTTGCAGATGCAATATAATCAATCCAATATTTCTGCCAATAATGATATTGCGATAGAAGTAAATAATGTAAGAAAAAGATATAGATTATTTAAGTTCAGGAATGATCGGGTCAAGGAGGCTATCAGTTTAGGGAGAAAAATATATCATCAGGAATTCTGGGCATTAGATGGAATAAGTTTTTCAGTTACTAAAGGCGAAACCATTGGTATTTTAGGACGAAATGGTTCCGGAAAATCTACACTATTACAAATACTGGCATCAGTCATGACGGAGACAACCGGTGATGTTGTTGTAAATGGCAGAGTTGCAGCATTACTCGAATTAGGTGCTGGTTTTAAACCAGAATTTACAGGTCGTGAAAATGTAATTCTGAATGGTGTTATTCAGGGCATACCTGAAAAGCAAATGATAGAAAAAATTGATGAAATGAGGGAGTTTGCTGACATTGGTGATTTTTTTGATCAACCAGTAGGAGCGTATTCTACCGGCATGTTTGTCAGATTAGGTTTTGCTGCGGCACTCAGTGTTGAGCCAGATGTCTTGATTATTGATGAGGCTTTAGGTGTAGGCGATGTTCTTTTTCAAGAAAAATGTTTTATGAAAATCAGGGAACTTCAGCAACAAGGCGTGACCATTATAATTGTGAGTCACTCAGGTTTAATAATTGAACGGCTATGCAAGCGAGCTATAGTGCTGGATAAAGGCAACTTGCTCTATTGTGGTAATGCAGTAAATGCAGTTGATTATTACGACTCTATTATGTTTTCCAGGGATAAAACTGTTGTTAAGAATATAAACAATATTACACATCAGACACATGAAGATAATGTAAATTTGAATAGTCTTTCAAAGGACGATGTCTTAAAAGAATTTCTTGACGCTCCGTATACAGGAGATCTTTGTGTAAGAAGGAATAGTTATAATGATAATGAAGTTAGATTTGGAAATGGGAATGGAGAGATTATAGATTATCTTATTTTAACTGACAGTAGTATTGATCCAAAAAGGATTGTCTCAGGTGAAAAAATCGATATTTATATAAAATTTATCGAAAAAAACAAAATGGAAGAACCAAGTATAGGTCTGGGGATATTTACTCATGACGGTATTATGTTATGTGCATCCAATACATCACAGAAAAAAATGACGCTTAAACCTGTCGAGGGGAAAAGTATATATATCTGTAAATTATCATTTAATTGCCTTTTAAATGAAGGTAATTATTTTATTCACCTGGGCCTTACATGCAGATTGGATGTCAATGTTATTTATTATGATATGAGAAGGTCGATTGCTTGTATTAATGTGGAGCCAACAAAGAAATTCGAAGGTTTATGTGACCTTGATTTTAAATTTACAGAAGTAAGTAACTGTCTCCAGTAAATAAATTATTATAGGACTTACATAAATATAATGTTCGGTATCAGAAAGTACAAACCCATACATAATTTGCCAGACATGTTGGAGATTGAGCCGACAGAAACCTGTAATCTAAGATGTCGTATGTGTCATGTTTCATATATGAAAATGAAAAAACCACCGTTGCTGGATGTGAATATATTAAAAAAATTAAATTGCATGAAAGGGAAGTTCGTGAGAATCGGTAGCGCATTTGAACCTATGATACATCCAGAATTTAAAGAAATAATAAAATGGATAATTAAAAATGATTGTGAAATGGAAATGGTTACAAACGGCACGAGGTTGTCCAGGGAAAACCGTAGTATTCTAGCAGATGCCAGAATACATACATTGCAGATGTCATTTGATGGTATACGTAAAGAAACGTTCGAAAATATTAGAAGAAGGGCAAATTATCAGGAGATAATTGATAATATTCTGAAAACTAAAAGTGAGCTTGTTAACAAGGATACGTATTTTGCCATCAACTCTACAATGATGAGATCAAACATGTATGAAATCCCGGAAATTGTCCGATTTTGGGATCAAAATGGTTTCGATGAAATACGTTTTATTACCATGGTTATACGGGATGAATCATCCGAATTATTAGGCGAAAGTCTATATCCAATAAGGGAAGAATATTTTTCACTACTTGATACAGCAGCAGAAGAATTAATAAGAACTAGACGGAAAATAGCAATAAGATCTCCATATTATAAAAATTCTCCTTTGCATGAATTGTATCCAGATAGTTTTATTGAAGATACTGTTGTATCAGAAAATAAACTTAGTCGTTTTGTTCCTTTGCCGCATCAGAAATATCAATTAGGAGAATTCCCCGGGATGCCCTTGCCTTGTCGATCTCCTTTTACTTCTGCAAGAATTCTAGCTAATGGAGATGTGCAATTATGCTATAAATTCACAGTCGGTAATCTTCATGAGTCTTCATTTGAGGATATCTGGTTTGGTAAGAATGCACATAAGATAAGAAAAGAATTAATGAAGGATTCTTATCACTGTAATAATTGTGACCATTATAGATTTTGTCTGCATTCAAGAGATATAGATATCGAAGATAAAAGTAATTATTTCCAGGGAAATCTTATGCAATATGCTGAAAGGGCATATGTAAATTAACTATCTTTCCACACCAGGGCATGAATCGTTCCAGGAATTATATGAACAACATCAGAAGGAACAATTTTCTCAAAAATTTACGAATATTCGGTATCAAGCGATTTGGTATATAAGACTCGATGAATGTAACTATTGATAAATGCATTAAGCAAGATTTCAGCCCTTTGGTTACAGGTGCTCCCCGTACCGGTTTTTCTCTATTAATAAATATAATATCACATTTATATGCACTGAATCCGGGCAAGCAAAGTTTACAACGACGTGTGCTGAAAGCATTTACCGAAGCAGCAGGCGTGGAAATAAGTGGGAATATACTTACCGCATTTAGTAAACATAATATTAAACAGGACCTGATTTACAACGATAATTTTCGAGAGCCTGTTGGTGGACCAAAATGGCTGGATCCTGAAAATACAGAGAGAGCATGTTTTCGTAAATATATTGGTGTTAAAGGTTTAGGAGATTTTACCTTAATAACAACGCATCCATGGCAAATACTGGATAATGATGAGGTGGTACATTCTCATTACCATCCGAAGCTATGGTTAGAACAATCTTATTATCAGACTTATAAAAAATTTGCCTCAATACGTAATCCTGTAGGCACCCTGAATTCCTCATGCTTTTCTATTAATGCACTGACCAGCGAATACATACAAAAATATATTCCTCCTGAAAATGATAATGATGAACTACGTCAGCACCTGGCTCTGTATAAATTAACCGACATGGATTTCTTTGTTGGCCTCATCAAACCATTGAAAGCTTATCTGGATGAATTTATGCAATGTCAGTCTGAATATACTGTTATGCATTGGGAAGATTTGATTACATTGCCCATTGATACAATTTTAAAATTATCGCAGTCAGCAGGTATTAAGATAGATATTCGACAAGCAACAACTATTTGGGATGATATAAAGTACAAAAACCTGACTGCTGCACATAAACATAATTATAGAAAAGGTCATGGTAAAGTCGAAGGCTGGAGACTATCACTGACGAATGAACACCTGGCTATCATGCGAGAGCATGGATTAGATGAATATTGCCAACAGTTAGGTTATGGAAAAATTGTTGATATTGATGAATCAGCATATACGGATTATCAAAAACAAGTGTCAAAATTAATTTCTCAGGGGGAAATCTTTAACGACTACCCTGATCGGGATTTATTCGATTTTGCCTTCAATAAATCAAATCTGGATTCAGAAAAGTTTTCAGATTTTAAGCGTTATGATTGGCGCGAACATACTCAAATAGAACGGTCTTGCTTTACAGATGAATCTCTGCTTTTTGATATTTGGGATGTGGCGGAGGCTGCAGTGGGCAATTTTAATCAATATTTCAAGATACTTGTTGATGAGAATTGTCAAAATGAGGAGGATGCTAAACAGCTAATTAATAAATTAATCAATAACAGTAGCTTTAGTAATCCTCAATTATTAGCAAAACAAATTAATGAAAATCTTAAGAATAAGATTATTGATCCACCGAGACTGGTTCTCAGGGAGAAAAGATGGAGTATTGTTGCATATGGGAATGTGTTTTACGGTGTAGCAAAACCATTAGGACATGTCGATATAGCTGACGAAGATAGCAGAAAATTAGTCGGAATAAGCAGATCAAATAATCTTGCCGATTTAATTGACAAAATGAGCTGTTATACGTCCGGGTTATTCTATTGGTGCTTATACTTGTCAGCTAAATGGCGTGCTCTCTTCATGATACTCAATAATTACAGGGCCAAGCATGTCTGAACGTGAGCTTCAGTTTATCGATTATGGAAAGCAAACTATTATCGATAGTATAGTTCAGCATATAAATCGTGGTTTTACACAATATTACCTGGCACCTTTTAATCAACTTGCCAAGGATATAGAAAGAGAGATAAGTACTGGTCAGAAAGATATTACTTTTTCCCCATATGAATTAGAAAATACATCTAATGAACAGGAGATTCAAAATAATAGTGTGCTTGTCATTATGGAAGATGATGCGGAATATATATCAGATATATTATTACGCTGTGTTCAATTAGGAAATATACAAATAATTGCTCCTGTTTCAACGAGATATTTTAATAAAAAACCTTTATTTATTGTCTCAATTCCGAAATCAGGAACACATTTATTGCACAAGCTTATTTCTGAGTTTGGT
>Ga0164315_10000470_pt1 | contig 27883 bp, 27 predicted proteins | sample GuaBasSedimGuay6_FD_113737 | JGI IMG/M metagenome (GOLD analysis project Ga0164315, IMG submission 113737) | Subseafloor sediment microbial communities from Guaymas Basin, Gulf of California, Mexico - Guay6, Core 4569-2, 0-3 cm | ecosystem: Environmental > Aquatic > Marine > Hydrothermal vents... | reverse complement strand
CCAGAGCCACTTTGCGATACTGCCTGGGTCGCCTTCCACTTCGGCAATAGCCAACTATCTGCTTAATCGACCCAACCCAGTACATTGCGAATAATCGACCAGCGCGGCTCCTGCGATCGGGAGGCACCACCGAGCATCCAGTACTCATAGAGAGAATCAATAGTCCCATCTTTACGCTTCAGCTCAATCCAGTTGCTGACAAATTCCATCATCTCCACATCACCCTTGGGAATCGCATAGGCGGCCGGCAGGCGAATACCACCACTGCGGACCCTGGCGACCGTGTAGCGTGGATAGCGATAACTGTAGGCGGAGCCCTCTTCGGCGGAAAGCATCAGGGCATAGGCATAGCGGTCGGGCAGGCTGGCTATGCAGGACATGGCCATATCCATTTGTCCCGACTGCAGCATGCGGCCCAGGGAGTCGAACTCAAAGGGCACAAATTCCAGCTCCACACCCAGGTCTTCCGCCAGGATGTGAGCCATTTCCACATCGAAGCCCACCAACTCGCCGCGCTGGGTAAGGAAGCTACAGGGCAGGTTATTGGGGCGATACCCTACCTGCAGCACGCCGTCACGCAAAATATGATCCAGCCGGGTACCTGCCAGCGGCGGGACGCACACACATTATCGCCAGTTTCAGTTAAAATGAGACACGCCACAACACCAAACCCGATAACTGGAGTGTCAGCACGTGTTCGAAGAACTGCAACTCGACCGCCGCCTACAACTAAGCCTCGACGAGATGGGGTTCACGGATGCGACGGAGGTACAGCGCAAAGTCGTCCCCGCAGTGCTGACCGGTAAAGATCTGCGTGTCAGCGCCGAGACCGGCAGCGGCAAGACACTTGCCTACCTCATCCCCCTGATTCAGCACATCCTGAGCACACCAACCAACCGGCACGCCGGCACTTTGGTATTAATCCTGGTGCCCACCCGGGAACTGGCCAGGCAGGTACTGAAACACTGCCGCCCGCTGCTTGGGAAATCGCCCGTTGATGCCCAGGCCATTACCGGCGGAGCCGACTTCAAGTACCAGAAAGCCCTGCTGCGCAAAAATCCGGAAATCATCATAGCCACCCCCGGGCGCATGCTGGAGCACTGCGAAAAAGGCAGCGCCGATCTGGCCTCACTGCAGGCCCTGGTATTGGACGAAGCCGACCGCATGCTGGATATGGGGTTCCGCGAGGACGTAATGAAAATCGCCGGCTACTGTGGCACCAGGCGGCAGGTGTTGATGCTATCCGCCACATTGAAACACAAGGGGCTGGGAGCGGTCGCCAGATCCCTGTTACAGTCTCCGCAAAAGATCGCCATTGGCCAGGTGCGCCAACCCCATAGCAGTATCTTTCACCAGCTTATACTGGCAGATAGCCAGGAGCATAAAGACAAGCTGCTGGTCGCTCTGCTGCAACAAGGGGGGTTCCGCCGCGCCCTGGTATTCGGCAACAAGCGTGCGACGGCCGTGCGACTGGCTGGTCTGCTCAACTATCACAAACTGCGCTGCGGCACCCTGCAGGGGGAGATGAGCACCGAGGAGCGCAAGCACGTCATGACCCAGTTCAGTGACGGCAAGGTGGATATCGTCTGCGCCAGCGACGTGGCCGCCCGCGGCCTGGATGTCAAGGATATCGACCTGGTGGTCAACTACGACATCCCCCACAGCGGTGATGACTACCTGCATCGCACCGGACGCACCGGGCGGGCCGGCGCTGAGGGCCTCGCGGTATCCTTTGCCACTGCTGCGCAGTGGAACCAGACGGTCAGTATCGAGCGCTACCTTAACCTGAATTTTGAGCGGCGCAGTCTGCCCGGGCTCAAGGCAAAGTATAACGGACCAAAAAAGCTGAAATCCTCAGGCAAGGCGGCCGGCTCAAAGAAAAAACGCAGCAAGTCCGCGCCGGACAAGAGCAAGACACGGCGGCGTAACCAGAAAAACCGCGGCAAACCACAGCCCGCAAATGACGGCTTTGCACCCCTGATGAAAAAAAAGCCGTAGGGACAGTAGGGGTCAGGTCAATCCTCGCTACCCAGCCATTTGTAAACCACGCCGGCCAGGGCCGCACCGACAATTGGCGCCACCCAGAACAGCCACAGTTGGGAAATCGCCCAGCCGCCCTCAAACAGGGCTACACCGGTGCTGCGCGCCGGGTTGACCGAGGTGTTGGTAACCGGGATGCTGATCAGGTGGATCAGGGTCAGGCCCAGGCCAATGGCTATCGGAGCCAGCCCCGCCGGGGCGCGCTCGTCGGTGGCGCCCAGGATAATAATCAGAAACATGAAGGTCATCACCACTTCGGTGACCAGTGCGGAGGTCAGATTGTAGCCGCCGGGAGAATGCTCACCATAGCCGTTGGAGGCAAACCCGGCCGTTTCGAAACCGGCCTGACCACTGGCAATCACATAGAGGACCGCCGCACCGGCCAGGCCACCCAGTACCTGGGCGACAACGTAGGGTAGTAGTTCCCCGGATGAAAAGCGTCCGCCGACCATCAGGCCCACCGACACCGCTGGATTGAGATGACAGCCGGAAATATGGCCGATGGCGAAAGCCATGGTCAGGACAGTAAGACCAAACGCCAGAGCGACCCCCACAAAGCCGATACCCAACTCGGGAAATGCCGCAGCCAGCACCGCACTACCGCAGCCACCCAGAACCAGCCAGAAAGTGCCGAGAAACTCAGCGCCCAGTTTCTTGCTCATACTCATAACGATTTCTCCTCACAGTATCATTATCCGGGTTTCCGGAATGTCCCGAATCGTATCACAACCGACCCACAACACCGACACCCTGATTGTCCCCCATTTAGGGAATCACTACCGGGGGAGTGTCGGCTGTCGGGGCTTGCTTCCCAACGGCGCGACGCTGCAGACAGAGACTGAATAATTGTGCCCGCGCAGGCGCTACAGGCTTGACGCCATTGCCGAAATCGCGGAATCTGCAGCGATCAGATATTTACTCCGACTGCGCGGACAAAAGCGCTGCTGGTAAAGGATAAAGTAATGAAAGTAGCGATAACCACCGGCGCGGTGGTGGCTGGCATTTTCCAGTGCACTGGTGAGACAGTATGTCCGGGAGGCGGTGTTGGCACTGCTTGAAAGTAAGCTGCCCCGGGTGGGCACTACCATTTTTACCCGCATGTCCGCATTGGCAGCCGAGTGCAACGCCCTGAACCTGTCCCAGGGCTTCCCCGACTTCGATGCGCCGGCGCCCCTGCTGGATGCCATGGCCAGGCATGTTATGGCCGGGCACAACCAATACGCCCCCATGGCCGGGGTGCTGCCGTTGCGCGAGCAGATTGTAGCCCAGGCGGCACTGCACATGGGGATCAACTGCGATCCGGACAGTGAAATAACCGTGGTACCTGGCGCCACAGAGGGGATCTTCTGCGCAGTCATGGCCTCCGTTAATCCTGGCGACGAGGTCATTGTATTCGACCCCTGTTACGACAGCTACGAACCATCGATCGAGCTGGCCGGGGGCCGTGCTGTCCACATCCCGCTCACCGAACACACATTTGCCATCGACTGGGAGCGGGTAGAGTCGGCTATCACCAGCCGCACCCGCCTCATCATAGTCAACTCACCGCACAACCCCAGTGGCAGCACTTTATCCCACGCAGATCTGTTCTGTCGGGCCCTGAAAAATTCGAGGTTCAGCTTCACCCCCAGTGCCGGCACCTACTTCCAGTTACTAGACTACAGTGCGATCGTCGATACACCCGACACCCGGCTGGCCGAGGATTGGACCCGGCAATACGGCCTTGCCTCCATTCCCGTTTCCGTTTTTTACCAGACGCCCCCCGCGCAGTGCTATCTGCGCTTTTGTTTTGCCAAAAGCGATGATGTCTTACTGGAGGCCGCGGACATACTATGCACAATTTAAATGTCACCCTGATCCAGTGCGAACTGGCCTGGGAAAAACCTGCGGACAACAGGCGCCAGATCGGGGCCCTGATTGACCAGCTGGGCGCAAATACAAACACAGACACAGGTACCGACCTGATAGTGCTCCCGGAAATGTTCACCACGGGTTTTTCAATGAATGCCCTGGCCAACGCCGAAGAGCCCGGCGGCGCCACGCAGCAGTGGCTGCTGGATATCGCGCAGGATAAGGACTGCGCTGTCACCGGCAGCATCGCGGTGCATGACAACGGCGGTGTCTACAACCGTATGTTGTTCGCCACACCGGATGGTGTGCAGCACTACGACAAGCGGCACCTGTTCCGTATGGCCGGCGAACATCGGCGTTACCAGAGCGGCAGCGAGCGGGTGATTGTCAGTTGGCGTGATTGGCGTATCAACCTGCAGGTCTGCTACGACCTGCGCTTCCCTGTATTCAGTCGCAACCGGGACGATTACGACCTGATGCTCTACGTGGCCAACTGGCCGGCCGTGCGCCGCCTGCACTGGCGTCAGTTGCTGATCGCCCGGGCGATCGAAAACCAGGCCTGTGTGGTGGGGGTCAATCGTATCGGAGAGGACGCCACGGGGCTGGACTACAGTGGAGACAGTCTGGCTATTGCGGGGGACGGAGAGCTATTGCTGGACATGGAAAATGAAAAAGGTGCCGCCCGGGTGATTCTGGACGGTACCGCCCTGCACAACTATCGCGCGGGATTCCCCTGCCAGGCGGATGCGGACGACTTCCGGTTGGAGTGAACGCCATCACCAGTCCAGCGCCTGTTTGACGAAGGGAATAGACAGGGCGCGCTGCTGCGCAAGCGAAGTCTGGTCCAGCACGTCCAGCAGATCCAGCAATGGCTGCATGGCCCGCGGCGCGCGATTGACAATATAGCGAGCCACATCCGCAGGCAGCAGCAGACCCCTGCGCGAAGCCCGAAAGCGCAAAATAGCGGCCTTCTCCTCGTCATCGACCTGCGCCAGTTGATAGACGATACCCCAGGACAGGCGCGAGCGCAGGTCCGCCAGATCCACCGCCAGAGCCCGGGGCGCGGCGTCAGCGGCCACCAACAGCTTACAATTGGCCTGTAGCGCGCGGTTATACAGGTTAAACAACGCCAACTCCCATCGCTCATCTCCCACGACGCAGTGCAAATCATCGAGGCAGACCAGATCCAGGGCTTCCACCCCCTGCAGCACCTCGTCCGGAGCGTAATGACCCAGGTCGGCCAGGGGCAGATACAGCGCCCGGTTGCCCCCCAGATGACAGCCGGCTTGCAGCAGGTGGGATTTCCCGCAGCCGGCGGCCCCATACAGGAAGATCATGGTTTCACCGTCAGGCGTCAGTTGCCCCTGCAAGGCGCTGACCAGTGGCTGTACTGCCGGCACCGCCAAAAAGTTCTGCAGCGTTGCATCGTCGCGCAGCTGCACTTCCAGGGTTAGCTGGTGTTGTCGGGAACCACTTAAACCCACTCGCCGCTCTGGAGAATCTACTGCCACTGGTAACTCAACTGGCTGTTGGCGGCGGTTGGTGGCAGCGACACCAATCGCTCATTGAGTTCGATGATGGCCGCCAGTTGGTCCGCGTCCGCCTGCGCATACAAACGCAGCTCGATCCGGTCTCCCTGTATGCGCTCTATATTGGCATGCTCGATCAACTCCAGGCCCTCCAGCCAGGCGACAATGCCGGCATAGTCGGCATAACTGAATACACCCACCACCGACATACTCACGCTACTCTCATCGGTTCCCGAGGCGACCACCGCATAACGCGCAGACATTTCCTCAGCCACGATGGATACCCCCTCACGCAAAAACGCACCTGCGTCGGGAGCGGTGACAGAGCGATCAATACGGTCGCCGGAGTAAAAATAGCTCCAGTCACCAACCGAATTACCCACAGACAGGGCTGCCAGACGCCCGGACAGTATGTTTTGCACGTCATAACGGGCCGATGCCGCCTGCAGGGCGGGACCATGAAGGCGCCAGACCTCCTCCGGGGAAATCGCCGCTGAATCGGCCAGATCAAACAGAGGCAATTGCACTGGAACACCGCGCCGGGCAAATTCCGCCAGTAGCTGCCGCGTCAGATCTGGCGCTGTGTCCCAGTTGACGAAATAACGCCCACTGGCATCCTCGACCACCACCCACACCAACACCGGCGGGCGATTGGCCGTCCACAGTGGCGCACCCGCCTCTGTCACCAACCGCGTCACGAATGAACCGTCAAATTCCAGGCGCACCGAGAGTTTCGGGGGCACGCTCTCATCCCGACTGTAGGCATACTGCTGCACGTGACTCCTGGCCTTGCCAAGAGCGGCCGCAACAGCGGGATACTGCAGTACTTCCACGCTGCCGGACACCTTTACCAGCACCTCGGCCAGGGCCTCCCGGGAGGCCCTGGCAAGCGCCCGGGAACTCTGGTCCGCCACTGGCACCTGCGCCGCATAAAGGTCCCGCACGATATCCGCCCGGGCGAACGTTGTGATGAGCACCAGCAGCAATGGCCACAGCACCTGCGAGACTACCTTTAACACACCACCCTCCAGACCGGTCAGGAAAGTGCGCATTGTAGCAGTACTAACCGCCCCCGGCCCAAAAATGGCGCCTTTGCCTGCAACGATTGCTGAAACGCCAATTCGAGAGTGCGTTGTCACAATACACAGGCTAAAATACCTGCCCGGAACCTGGAAGCCGCAGTCGGATCACGATTGTGGCTTCCAGGTTAAACCTCCCAACCTTTCACTGGATTGCGAACCCCATGAATGATGACAACGGGCAACCCTCCCTGAGCTACAAGGATGCGGGCGTCAACATTGACGCGGGAAATGCGCTGGTCGAGCGTATCAAAGGGGTCTCGAAGCGCACCGCACGCGCCGAGGTCCTCAGTGGACTGGGGGGCTTCGGCGCCCTCTGTGAAATTCCCGCCGGCTACCGCCAGCCCGTACTCGTTTCCGGCACCGATGGGGTGGGCACCAAACTTTGCCTGGCCATGGATTTAGGTATTCACGACACCATCGGCATCGATCTGGTGGCCATGTGTGTCAATGACCTGGTGGTCGCGGGAGCAGAGCCCCTGTTCTTTCTCGACTACTACGCCACCGGCGTTCTCAACGTGGATACCGCTGCAGATGTGGTAGAAGGTATCGGCCGGGGTTGTGAACTGGCCGGCTGCGCCCTGGTCGGTGGCGAAACCGCCGAAATGCCCGGCATGTATGAAGGTGACGATTACGACCTGGCCGGATTTTGTGTCGGGGTGGTGGAAAAATCGGAAATTATCGACGGCAGCAGCGTGTGCCAGGGAGATGCACTGCTGGGTATCGCCAGCAGCGGACCACACTCCAACGGTTACTCCCTGATCCGTAAAATCCTCGAAGTCAATGCCGCCGAACTGCACCAGTCACTGGGCGAGACCACGCTGGGGCAGGCGCTGCTGACCCCGACCACCATCTACGTGAAAGCTCTGCTGGAGCTCTTTAAGAAAGTGCCGGTAAAAGCCCTGTCCCACATTACCGGGGGCGGCCTGCTGGAGAATCTGCCCCGCGTCCTGCCCGGGAACTGCAATGCCAAGATCGATACGCACAGCTGGCAATGGCCTCAGGTATTCCAGTGGCTTCAAGACCAGGGCAACGTCGAGATCCAGGAGATGTATCGCACCTTCAACTGCGGCGTTGGCATGGTTGTGTGTGTGGCGCAAGAGGACAAAGCCGCGGCAATGGCCCAACTCAACGCCACGGGACACAAGGCCTGGGAGATCGGGGTCGTCACCGCCGGCAACAATACGGTTGAACTACTGTCGTGACACACCGCAAGCAGGCCCGTCTGGCCATATTGATCTCCGGGCGCGGCTCCAACATGCAGGTGTTTATAAATGCCTGCGCCAGCGGCGACCTGGACGCACAAGTCGGCCTCGTCATCAGCAACAATCCGGATGCCGCCGGGCTGCAACGTGCGGCGGAGGCAGGCATCGCCACCTGCTGCATTGACCACCGTTCGTACTCCAGTCGCGAGGACTTTGATCAGGCCCTGGTGGAGCAATTGAACAGCACTCAGGTGGACCTGGTGATCCTGGCGGGTTTTATGCGTATTCTCACCCCCGTATTCATTGCCCCATTTGCCGGTCGCCTGTTGAACATTCACCCATCTTTGTTGCCCAAGTACCCGGGTTTACATACCCACCAACGCGCCCTGGATGCCGGCGACAGCGAGGCCGGAGTCACGGTGCACTTTGTCACTGCGGAACTGGATGGCGGGCCGCCCATTGTTCAGGCCCGGGTACCCATTGTTCCCGGCGACACAGCAGCGACACTGGCGGCACGGGTGATCGAGGAAGAACACGTCATTTACCCTGTCGCTGCCCAATGGTATCTGCAGGGGCGTTTGACGTTGACGGATCAAGGAGCTTACCTGGATGGCAATCCAATCCCTGTTAGCGGAATTGCGCACACACCGGACCTGCGCTAGCTGGCGACTTATTCTGGCTGCCACCACACTGGCCGGCCTTCTACTGCCCGCCAGCAACGCGGCCACCACTACTCCTGACAAAGTCATCGGGCTCAGGCCCTATACAGCCCAGTACAAAACCACCACCAGAGGTCTGGAGCTGGACCTGGTCCGCAAATTAAAACCTGGGGCCGACGGCAACTATATCCTCACTAACGGCGGCAAGATTATGGTCGTGGGCTTTCACGAAGTGAGTGTATTTAAGGTAGAGGGTACCCGTATACTCCCCAAATCCTACGTCTACCAGGGAACCGGCCTGATCAATCGCCGCAGAGAAGTGCACTTCATCCCCGGAGCCGACTCCATTCGCAGTTTGTATAAAGACCAGTGGTACGACCTGCCAGGAACTGACAAAACACTGGATCGCATGAGCCAACACGAGCAATTACGCCTGCTGTTACTCAATGACCCGGCACCGGCACCGGCGCAAGAGTTCGCCATCCAGGTAGCCGATGGCAAGCGGGTCAAGGACTATCGCGTAGTGGTTGTCGCCGAAGAGATCGTGGAAACCCCGCTGGGCCTGGTCCAAACGCTGCACCTTGAGCGCCTGCACGATGACCCGGACCGCAAAACCGACATGTGGTTGGCGCCTGCCTGGGATTATCTCATGGTGAAGAGCATCCACATCGAGGATGACAACCCGGTGGAGATCATGCTGATCAGCGCCAGCATTGACGGTGTGCCAGTTCAGGCCCGCTAGTGTACTGTTGTCAGGCCTTGGGGAGGGTAACACCCCGCTGTCCCTGGTATTTCCCGCCGCGGTCCTTGTAACTCACTTCACAGACCTCGTCTGACTCGAAAAACAACATCTGGGCCACACCCTCGTTGGCGTATATCTTGGCTGGCAACGTGGTGGTATTGGAAAATTCCAGGGTGACATGACCCTCCCACTCGGGCTCCAGAGGGGTCACGTTGACAATAATGCCACAGCGCGCGTAAGTGGACTTGCCCAGGCAGATCGTCAGGACATTGCGTGGTATACGAAAATACTCCACCGTGCTGGCCAGAGCGAAAGAGTTGGGGGGGATGACACAGACATCATCGACCACATCGACAAAGCTGCCCTCGTCAAACCGCTTGGGGTCCACTGTCGCCGAGTTGATATTGGTGAACACCTTGAACTCGCGCGAGCAACGCACATCGTAGCCGTAGCTGGAAGTGCCGTAGGAGATCAGGCGATTGGCACCATCAGAACGGACCTGTCCCGCCTCGAAGGGCTCGATCATGCCATGTTCCTGCGCCATTGAGCGTATCCACTTGTCTGATTTGATACTCACGCATGGCCTCTCAATCGTCTGAAATCTTTATCTCGGGGAACTGATGTACCACACCATCTCCCTGCCCCGCCAGAACCGCCTGCACTGCGGCAGCCGCCTCCAGATAGATAGCCGTCACCGCTGAATCGGGCTCGGCAATGACCGTGGGTGTACCCGCGTCAGTCTGCTCCCGGATGGACAGGGCCAGAGGCAGGCTCGCCAGCAGGGGGACACCGTAATCCGCGGCGATGCGCTCGCCCCCATGCTCACCAAAAATATGTTCCCGGTGGCCGCACTGGGAACAAATGTGCACCGCCATGTTTTCGATGATTCCCAGTATAGGCACATCCACCTTGCGGAACATCTCTATGCCCTTTTGCGCATCCACCAGGGCGATATCCTGCGGCGTGGTGACAATCACCGCACCGGATACGTTGGCCTTCTGTGACAGTGTGAGCTGAATGTCACCGGTGCCCGGCGGCATATCGATCACCAGGTAATCCAGCTCTCCCCACAGGGTCTGCTCCAGCATTTGCGCCAGAGCGCCGCCCGCCATTGGGCCACGCCACACCATGGGTGTACGGTCGTTCACCAGGTAACCCATGGACATGGTTTTGAGTCCATAAACCTCGACCGGCAGCAGGTACTGGTCATCCTGCTGTTGCGGGCGCACATCAGCTGCAACACCCAGCATCAACTGCTGACTGGGGCCGTAGACATCCGCGTCCAGCAGACCGACCTGGTGGCCCATGGTCTTGAGCGCCAGGGCCAGGTTGACCGCCGTGGTAGACTTGCCCACGCCACCCTTACCTGAAGCCACGGCAATAATGTGCTTGATCTCGTTCACGCAAATGTACCTCGTATGAATTTTTTTGCGAATCGGCGCCCGGGAACGGGCACTTGTCGGGGTTGCTAGTATAGGGACATGCCGGGCTTTCAACAATGCCGCCGTGTACTTACGGCAGCGGGTGAAAAGCCCGGGCAAAAACGCTATAGTAGCGCCCCTTTTTTCAGCATACGGACGGCATTGATTGATGACCGCAAACGCACGGCGCAAGATCCTGGTAACCAGCGCATTGCCCTACGCCAACGGTTCGCTGCACCTGGGCCACTTACTGGAGCAGGTGCAGACGGATATCTGGGTGCGCTTCCAGAAATCCCGCGGCCACGACTGTCTCTACGTCTGCGCTGACGACGCACACGGCACCGCCATCATGCTGACCGCAGAAAAGCTCGGCATTACCGCTGAGCAGCAGATCGCCAGCATCAGGCAAGAGCATGAGCGTGACAGTGCCGGCTTCCTGATCGGTTTTGACAATTTCTACAGCACCCATTCCGAAGAGAACCGCTTCTGGTGCGAATCGATCTACCAGCGACTCAAAGACAACGGCCACATCGCTTCACGGACGATTACCCAGGCCTTCGACCCTGAAAAGCAGTTATTTTTAGCCGACCGGTTTATCAAGGGCACCTGCCCCCGCTGCAAGACCGAAGACCAGTACGGCGACAACTGCGAGGCCTGCGGTGCCACCTACAGCCCAGCGGAGTTAATCGACCCGGTATCGGCGATATCCGGAGCCATCCCGGTAAAAAAAGAGTCCACCCACTTCTTCTTCAAACTCCCCGAGTATGAGGCCATGCTCAAGGAGTGGCTGGCTTCCGGCACACTGCAGCCCCAGGTGGCCAACAAATTACGGGAGTGGACCGACGCCGGACTGCAGGAGTGGGATATCAGCCGTGACGCGCCCTACTTCGGCTTCGAAATACCGGGCGAGCCGGGCAAATACTTCTACGTTTGGCTGGATGCCCCAATAGGCTATATCGCCAGCTTCCAGCACTACTGTGACCGCACCGGACACGACTTCGACAGCTACTGGCAGCCCGACACCGACACCGAGCTGTACCACTTTATCGGCAAGGACATCATCAACTTTCACGGACTGTTCTGGCCCGCCGTGCTGTACGGCGCCGGACTGCGCACACCCACGGCCGTGTACGTCCACGGCTTTCTCACGGTAAACGGCACCAAAATGTCCAAAAGCCGCGGCACCTTCATCAAGGCCGGCACCTACCTGGAACACCTGGACGCGGAATACCTGCGCTATTATTTCGCTGCCAAGTTGAACGCGTCAGTGGACGACATCGATCTCAACCTGGAGGATTTCGTACAGCGGGTCAATTCGGATGTGGTAGGCAAGATTGTCAACATCGCCAGTCGCTGTGCCGGCTTTCTGCGCAAGGGCTTTGACAACAAGCTCACCAGCACCTGCGCTGAACAGCAACTGGTCGAGGATTTTATTGGCGGTGGTGATGCTATCGCCGCTTTATACGAGCAGCGTGAATTCAACAAGGCGATGCGGGAAATCGTAGCCCTGGCGGATCGGGCCAACCAGTATATCGACGAGAAAAAGCCCTGGGTACTGGCCAAACAGGAAGGCACCGGGCAACAGGTACACGAGGTTTGCAGTGTGGGTATAAACCTGTTCCGGGTGCTGATGACCTACCTCAAACCGGTACTGCCGGCCATGGCCGAAAAGGCAGAGGCCTTTCTCAACTGCTCACTAGACTGGTCCGCTCTCGATGCTCCCCTGCTGGATCACGAGCTGGCCAGGTTCAAACCACTACTCACCCGTATCGACAGCAAGCACGTTGCAGCGATGGTCGAGGCCAGCGCCGAGGCGCAGACAGAAGCAGTGGCGCCGCCTGCCAAAGCACCGCTGCCGGCGGCTCAAGCGACCCAGCCCAGGGGCGATATTATTCAGTTCGAGGATTTTGCCAGGATCGACCTGCGCATTGTCGAGATTGTGGCGGCAGAGCATGTGGAGGGGGCCGATAAACTACTGCGACTGACGCTCAGCCTGGGGGATTCAGATTCCCCGGCCGACCAGAAACAGGTATTCGCCGGCATCAAATCCGCCTATCAGCCGGAAGACCTGGTGGGAAAACTTACGGTAATGGTGGTCAACCTGGCGCCGCGTAAAATGCGTTTCGGCGTTTCCGAGGGTATGGTCCTGGCTGCGGGGCCCGGCGGCAAGGAGCTATTTTTGCTGGAGCCGCATGCCGGTGCCAGACCCGGCATGCAGGTAAAATAAGCCCGGTAAGTTATAAGCTTAGCACGATCAACTTATTGTTTTTCAAGGATAAGTTACATACCATGGAAGGTATTCAGGGAACGGCGGAAAGAGCTAACAGCCTGAGATTAATGGTCATTAGTTTGGTTCTTCACACTGCCGTCAACAGCGGTAAACGATAGAATAGCCACCCTGGCACAACAGTGCATCGCGGCGAGAGACCTACCATGCTGGCAGACTACTCCATCTTGTTGATCAGTGCGATTCTGGTTAACAATTTCGTACTGGTACAGTTCCTGGGACTGTGCCCGTTTATGGGCGTGTCCAACAAACTGGAAACCGCCATGGGCATGTCCATGGCGACCACTTTTGTGCTGACCCTGGCGTCGGCCTGTAGCAACCTGACCTACCACTTCCTGTTGCAACCTCTGGGGCTCGGCTACCTGAGAACGATCGCCTTCATCCTGGTAATCGCTGTGGTAGTGCAGTTTACCGAGATGGTAGTGCGCAAAAGCAGCCCCCTGCTGTACCGGGTATTGGGCGTGTACCTGCCACTGATCACCACCAACTGCGCGGTACTCGGGGTCGCCCTGCTCAATATCAACAAGGATCACAATTTCCTGCAATCGCTGTTTTACGGTTTTGGCGCCGCCGTGGGGTTTTCCCTGGTGCTGGTGTTGTTTGCCGCCATGCGTGAGCGCCTGACAGTGGCTGATGTGCCCACGCCCTTTAAAGGTGCGGCCATCGGCATGGTTACCGCAGGCCTGATGTCCCTGGCCTTTATGGGCTTTGCCGGGTTGGTCTAGTGCTCGAATTGATCGCCCAATACCCTTTGCTCGCTGCCCTGCTCGTTCTGGTGGGGATGGGCGCCGTTTTCGGCGCACTGCTGGGTTTCGCCGCGGTGCGTTTCAAGGCCGAGGGCAACCCCATCGTGGACCAGATCAACGATATCCTGCCACAGACCCAGTGTGGCCAGTGCGGTTACCCGGGCTGTCGGCCCTACGCCGAGGCCATCGCCAACGGCGAAGCCATCAATAAGTGTCCACCCGGTGGTGAGGCGGGCATACAGGCCCTGGCGGACCTGCTGGATATGGAACCCATCCCCCTGGACGAGGAACATGGCGAAGAAAAAGCCGCAGCAACGGTCGCCTTCATCCGCGAAGCCGAATGCATCGGCTGCACCAAGTGCATACAGGCCTGCCCGGTGGACGCCATTTTAGGCGCGGCCAAACAGATGCACACCGTTATCATCAGCGAATGTACCGGTTGCGACCTGTGTGTAGAGCCCTGCCCGGTGGACTGTATTGACATGATCCAGGAGGAGGAATCCCTGCAGAGCTGGCACTGGCAGTTGCCGGACCCGGTAACCCGTCAAGTTGGTATCATCGCCACCGACGCCGTTGCGGTCTCCGCGCAGGACGAGGCCGCATGAGAAAAATTTTCGGCTTCCACGGCGGTATCCACCCGCCTGAAAATAAACAGCAGTCGCTACGCACACCCATTGCCGATGCGGGCATCCCCCCGCAACTGGTCATCCCCCTGTCCCAGCATATCGGCGCTCCCGCCAGGCCGGTGGTCGCCGTCGGAGATAGCGTCCTGAAGGGACAAATGATCGCCGGGCCCGCAGGCTTCGTGAGCGTACCCATGCACGCCCCGACATCGGGAAATATTGTGGCCATTGAGGACCGCCTCATAGCGCACCCCTCTGGCCATCTTGCGCGATGTATCGTTATCGCCAGTGATGGCCGGGATGAGTGGATAGAACACAGTGGCGCGGCGGACTATCGGGACCTGGACAAAGCCGACCTGATCAACCGCATCCGCAATGCGGGAATAGCGGGCATGGGCGGCGCCGGTTTCCCGACGGCGGTCAAGCTCTCGTTAAAGCCGGACACCCGCATTACAACCCTGATCATCAACGGCACCGAGTGTGAACCCTATATCACCGCCGATGACATCCTGATGCGTGAACGCGCGCAGCAGATTATCGAGGGTACAAAAATTCTCAGCCAGCTCATCGCGCCGGAGGAAACCCTGATCGGGGTGGAGGACAACAAACCACAGGGACTGGCGGCACTACGCGCAGCGGCGCAGGGCTGTGCGCTAGAGATTGTCGAATTCCCCACCAAATACCCGTCCGGCGGAGAGAAGCAACTGATCGAGATTCTCACCGGCAAGCAGGTGCCCAGTGGTGGCCTGCCCCTTGATATAGGTGTTATTTGCCAGAATGTGGGCAGCACCGTTGCCGTTTACGATGCGGTAGTGCACGGGCGGCCGCTGATTTCCAGAATTACCACGGTAACCGGTGAAGGGGTTGCGCAGCCGCAAAACTTCGAGGTGATGATCGGTACGCCCATGAGTTACCTGCTGGAAAAAGCGGGTTACCGGCCGGACAACAACAAGCGCCTGATCATGGGCGGGCCCATGATGGGCTTCACGGTACCAACGGCGGATGTCCCCATCGTCAAAACCACCAACTGCCTGCTGGCCCCCAGCGAGACGGAACTACCCTCACCACCGCCGGCCCAGGCCTGCATACGCTGCGGCATGTGCGCGCTAGCCTGCCCCGCCAGCCTGCTGCCCCAGCAGATGTTCTGGTTCGCCCAGGGCAAGGAATTCGAGAAGCTGGAACAGCACAACCTGTTCGACTGTATCGAGTGCGGCGCCTGCTCCTGGGTCTGTCCCAGTAATATACCACTGGTGCAGTACTACCGTGCATCCAAAGCGGAGATTTTGCAGTCGCGGCACGACAATGAAAAATCCGGGCACGCCCGGGTTCGCTTCGAAGCGCGCCAGGAGCGCCTGGAGCGGGAAGATATTGAAAAAGAGGCCAAACGGGCCGCCCGCAAGAAGGCTGCGGAGGAGCGCGCACTGGCCGCCGCACAAGGCGGTGGCGAAGAAGACCCCATACAGGCTGCCATTGAGCGAGCCAAAGCCAAAAAGGCGGCGCAACAGGCCGATGCGGGAGCAGGTGAAGAAAACGAGCAAGAGAAACTGGAAAAAGCGGTGACCACCACCCGCAAGCGTCTCGACACCGCCAGCGCCAAGCTGGAACAGGCCCGGGCAGATGGCAGCGATCTGGTAGCCGCACTGCAAACCGGTGTGGACAAGACCCGGACCAAACTGGAGGCGGCGGAGAAGGCCCTGCACGACTACCAGCAGGAGCACGCCTGACATGACCTTGATGCGTATTACCTCGCCCCATGCCCATGGCCCGATGAGCACCTCACGGGTTATGCAGAACGTATTGCTGGCCACCATTCCGGGTATTATCGTTCTCACCCATTTCTTCGGCTTCGGCACCCTGGTCAACATTTTCTGGGGCAGTATTGTGGCCGTGGCCTGCGAGGCGCTGGCGCTCACCCTGCGCCGTCGTCCACTGGGCTTCTACCTGAAAGACTACAGCGCCCTGGTAACCGCATTCCTGCTGTGCATCGCGTTGCCACCCTACTCGCCCTGGTGGCTTATTGCGGTGGGCATCGCCAGCGCTATCCTGCTGGCCAAGCACCTGTACGGCGGCCTGGGCTACAATCCGTTCAACCCGGCCATGGCGGGCTACGTCATCCTGCTGATCTCTTTCCCGATACAAATGACCGCCTGGGCTCCCCCGCGCGGGGTGGGCGAACTACCCGGCCTGCTCGAGGCCTTACAGGCATGTTTTGTGCCGTCCACCTTCGATGCCGTCACCATGGCGACGCCGCTGGACCTGATGAAACAGAATAACAGCCTGTTGCTGGAAGATCTGTGGGCTCAAAACGCCCAGTTCGGACGCTGGGCCGGCATCGGCTGGGAATGGGCCAATATCGCCTTCCTGGCTGGCGGCGCCTGGCTGCTGTACCAACGCATTTTCACCTGGCACGCCCCCGTGGCCATGCTGGCCAGTCTCAGTTTGATGGCTGCCCTGTTTTATGACGGCGGCAGCTCAGCCAGCGGTGGCTCGCCCCTGTTTCACCTGCTCAGCGGCGCCACCATGTTCGGGGCCTTCTTTATCGTTACCGACCCGGTCACCTCGACCGTGTCTGTACGCGGGCGCCTGATCTACGGCGCCCTGATCGGGGCACTGATCTACATCATACGGGTGCGGGGCAACTACCCAGACGCTGTGGCCTTCGCGGTACTCATCATGAATTTCGCGGCGCCGTTTATAGACCACTACACCCAACCACGCACCTACGGCCATCGGGACACCCGGGGGGAGGAATAATATGCTCATCAGGCAGTCCATAACCCGCAATAGTGTGCTGCTGGCCATATTCGCCGTGTGCACCACCCTGCTGATTTCCGGTACCTTCCTGCTGACCAGGGACAGAATTGCCGTGGAAAAACGCAAGGCGGAAGAAAAAGCCCTGCTTGAAATCGTACCCAGGAATCGCCACGATAACTCCATGCTGGATGAAACCATTATCGTCGACCCCAACAGTGAGGGACTGGGCCTGAGGGAAGAAAAACGGATCTATATCGCACGCCGGGATGGAGAGGTCGTTGCCGTCATTATTCCGGCCACCGCGCCCGACGGCTACACTGGTGATATAGACCTGGTAGTAGGCGTTAATACCGATGGCACAATCGCCGGGGTGCGCGCCTTGAGCCACCGGGAGACACCGGGACTGGGCGACAAGGTGGACCTGAGGAAATCGGATTGGGTGCGGGGCTTCGAGGGCCGCTCCCTGGACAATCCCACCCTGGCTGGCTGGGCGGTAAAAAAAGACAAGGGCGTATTCGACCAGTTTACCGGGGCGACCATCACGCCGCGGGCGGTGGTCGCAGCGACCCTGAGAGCCCTGCAATTCGCGCAAGCGAACAGGGATACCCTGTTTTCCGAGGGTGATCAAAAACCGGCGGGAGGAGAGTCGTAATGGCAGAAGTCAGTTACAAAGAGCTGTCACTCAACGGCCTGTGGAAAAACAACCCGGCTATCGTACAGCTGCTGGGGTTGTGCCCCCTGCTCGCGGTAACCGGCAGCGTGGTAAACGCCCTCGGACTTGCCACGGCCACGACACTTGTTCTGATTTGTACCAATACCAGTGTCTCATTGATCCGCAATATTGTCTCCGATGCGGTGCGCCTACCGGTCTTTGTGATGATTATTGCCGCCGCGGTGAGCTGTATCGAATTGCTGATGCAGGCTTTTGCCTATGAGTTGTACCAGATTCTCGGTATTTTCCTGCCCCTGATTACCACCAATTGTATTATTCTCGGGCGCGCTGACGGTTTCGCCGCCAGACACAGCCTGGGGCCGTCCATCTACGATGGCCTGATTATGGGCGTCGGATTCGGGTCTGTGCTGCTGCTGCTGGGCGCCCTGCGTGAGCTGTCGGGTACCGGGGCTTTATTCGCCAATATGGACTTGCTGTTCGGCCCCGGCGCGGCGAACTGGAAAGTCGTGTTATTTGCTAACTACCAGCCCTTTCTGCTGGCCATTCTGCCACCTGGCGCTTTTATCTTCACCGGGCTGATTATCGCTGTAAAAAACCTGATAGATGCCCGCATCAAGAAACGCCAGGACGCACGCAAAGACAGGCCGGTCAAAGGCGCCAAGCGGGTGCGGGTGACGGGGACTATTTCCTAATGTACCTCGTCATTCCACAGCAGCAGGCTCCACCAGCATCAGGGTATCCAGCAGTTCGTCTACCGCGGCGTCATCCATGCCACCGTTGTCTTCATCACAACTGTAAGTGATAAATAGCAGCATGGAACCGCTGGCGACATACCACTGGCGAATAGCGGTATCCTCTTCTATGTAATGACTGGTCAGCCCCGAGAATTCGCCCAGCGTGACCTGTCGCCAGTCCAGCGAATTGTCCGTTTCCGATTCGGCGATATTGGCCAGGGCTCGCTGGTCAAACTCGCCTTCGTCCTTGTGCAGGGTGCTGATCTCAATACAACCCACATCATCGCGGTCACCGATCAGGATACTGTCTTCTTCCGAGTCCGCCCACCACTCGGGCGGCACGGCCAGGGTCCACCATTCGGTTTCGAGCACGTTCATTGTGAATTCCTCATAACTGCCTGGACATCAACCGGGCGTCTTCGCGTCCGGTTGATGTAGGGTAATAGTTCTTGCGAATACCATCCAACTGAAAATTGAGCGCCTCATACAAGCCGCGGGCGGCGGTATTGGACTCACGTACTTCCAACAGGCACCGTCGTGCGCCATCTTGCTCCATGAATTCCAGTGCAGCGGTAACAAAGCTGCGCCCAAACCGCCCACCCTGCGACGCAGGATGCACGGCCAAATTGTGTATACAGGCCTCATCCAGCACACTGGAGAAAATAATAAAACCGCATACCCGGCCCCTATGCTCCAACACCAGAGCAGACTCGGTCGACTCTACCGCGCCATCACAAGCCGCTGCAAACTGCCGGGAATTCCAGGGACTGACATTGACCAGGCCATCGATCTCCACCAGGAACTCTACATCACCGGACCGGGCCGGCCTGACGTTACCAGACACGGGCTGGCCCGGAGCAGCCCGTTCGGGCACCGCCACTCACGCGCTGCTGACAAAGGGCTGTAGATCGCGCCATACCTGCTTCTTGAGCTGCGGATTCTCCAACATTTCAGCGCTACTGACAGTACTCACGACCAGGCCGCAATCCAGTTGTTCCAATTGCATCCGGGCTTTGCAGGCCTGGCCCAACAGCACCAGGCCACGGCATTGTTGCAGCTCCAACCTGCGCCCTATAAACGCCGCCAGGCTGGCTTGGGCCGCCTGTTCTCCCAAATCCAACTGCTGATTGGTGTGAATGGGCCAGTCAAAGTGCGCTATCTCGGGCTCGATCTTCCCGGGCTGGGTTTTACTCACGTTAGCAAGAGCTTGCGCCATGGCCTGCACCAGTTGCACCTGTTCCGTGGCCAACGGCATACCGCACATCTCTTCAAGCCATAACCATCCCCCCGCGGTGATGGCGACCAGACCGAACTGTGGTACGACGTCCCGCCGGGGCGCTGGTGCGGCGGTCGTGGATGGTGCGCCAGAGTGCGCGACATTATCAATTTGCGGAATCGGTGTTACGAACTGAGGCACCGGGTCGGCGGCAACTGCGGTGCCGACCGCGGCCGGCACCCTGTTTTGGGTTGCTGGGACGGGTTGGGCAGGCGTGACAGCGAGTCGTCGGGTCACCGCTGCGCCAGCCAACTGTCCACGGGACACGTAGGCGTCTATACCCATGGCTTCGAGGTAAGCCATACGTCTCAATTCATTCATTTTGTTCCCCGGGGAAATCCACCCCAATACCTCGCACGAGTCTAACAGTTTTGCGTATCGACCTATATCCAGCGCCAGCCATGCTGGTTAAAAAAGGTGATGCCGGATTTGATGAAATACTTAACATGCTGCCATCCTTTGTCTGCGGCATAGCCGCCGTGATGGACAATCCGCATCGCCGGATTGAAAACCAGACGCCCCTGGCCGCAAAGACGCAGTGACAGATCGAAGTCTTCAAAATAGAGAAAGTAGTCCTCATTGAAGCCGCCTACCGCGCGCAGTGCAGCGCTACGCACCAGCATGAAACAACCGCTGGCAAGCACAACATCGGCCTGTCGGTCGCCGCTGCACACGTCGCGCATTTCATATCGATCCAGGCGCTTTCGAAACCAACGCCGGGCAAAATTCGGGGCAAAACCTCGCAGCAGTAGCGCCAGGACAGTAGGGTAGCGTTTGCACAGGAATTCCTGATCGCCGTCGCTCCCCAGGACTCTGGGACTCAGTAAAGCGATGCCGGGGTCGGCCTCCATGCAACTGAGCCCAATGCGCAGGGTGTCGTCCGCCAGTTCCGCATCGGGGTTGAGTACCAGGTGAAAATCACTGTCCAGGCTCTCTATCACGCTATTGTGCCCCGGCCCAAAGCCCCTGTTGAGCGGCTGCGCCGAATAATTTACCCGAAAAAAATCGCTTTGCGGACCTGCGGCCAGAGCCCGAATAATGTGCTGCTGATATTCCTGATCGGCAGAATTATCCACCAGGTCAACTGACACCTGACTCACGCAGCCCGCCTGTTGTGCGACCTCGGCTGAATGATGCAAACTAAGCAGAGTCCGCTGCAGCAACTCCCGGGAGCTTTTGTGGAGCACAATCGACACAGACAGATGAACCCGTAGCGGGTGAGATACTTCCATCGGGCAGATGGTATCAGGTGCAGGGCGAGCCGCAACAAGACAGGGCAGTTTAACCCGGATGAAGTACCAAACAGGCGCCTCACCTCACCTGGGCCAATGCGCTCTTGATACCACGCACTTTATCGCTCCCGGGATACAATTTGCCCACAAGATATAACCATCTGGAATAAAATATTGTACAAACATCCAAAGTGCGCCAGAATGGCTTGTGGGTCCACTTACGCTACTTTGTGTAAAAAATCACAAAAAGGGGCTATCACCATGTTATCTATAGAGTTTTTGACTTACTGCGTGATAAGGTGTAAAAAGTAGATAATTCTGTGGTTGACACTTTGGGCAAAGGCCGCAGAATCGAAGAACGCTGAATCACAATATAAGACCTGCTATACAGCGGGCAATAGGGGATAAAGATGATCACTCGGGGCGCCACTGTAGTCAGCCGTATGGCTGTAATATTCGCAATTTTATTTACTGTCGTGGCTTGTGGCGGCGGTGGGGGTGGCGGAGACGGTTTTATACCCGATGATAGCAGCGGCGGAAAGTTGAAGCTTATTCTACGGGATTCTGATGGCAATGAGACCAATACAGTAACGTCAGCGGCCCCCGGCACATTGGAAGTCAGCATGAATGGCCGCTCCGATATAGTGGTAACCACCACCACGGATATTGGCAAGGTTTTGCCCGCCAGCGGAACGGCACTGACCAACTCCAAGGGCGTGGCGATATTCCAGATAGAGGCGGGCGATGAGCGGGGCGCGGGCACCATCACCTCCACAGCGACAAACAAAGACGGAGAACCGTTCACCGGGACCCTCAGATTCCAGGTCGGCGATAGCGGCCTGCAGCTTGGCTATTTCGACGATGATGGGGATTTTATCGAGAATGAAATCAGCATCGAACCCGAGTCAACATTGGCAGCCGGGGGCAACGCACAACTCTCGGTTGTCATACTCGACGGGGATGGAAATCGAGTTACAACAGCGGAAAACGTCAGATTTAACAGCGGCTGTATTGCCGCTGGTCAAGCCACTATTAGCCCGGCCAACCCCGTCGCCACTGTGAACGGTCAAGCCTCAACCTTATATACTGCAACAAGGTGCTCTGGTAGCGACCATATCACCGCCAGCCTGGTGGGAGCTAGCGTCCAAGCCATGGGCAGCATCGACATCGCCTCACGGGAAGCAAACGCTGTATTGTTTTTGAGTGCAGAACCGCAACTTATCGTGCTGCGAGGCACGGGAGGCAAAAATCGGGATGAAACTTCCAACGTTGTATTTAAGGTTATTGACAGCGGTGGCTTTCCTCTTCAGGGAATGACGGTCGACTTCACCCTAAGTACCTATGTGGGCGGCTTGTCGCTGTCAAAGTCATCCTCCCTGAGCGATGGTGAAGGTCAGGTTAGTGTGACCGTCTCTGCAGGTGAAGTTGCTACGTCGGTACGCGTGATAGCCACTGTGGATGATGGCGGAGGTCAACCTGTTTCAACCGTGTCCGACCTCATTACCGTAACTACGGGCCTGCCAGACGCGAACTCCATCAGCTTGTCGGTGAGTGACGGTTTTGTGGTCGAGAATGGTATGTCTATGGATGGTATAACGCGAACACTAACCGTTTCCATGGCCGACAAGTTCAACAACCCGGTAGTCGATGGTACTGCAGCCGTGTTTACTACTGAATACGGTGCGATTGTGGGTTCATGCTTCACCACCGACGGCACTTGCAGCGTCGAGTGGCGCAGCCAGGAACCTCGATTTCCCACACAAACCGGCGATGATTTCGTCAAGACAATTTCTTCCTGCCCCAACTCGGGAGCCTGCCCTGAAGACCTGGGTTATACCCGCGGCGGCCGCTCCACCATACTCGTACACACGATAGGAGAGGAGTCCTTTATCGATAGGAACGGTAACGGCATTATGGATGAGGCTGAGAAAGACCTGTTCGTCAATTTGACCGAAGCGTTTATAGACAACAATGAAGATGACGTATTCACGCCCGCGCTCCCTGAGTGCCTGGCATCCCCGATGGGATCTGCTCAGTGTATTGCCGGGTTCGAGGAAACTTTTATCGACTTCAATAATAACAACGCATACGACCGCAACGATGATCCGGCGGTCTATAATGGCCTCCTCTGCCCCCCCGAAGGGGATGGCGTGTGGTGCAGCCGAGACCTTCTCCATGTGTGGGACGATATTGTAGTGACGTTGTCAGCAGACCCTTCTTGGGACATTAATCTGGTGCGCGGCAGTCAAGTGGCATATATCGCCGACGTCTACAACAACCCGCCTCCGGCGACATCAGGAGTTGATCTCAGCACTGACGGCAACTGCGAGATACTTGGTGAGAAGTCTTTCGAGGTTCCCAATATCTATTCGCCGGGCGCCTACGGGATCCCCGTGCAAACAGCTGCCAAAGATCCGGACGACGAGACAACAGGAACAGTCAGCATCACGCTGAGCCCCAAAGACGGAACAAAATACACAGAAATCTATGCTTGCAGCAGATAAAGGGAGCCACTGGGCTGCGACTTCAGCTTGAAACCAACTGGGTATTCGCGCTGAGGTGAGCTGTAAAGTTAATCGCCCCAAATCCATTTCATGGGAAGGTGGAGTTATGGACAAATCAGTGCGAATTCAACACCCTACAGGGTAAGCCAATCAAAAAATCTATAGATAAAAAAGGCCGGGTAGAATCATCTCCCCGGCCTTTTTTCTTGCCTCGTGCAGGTATATGGAGGATGCAAATCACAAATCCCGATGAATTCCAGTGAACCTTAAGTACCATGTGCTTTATTCTGTATCGATGAATTCACAGAAACTACCGAGCCCTCCATGAAAAACCCTTTCGGCACCGTGCGTACAACGATCCGTCTAACCGTGGTGATGGTATTTGTGCTCGCGACAACACTTACCGCGGCGCTGGCCATCGGGCTGCAATACTATTTCGGCCAATCTATGGCGCGGCAGGCCGCTACCAATCTGTACACCACTGTCTCTTCCAGTATCGCCGCGGAGTTGGCCAACATCGGGCGGGTAAACGCCAACGTTATCGACTTACTGGCGGACAATACAACTCTTACCGACCCTACCGCCGAGATGGACCATCTGGAGATTTTCACCAAGGTGCTGCAAAAAAATCCGCTGTACTACGGTATCTATCTTGGTCGCAGGGACGGTAGTTTTTTTGAAGTCATCAATCTCGACACCAGCGATAGCGCCAGGCAAACATTGCGCGCACTCCCTACAGACCGCTGGCTGATCGTTACCTTGCGCAAGGGAGATCACGGCAGCGAGCGCCATTACCGGTATCTCGATAAAAACTTGGAGCCGAGGCTCTCCCGGTCAGAAACCACCGACTACGATGTCCGCAACCGTCCCTGGTACGTTAGCGCCATGGCATCAAGTGCTGTGCAAAGAACAGCCCCCTACCTTTTCGCCCAGTTGGGCGTTCCGGGCCAAACCGTGTCCAAACGCATTCTCGATACCGACACAGTTGTCGCGATAGACATGACCTTGTCATCAATCTCTGCATTCCTCAAGCAACACGATATAACAGACCGTGGCGATGTGTACCTGTATAGCGGCGATGGACAGGTGATAGCAGCGAGCGTGGACAACTACTATGCCAAATACGTCCTGCCAGTACCGGAACTGCATCTGACGCAGGACGAAAAACAATTTGTGCGCTCGCTGCCAACCCTGACGATATCCAATGAACTGAACTGGCCGCCTTTTGACTACACCCAAACCGGACAACCGCGAGGCTACTCCGTAGATGTCATAAAAATGATCGCACAAATGACCGGGTTAAAGATTCGGTTTACCAGCGGGTACAACTGGCCAGAGTTAGTAGAACAGTACAAAAAGGGTGAAATCGACCTGCTGCAATCAGTCATTCTCACGCAGGACAACAAAACCTGGGGCTTACCGGGGAGCAGCTATGTCAAATTGCCTTATGCACTGGTCACTAAAAAAAATAGTGGCTCATTTACAGACTTATCAAAACTGGCGGGTAAGTCCCTGGCAATTCCCCGCGGCTGGTCAATCGTCCCGGTAGTGCGCGCTCGTTTTCCAGAAATAAATATCGTCGAAACCGACACCACTTTACACGCTCTCGAGCTGGTCCTGGCCGGAGAGGTGGCGGCCGCCCTCGATAACGAGGTCATCATGCGCTACATCGCCCGTAATTATTTTCTGGATGACCTGCAATACCATGGCAATCTCCGCCTGGATGATTCGAACAAATTACATATTATGGTACCGGCAAACCAGCCCCGACTTCGCAAGTTGATAGACAAAGCCATTGCCGCCATTGGTGAAAAACAACGTAAGTATCTGTCAGATAACTGGCTCACGTTCGACACGAAAATGGCCGTCACCTCTTCCAATATTGTCCCCAGTGACTCGCTGATCCAGATCGCCGCCAATGCCGGCCTCCACGGTCAACTGGTAGAAATTCAACTCGCAGACGAGGCCTATCTTGCTTATGCCGCCCCCATAGGCCTGACTGAAAACCCACTTTATGTGGGCATTCTCTCCTCGCTTGAATCGGTAGTCGCGCCATTTCTGAGTAAGGTCAAACTGTCCATCGCTGTTACCGCGGCATTCCTGCTGCTGTTCCTGCCCCTGTCCTGGGTCTTCGCCAACCCCATCGTACGCCCGGTCAGGCAATTGGCAGCCGAAAATGACAAGATACAGCGGCGCGAATATGACAAGGTGAGGCACATAACTTCCCGCGTGCAAGAGTTGGATGAACTGTCCACATCAATGGTCAACATGGTTGCCTCCATTCAGGCCCACGAGTTGGCACAGCGAAAATTAATGGACTCCTTTATCGAACTGATTGCCCAGGCGATTGACGATAAATCCGCCTACACGGGCGGCCACTGTAAGCGGGTACCTGAGTTAGCCTTGATGTTGGCGGACCGCGCGTCTCGCAGTGACCTGCCGGCTTTCAGGGATTTCCACCTGGATTCAGATGACGAGTGGCGAGAGTATCGCATCGCGGCGTGGCTGCATGACTGCGGTAAAATCACCGTGCCGGAACATATTGTCGACAAGGGCAGCAAACTCGAGACCATCTACAACCGTATTCACGAGGTGCGCATGCGCTTCGAAGTATTGTGGCGTGATGCACAAATAAGCTATTGGGAGAGGTTAAGCGAATCCCCGCAACAGCAAAAAACACTCGCCGCTGAGCTAAAAGCGACGCAGCGACAACTGCGGGATGACTTCAACTTTGTCGCGGAATGTAACGTCGGTGGCGAATTTTTCGACGAGAAAAAGCAGGCCAGACTGCACGATATAGCCCAGATTACCTGGCAGCGACAATTCGATAACCGTATCGGCCTGTCACCCGTAGAAGAACTTCAGGCGCCCCCTGTAGACCCGGCGCTACCCGCCACAGAGCCGCTGTTAAGTGACAAACCCGAGCACATTATCGAACGCACTCGATCGACCGATTACCCACCGGAATTCGGTATTGATATGGATATCCCCGAGCACCTGTACAACCAGGGAGAGCTGTACAACCTGTCCATTGCCCGTGGCACGCTGACTGATGAAGACAGGTTCAAAATCAACGAGCACATGATTAGCACCATCAAGATGCTGGAAGGCCTGCCCTTCCCCGAAGAGCTGAAAAATGTCCCGCGCTATGCCTCCACTCATCATGAAACCATGAAAGGTTCTGGTTACCCGCGCAAGCTGCCCGCAGAGCAACTGAGTATTCCCGAGCGCATACTGGCAATAGCCGACGTATTCGAGGCTTTGACCGCATCAGACCGCCCCTATAAGAAGGCCAAATCTGTCAATGTGGCCGTGGATATATTGCACAAGATGGTGTTGGACAATCATCTCGATAAAGATTGTTTCGAACTTTTTATCCGGGATAAGGTGTATCTCGCGTACGCGCAGCAGTACTTGTCACCCGATCAAATTGATGAGGTAGACACTTCGAAATATTTTTCGGAGAGTGGATGACAGAGTCATCACCTCAACACGGTGTGTGGTTATCAGACGATTAAGATTCGCTCTACGGAACTGGAAAGCTTTTAGGCGTTCGCTGTTTTTCTGTATCAAGGCCAGGCAAGATATTTGAGTTTCCTTAAATGGTGCGCAGTGCGCACCCTACGGGTTGGTGCATAACACCCTTTTCATGAACTATGTTGGTCATACTAAATTGACCAACATAGTTCTTGATGTTATTCTGCTCTAAAATGCAGGAGGAAAACTCTATGGAATTAATCAATATTGCCGAATTGAAATCACACCTGTCTGATGTAATCGCAAAAGTTAGTGAAACGGGCAGCACCGTTATCATAGGGAAGTACGGTAAACCTGTTGCAAAACTTAGCCCTTTTTCAGAAGAGGAAAAGGATCGGTCTTTGGGTTTTGGAAAACATCTGTTGATGACCACTATCTCAAATTTACAACAACAAGTTGACCAACCCGTCGACACCGAAATTTTAGATGATTTCTACCAGTGAAACTGATATTGGATAGCTGTGCATTTGTCGACCTTGCAATAGATGCTCCGACACTAACTCAAGAAGCAAAATCAGCATATCGTGATATGGGTAATGATCTATTCCTTAGTGTTGCTTCGGTATGGGAACTGGGGTTAAAACGGTCCCTCGGAAAGCTTGATTTTGATATCGCCGGGGCAATTAACCTACTCCCCAAAAATGGCATCACTATTCTTGATATCACCCTGCCAGTTGCGCTTTTAGTCAATGAGTTGCCCTACCATCATAAAGACCCTTTCGATCGTATCATTATCGCTACGGCCAAAATTAATGATATGGGTATTATCACTTCTGACATTATTTTCAGTGAATATGGCATGAGAACACTCAATTCAAGAGCATAAAAAATCCCGTAGCACATAAGTACTACGGGATTCGTAATTAAAGCCTGGCGATGACCTACTCTCACATGGGGAAACCCCACACTACCATCGGCGATGCATCATTTCACTTCTGAGTTCGGGATGGGGTCAGGTGGTTCCAATGCTCTATTGTCGCCAGGCAAACTG
>Ga0164315_10000469_pt1 | contig 27904 bp, 24 predicted proteins | sample GuaBasSedimGuay6_FD_113737 | JGI IMG/M metagenome (GOLD analysis project Ga0164315, IMG submission 113737) | Subseafloor sediment microbial communities from Guaymas Basin, Gulf of California, Mexico - Guay6, Core 4569-2, 0-3 cm | ecosystem: Environmental > Aquatic > Marine > Hydrothermal vents... | reverse complement strand
CGCTGGGTATTACACATGCTAGCCTGGAAATTGAAGATACAGGAGCCCTGCCCTTTGTGATAGGTGCCCGGATCGAAGCAGCGGTAAAGCAGCTCCAATCAATCAATAAAGGCTGGATTCCCCCGGTGATTGATCAGAATCGCTATGAAACCGGAAGGGAACGTTTCAGATTTTCAAGGCTCTACCTTCCGGGAAATTCCCCCAGCATGATGCTTAATGCAGGGATCCATCAACCAGATGGGATCATTCTGGATCTGGAAGATTCGGTGGCTCCCGAAAAGAAGGCAGAAGCACGCATTCTGGTCCGCAATGCCCTTTGCCAGGTTGATTTTTATGGGGCGGAACGCATGGTGCGGATTAACCAGCTGCCAGCTGGATTGGAGGATCTGGATGAGGTGGTTCCCTCTTACCCTCACCTGGTATTGCTGCCCAAATGCGAACAGGGATCCCAGGTAATAGAGGTAGTTGAACGCATTCAATCCATCCTGAAAGCGCATAAGCAGGGCCGGGAAATTTTCCTGATGCCCATTATAGAGAGCGCCCTTGGAGTGGAGAATGCATTTGAAATTGCCACTGCTTCCATGAGTGTTGTGGCTATGGCTATCGGTCTGGAGGATTATACAGCAGACCTGGGAGTAAAGCGCACACAAAGGGGTAAGGAATCACTCTATGCGCGAACCAGGCTGGTCAATGCTTGCAAGGCAGCAGGAATACAGCCCATTGATTCGGTTTATTCGGATGTAGCTAATATGGATGGACTACGAAAGAATGTGGAAACTTCCAGGTCCCTGGGTTTTGAAGGGATGGGCTGCATTCATCCCAGGCAGGTTCCCGTGATCAAGAAAGCTTTTATTCCAACACAGGAGGAGATTGAAAAAGCCTTACTCATTGTGACGGCTTTCGAGGAAGCCGAAGCACGTGGCTCAGGGGTAGTGGCCCTGGGAAGCAAGATGATTGATCCACCCGTAGTAAAAAGGGCACAGAAGACCCTTGAGCTTGCAAGTAAACTAAAATCGTAAATCCAGTTCTATGAAAACCATTAGCAATGCTGCAGGGCGCCAGGTGCTTGATGAAATTAACGGGGAAATTGCCATCCCTTTCCAGGGGGTAGGGAAATATAAGCCTGACGGAAAAAAACATGCTCCATCCATAGCCAGCTGCAGCGACTTTCCTGCCGATGGAAATAAGGTAGTTAAGAATCTGAGGACAGCCCTGGAGAAGGCTGGGCTGCGTGACGGTATGACCATCTCTACCCACCATCATTTCCGGAACGGTGATATGCTGGCCAATCAGGTCTTTGATATTGCCAAAGAGATGGGAGTAAAGGGCTTATGCTGGTTGCCCTCGGCATCCTTTCCCTGTCATGAGCATCTGATTCAATATCTGCAGGACGGAACCATCCAGCGTATTGAAGGGAGCATGAATGGTCCCCTGGGCCACTTTGTCTCCGAGGGAGGCATGGAGGGAACCGGGGTACTTCGTTCCCATGGCGGGAGGTATCAGGCCATTCAGGATGGTGAGGTCCTTATTGATATTGCTGTGATCGGGGCACCCACTGCTGATCAGTTTGGGAACGCCAATGGCCTGGCGGGCGATTCTGCCTGTGGCTTGCTGGGTTTCGCCCTGGCCGATTCGGAATATGCCGAAAAGGTGATCGTAGCCACCGATAACCCGGTGAAGTTCCCCTGTATTCCATGGCAGATCCAGGGCAATCATGTGGATTACGTGGTCCATCTGGAGAAACTGGGCGATCCCTCCAAGATTATATCCGGAACCACCCAGATTACAAAATCGCCCGACCGCCTGCTCCTGGCCGAACTAACAGCAAAGTTTTGCCAGGCTGCCGGGATCATCCGCGAAGGCTTTAGCTTTCAGTCAGGCGCAGGCGGAACCTCCCTTGCCGTAGGTGAGTATTTCCGCAAGATTATGAAGGAGGAGGGAATCCGGGCCCGCTTCGCCCGGGGGGGAAGTAACAAGTACCTGGTATCTATGCTGGAGGAAGGCCTGGTGGACTATATTCTCGACGGACAGACCTTCGATCTGGAGGGGGTGCGCTCCATGGCCGAAAATCCGGGTCATGTGTGGAGCAGTCCATTTACCAGCTACAACTACCACGGCAAGGGCAATTTTGCCGGCCTGGTGGATGTGGTGATCCTGGGTGCCACTGAGGTGGATCTTGAATTCAATGCCAACGTGGTGACTCACTCCGATGGCTATTTGCTGCACGGGATCGGGGGTTGGCAGAACTGCCTCTTCTCAAAAACTGTAATTCTTCCCATCCCACTCTTCAGGGACCGGGTACCGGTAGTTCGGGAGCAGGTAACCACGCTCTGCGGACCCGGAGAGCTGATTGATGTGGTGGTAACCGAACGGGGAATTGCCATCAATCCCCTGCGAACCGATCTGATAGCGGCCACCAAAAACAGCGGACTGCCCATAAAAACCATAGGAGAACTTAAGGCCGAGGCTGACAGGATCTGTGGTATTCCTGCATCCCCTGAACTGGACGAAAAGGTAGTGGCAGCCATTAAATGGGTGGATGGGACCGTGATCGATGTGGTCCGCCAGGTTAGTATATAAATGGCTTTTTTTTATCTTACGTGCAACATTTCAATTAATCCATCGTCATTGTGGCAGAAAATGGGAAATCTGTAACTTTTATACCCAGGCATCTCGATCTTGTAGAGGCTTGTAAAAGAGGGGATCAGAAAGCTCAGTTCGAACTGTACCGGCTCTACAATGCAGCCATGTACAATACAACCCTGCGAATTGTAGGGGATTCCGATGACGCCGAAGATGTCATGCAGGAAGCGTTCTTAAAGGCATTTACAAAACTGGACAGCTACAGAGGAGAGGTTAGTATCGGGGCATGGTTAAAGCGGATCGTGATTAACAAGGCCCTCGATTTTCTGAGGTTAAAGAAAGAAAAGCTCTCGCTGGAAGAAGCCGGTGAAATTGGGGAGATAGTAGATGAGCCTGGCGACACAGGGGATGTGGAGTACAAGGCCGAAGAGATCAAAAAAGCGATCTACAAGCTTCCGGAAGGTTACAGGATCGTGCTTTCGCTCATCCTGCTGGAAGGATACGACCACGATGAGGTCTCCACCATACTGAATATATCAAATGCCACATCGAGGACACAGTACCACAGGGCGAAAAAGAAATTGATCGAACTGTTAAAGAGAAATTAAGATGACCATGAGTAATATAGAAAAACAGATCAAAGAGCAAAGGCTGCTGCTCGATTCCGACCGGCCCCGCGAGGGACACGAAGATCGGTTTCTGCAGAAGTTGGAGAGGCAGCCTGGACGGGGTCCGGTTCGCAGGATCCGTTTCAGGCATGCCATCCAGGTGGCCGCTTCTGTGGCCATTATTCTCACCTCTGCCGTTCTGCTGGTCCGACAGGATAGAAGTGGCAGTAAGGTGGCTCAGCAGGAAATCCCTGCAGCTGTGATGGAAGCCGATTTCTATTATGCTTCCCAGGTAGATGCCCGGTATAATGAGATCCAGGATTTTGAATTTAGTGATGCAGAGGAGAAGGCAGTTCTTCTGGATGAACTAAAGGGCCTGGAAAGCTATCATAAACAACTGATGAAAGACCTTGAAGCCAACCCGGACGACGATCGGGTGGTAAGTGCCCTGATCCGTCACTACCAGCTCAAGCTGGAAGTAATGGACCAGATAATTACACAATTGAATCAAGTTAAATCAGAAATTTCTGAAAATTATGAAAAAGAGAGTATTTAAATCGAAAAGTTTGCTCCTGTCACTGCTCCTGATTGTTACAGTAAGCTTTTCTCTTTTTGCCCAGGATGCGAGAAAGGAATACGCCGAAAACTATGACGTAGATAAGGGGGTGACCCTGGATACAGACACCAAGTATTCGGATGTGGAGTTGATCACCTGGGATAAGAGTGTGGTGGATATTCTGGCAGTGGTGGAGGTAAATGCCTCATCCAAGAGCAGGGCTGAGGATGCCTTAAAAAAGGTGGATATAAAAATCAGTAAATCAGGTAATACGATTTACGTGGAAACTGAGATGCAGAACAATTGGTCGAGAAATGTCAGAACCAATATTAAAATTACCATTAAGGCGCCGGCATGGGTGAATCTTGATATGGAGAACTCCTATGGAGATCTGTTTATTCAGGAAGCTTCCGAGAAAGTGCAGATCGACCTGAAATATGGAAACCTAAAGGCCGGTACCATCTCACGTGGAAATGTAAAGCCCTATAATTTCATCGATCTGGCCTATTCAGACGGGGTCATAGATGAAGCCGGATGGTTGAACCTGGAGCTCTCCTACAGCGATATGGAGATCAATGTTTCAAAAATGCTTTTTGTGGAGAACAAATACTCCAAACTACAGGGTGATAAGGCCGGAGGGATTGTTACCGAAGGGGCCTATGATAGGTATTATTTTGATGAGGTGGACAGCTTTGTGGCAGAACTAAAATACTCAGGGCTGAAATTTGGAAGGCTGAATAAGGTCCTGGATCTGCATTCCGCTTATACCGGGGCAAAGATAGGTACCCTGAGCAATGGTTTTGATGAGGTAAATGCGCAGCTTTCATATGGTAATCTTACCGTGGGACTGGAGCAGGGTGCCTCCTTTAAGTTCGAAGGTGAGTCCAAATATGGAAATGTCAATATCTCCACTGGCGATCGCCTGAGCAAATCAAAAGAAAACAACTATGTAAGAGTATGGGGCAATGTGGGCTCCAACCCCAAATCAAGCATACATGTAATCACTAAATACGGGAACTCCACTTTCGAATAGAATCAAGATTCCTATATAAGCTTTTAGACACTCCCGGATTTTTTATAAGTCCGGGAGTGTTATTTTAAATAGCTTTCATGTGAACTTCATGAGTTCAGAAATGTTGTATATTTGAAAATATCCTAAAAAAAAAGAAAGCAATGAAAAAAAACGTATTAGTAATCCTTATGGCAGCATTTGTTTTAAGTGGCTGCAGTAGTATAAAAGTAGTCTCTGACTTCGACCCTACAGTTGACTTCACTCAATACAAGACCTTTGAATATTATGGTTGGCTTGAGGACAGTGATAAGCTAATAAATGATTTAGACAAGAGAAGAATTGAAAGTGCATTCGGCGCTGAATTTAAAGCGCGCGGAATGGAATTTGTAGAAGATGGAGGTGATTTGGTAGTTGCCCTTTTTATCGTAGCACAACAGAAGACCCAGACCACAGCTCATACATCCTCGATGGGAGGAGGCTATGGAGGAGGCTACGGGGGATATTATGGCTACGGACCCGGCTGGGGCTGGGGTGGAGGTCACTCCACAACCACTTATTCTGAATATGACTATGTGGAAGGAACTTTAGTGTGCGATATTTACGATAAAACCACAGAAAAATTGATCTGGGAAGGGATTGGCACCAAAACGATAGATAAAGATCCCAAAAACCGGGATGAATCAATCCCGGTTTCTGTGAAGAAGATTATGGCCGTATACCCGGTACAGCCAATCGCCGAGTAATCTGACAGATAACAGTTATATTCTCTCCCGGATTTTTCATAAATTCGGGAGAGTTTTTTTATACCCCAAAAACTAAAACTATGAACTACCGTAAGCTGTTTCCCATCCTTGGCTTTGTGGCCATTTTCTTCACAGCATGCAAGGCCCCTGCGGACCAGACTGCAGGAATCACTGCCGATCCGGAACCTTATGAATATGCCCTGGTGCTGCACGGTGGTGCCGGCAATATGAATTTCCAGAGTGTGCCGGAGCCCTACCAGGATATGTTTAAGCACGCCCTGGATAGTGCCCTGCAACTGGGACTGGATGTGTTGAAAGAGGGAGGTATGAGCATCGACGCGGTGGAGGTAGTGATTCGTTGTATGGAGGACAATCCCCTTTTCAATGCAGGGAAAGGGGCTGTTTTTACCAGCGAGGGGAAAAATGAACTTGATGCGTCCATTATGACCGGTCAGGATCTCAATGCGGGTGCCGTGGCAGGTGTAACTGATATCAGACACCCCATTTCGGCTGCCAGGGCAGTGATGGAGCAGTCGGAACATGTGATGATGGCCGGCCCCGGTGCATCGGTTTTTGCTGAGCAGGTGGGACTGGAGATTGTAGATCCTTCCTACTTCTATACCAAGAAGCGTTTTGAATCTTTCCAGAAAGCGGTTGTCAGGGAGAAGCATGGAACTGTGGGTTGTGTGGCACTTGATAAGGCAGGTAACCTCTGCGCTGGAACATCCACAGGAGGGATGACCAATAAAAAGTACGGGCGCATTGGGGATTCACCTATTATTGGTGCTGGCACTTATGCCAACAATGCCACCTGTGGCGTTTCTGCCACTGGTCATGGAGAGTATTTTATCCGCTGGACAGTGGCCCACCAGATTTCCGTATTAATGCAATATAAAGGCTATGATGTGGAGCGTGCTGCCAGTGAGGTAGTGGAACTTACCCTGGTAGAAGAGGGTGGAGACGGGGGCGTCATTTGTCTTGATAAATTTGGCCGTCCTGCCATGGTGACCAATACAAGTGGGATGTTCAGGGCATACGGAAATTCGGAAGGAGAGCGGTTCGTAGCTATTTTTAAGTAGAGAATACTCCATGATTCAAAGAATATCATTAATAGCTATCCTTCTATTACTCTTAAATCAGGCTGGGCAGGCACAGGATACTGATAGCGTCTATTTCACCACAGGCTTTAAGATAGGTGAGCTTAGCGATCATTCTGTAGTTATCTGGACCCGCTTATGCGCATGGGATAGTACAGTGCCGGTACATCATGAGCGCAAAGGGGCTCCCATGAGAAGTCCGCTGGAATTTAATGATAACATTCCGGTGGGGGAGATGGATGGAGCTGTGAAAGGAACTATGGGTCAGGTACGAATTCAACTTTCAGCCGGATCAGATATCATAGCAAGCGACTGGGAATATGTCTCTGCCTACAAGGACTTTACCTATAAGTTAAAACTGGATGGATTGCAGCCGCATACCTTATACAAGGTAACTATATTGGGCAGGAAAGACGAGGAATCGCCCGTGTCGGAGATTTCAGGTCGTTTCCTGACCGCACCTCCCGAAACAGAGGCTTTTCCAGTAAGCTTTACCTCCAGTTCCTGTCAGTATTTCTGGGATTATGACGACGCTCAAAGGGGATTTAAGATCTATGATGCCATGTTAAAGCTTCAGCCTGACTTTCATTGTCATACAGGTGATTTTGTCTATTACGATAAGCCCGGGCCCATGGCCCGCAGTGTTGCCCTGGCCAGACATAAATGGCATGCCATAAATTCCTGGTCTTCTGTAAGGGAGTTCTATGCCCGCACTCCCATATACCAGCAAAAAGATGATCATGACACCATGAGTGATGATGCATCACCAGGCATAGGGCCATTTGGAGAGCTAAGCTTTACCGATGGAGTGGCGATCTGGTATGAGCAGGTTCCTCTGGAGGGACAACCTTACCGGACCTTTCGCTGGGGAAAGGACCTCCAGATCTGGATGGTGGAAGGAAGGGAGTTCAGAAGTGATAACTGGGTTCCGGACGGACCGGAAAAAACCATTTGGGGAAAGGAGCAGAAAGAGTGGTTTATGGAGACTATTCGCCAATCCGATGCTTCATTCAAGATACTGTTATCACCTACCCCTGTTATAGGCCCCGACAGGAGCATGGGCAAGAATGATAATCATTCAAACAAAGCCTTTGAGACAGAGGGAGAATGGCTTAGGGATTTTCTTGGGGAACACAGTGTATTTGTGGTGAACGGAGACAGGCACTGGCAGTATGTTTCAAAAGATACCCTAAGCGGCGTACTGGAGTTTTCACAAGGCCCCTCCAGTGATTCACATGCCCAGGGGTGGAATCAGGATGACTGGCGTCCTGAACACCAGTTTCTGAGGGTGAATGGGGGTTTCCTGGCAGTGGAGGTATACAGGAAGGAGGATCTGCCCCATATTAGTTTTACTCATTACGATGTGAATGGGCTTATTGTAAATGAAAGAACCTTAACGGCAGAAAATAAATAACTTAATAAGCAAATAAGCTCCATCTGCGTGGATTTACCTCTACTATAATGAGGACGGAACCATCCGGGAGGTGGCTTAAATATCACAAGCCTCTAAATGAGCTAAAAGAGGGTGAAATCAGAGCGGTCTTGTTCCGCTTTACGTTCTTTAATTCTCTGTTCGAATTTATATGGGAGATAGTCATTTTGAGATTTCACGATGTAACAAAGCTGTGACTTTTTCGCATTGTTGTTACTTATAAAAACTTACACCCCTTTTACTATGAGGCTTCTATATTATTGATAATAATGACGTTATACTGCACCGGTGAAAAAATTGAAATGTGTAGTAAAGTAACAAAAACGTGATAAGTAACAAAGTTGTTACATCCTGTTTTCGTGAAATCGATACCCTGGTCGATGTATACGAAATGTAACAAATCAACGGCATAGCCAACCGGAGGCAACCGGAGCCATCCGGAGCAAAGCGGAGCTCGACGGAGTCAAATTTACATCACCTCCGTCAGACGGTGGGTTTACACGATAAACTAAACGATACCTAACTATGAAAAATTTCTTTTTGCTTATTGCTGCAGCCTTCCTGCTGGCAGCCTGTCAGAACCGGGATGCTTCTCCTTCGGAAGTATCAGACTCAGATCAAATTGTAATCGGGAAGATGGATAGCCTGCGTTCGGAGATTTTGGATGAGACCCGGAATATCTGGGTGCATGTTCCGGACAATACCACTGGAGCAATCTTTGGCGAAACCAGCTATCCGGTACTTTACCTGCTTGATGGCCCCGGTCATTTTCATGCTGTGACCGGATTGTTGAATAACCTGGGGCAAAATGGCATTGTGCCCAAGATGGTGGTGGTTGCCATTCCAAATACCGACCGGACGCGGGACCTGACTCCCACCCATGTGGATGAGATGTTTGGGGACAGTAGTTTTGTTGTGACATCTGGTGGAGGAGATAAGTTCCTGGAATTCATGGAGAAAGAGCTGATCCCTTACGTGGAGGAGAAGTACCCGGTTACCGGATACCGGACCTTTGTGGGGCACTCTTTTGGCGGACTCACTGCTATGCATGCGCTGTTTAGCAAAGCCCACCTTTTCAATAATTATGTGGCCATTGATCCAAGTATGTGGTGGGACGATTGGCTGCTGGTAAATAAGGCCGTCGCTGTCCTGGAGGATAAGTCCCTGGAAGGCAGGGCCCTGTTTATGGGTGTTGCCAATACCATGGAGGAAGGCATGGATATTGAAAGGGTGAGGGAGGATACAGCACGTTCTTCCAACCACATCCGTTCCATTCTAAGCCTTATCGAAAAACTTGAAGAAAAACAGGATTCACCCCTGGAATTTGCATGGAAGTACTATGACGACGACGACCATGGAAGCGTTCCCTTAATAACAGAGTACGACGCCCTTCGCTTCTTGTTCCCCTGGTACAGGTTAAAGGGCCTGGACAGATTTTTTGAAGAGGACGCTGAGGATGATCCCAAAGAGCTCATTGAGGCTCTTGACGACCATTATGGACTGGTATCGAAGCACTTTGGCTACGCGGTACTCCCTCCGGAACCTGATGTGAACTCTCTGGCATATAATTTTATGAACATGAATAAGCCGAACATAGCCCGTGCAATGTTTGAAATGAATATTAAAAATTACTCTGCTAGCGCAAATGTTTATGATTCCATGGGGGACTTTCATTTAAATCAGAGCGATACGCTGCAGGCCAAGGAGCAATTCAGGAAGGCCCTGGAACTTGGTGACAACCCGTTTACCAGGAAGAAGCTGGACCAGCTGCTTGAAGCTGAGGACTAATAGTTACTAAACTACTATTCAAAAAGGGGAATAAACTTTTCGATGACCAAGGGTATCTTACTGCGTGCCATGTGCCCATTTGAATAGTCGCTTGCAGTGGTGACTACTACCATATTGAGGTCTCTGATGATCATGATATACTGCCCGCCAAATCCCAAGGCAATGACCATCTCATGTCCCGCATTTGACCTGATTTCTGGCTTGTCCCACCAGGCTTTGTTGCTGGCAGAACGGAGCCACCAGTGATAGCCATAATCGAAGTATTCACTTTCTGCCAGATGAGGCCTGGTCGATTCCTGTATCCACTCCTTCGGAACCAGTTGCAGGTCTCCCCACCTGCCGTCATTCAATACCAACTGGCCTATTTTTGCCATATCCCGTGGTAACATTTGAAGGTCGCTGTGGCACTGAGGTAGTCCGTCCACATAAGCCCATTGGTAGCTGGAGATACCCATGAGATCAAATAGGTACTTCTTAACCAGTTGATCAGCAGGTTCTCCGGTAATGTTCTGCAGAACTCCTCCCAGCAATATGGAGTTATTGTTATTGTATTGAAATATTTCGCCCGGAACTTCAGCCAGTGGCCGGCTAAGGATATTCAGCAATTGGTCGTCCAGATCCACCCATCCCGGCGTGTCATCCACCGGAAATCCTGCAGTCATGCATAGCAAGTGTTCCACGGAGATGAGCTCTTTGCCATTTATGGCCAGGTGGTCGTATTCCGGGAAAAAATCAAACAGTGGGAGGCTAAGCTCTACATCTTCGTAATGCTCCATCACAATCCCCAGCACCAAAGAAGCTATGCTCTTGGTACACGAGTGTATGTTGTGGAGATGACTCTTGTCATAACCATAAAAATACTCTTCCAGAACAAGCTGGGAATCTTTCATTACCAATAATGATTCCAGCCTTCCGTAATCCTGGGAAATAATGTTCGACAGAAGGGCATAAAGGGCAAGGCTATCCCCGGTGAAAGTGTTGATATTAGCTACTTCCAGTCCGTCTTCTAAGGCTTCTGGCGATTTATATGTATATGCAGTATGTCCATTTGGTCCGGGCAGACGCGGATAAAAAAGCGTCTGCGCCAGTTGTGGATCTGCCCTGATAAAATCAACGGTATCGATGGGTTTGTTTTGCCCGGGATCGCCCGACCAGAAATATCCGCGAATGGTATGCTGGTCCGATTCAAGAATCCCTTCGTAGCGATCGCCATCCTCATCTACTAAGGTGAGGGTTTGTGTGGAATCACTAAAAGATGCTTGTTCCAGATTCCAGGGATAAAGATAACTGCCGTCCCACATAATACAGCCCCTGGCTTCAATGATTCCACCATTGCCTTCACCAATTAACAGGGCAGTGATCCTCTTGCTCTCAGGATAATCCAGGGCTGTTTCCAGTGTGCAGACCCAGATCCCCTCAATAGAAGTAGTCTGTGGCTCTGGCTGACTGCATCCCCAAAACAAAGACGAGCATACAATGCAAATCCCCGCAAGGAAGCGGTATTTCATTTTTCAAGGCTTTACTTAAGCTTGACTTCTCTGCTTAAAGGGCAAAAAGGTCATAAAATCGGCATGGTGAACGATAAAGGCCTCTGTACTTCGCTTGACCATATTTCCTTCACCTGCATGAGCCGCGATTATATGGCATACTTCTGGTGGAACACCACAACTTTCGGCCAGGCTTACCCCTGAGAAGGGGTGACGCAGGTACTTGCCATAGGAGCCTTGTACTGCCTTTCCATTCTCGTCCAGCACATATTCCAGCAGCTTGCCCACATCGGCCAGGATGGCACCGGCAATCAGCACATCTATATCCACGGGTAGCTCTTCACCGTAAAACTCATTCATCTTGTTACCACTGTCGCGGGCAATATGAACCACTGAGCGTTTGTGATCCATAAAGGTGACCTTCAGATCGGGTCCGCACAAGAGGGTAAAGGGGATTCTGTTCAGATCATCTGGAGTTAGCACGCTCCTTTCCAGAGCATGCTCCCATACCTTTGCCGTTTTATGGCGAAGATCCATATTCCCAATCCACTCCAGCTCTGGCCAGAGTTGTAACACTTCTTTTTTGATAGTTTCCATACTTAGAGTTTTGCAATAATAGCATCAGCCATCTGCCTGCTAGAGGCAGCGCCCTTTTCAATCACATCGGCCCGTCCGGTCATTTTCATCATGTCGTAGGTACGGACCTTTCCTTCCTGTATAACAGTGGCAATGGCCTTCCTTATTCGCTGTGCGGTCTCCGCTTCATTGATATGATCCAGCATCATGCAGGCCGATTCCATCATGGCTATGGGGTTAACAATACTCACAGGGTAATCAGCATACTTGGGGGCCGATCCGTGTGTGGGTTCAAAGACTGAGACCTCTTCGCCCAGATTGGCACTGCACGCAAAACCCAGTCCCCCGATCAAACCTGCAAATCCATCGGAAACAATATCTCCAAACATATTTCCGGCCACAATGACGCCATAGTTCTCGGGATTCTTGGTGAGCCACATCATCTGTGCATCGATGTTGGTGTTCCAGAGTTCGATCTCGGCAAAATCTGAGGCCTGGATCTCCTGGGCCATTTTGTACATCATTCCTGAGGTCTCCCGGATCACATTGGGCTTCTCACAAACCGTAACACTCTTATATCCAAACTTCCGGGCATATTCGAAGGCAGCTCTCAGAATCCGCTCTGTGGCCTTTTTGGTAAAAATCCTTGTGGAAATGGAAAGCTCCTCCACGGGAACATCGCCAAAGTTTTTCACAAACTTGGGGTGTGAGGAGAGTCCCTGGTACACTATGTCGGGTGGATTGCTCCACTCCACACCTCCGTAGAGCCCTTCGGTATTCTGTCTGAAGATGGCCACATCAACAGCAGGTTCCTCTATGGTATCTCCGGCTCCCCTGCGAATGAAGTTAAGCGGGTTACCCTTGTAGGTCCGGCAAGGCCGTATACAGACATCCAGGTTGAAATGCTGCCTGAGACCCACAATGGGACTGGAATAGATCAGCCCTTTATCATGGAGCGAAGGGTCCAGCTCAGCTGCCGCTGCATCCTTGGGCTTACTGGTAATAGCACGGAACAGACCTATTTTATGTTTTTCCAACAGGGCAAGGGTGCGATCGGGCAGGGGATTTCCTTCGCTTTTCCAGAATTCCCAGCCGATATCTCCTTCAACATAATCGGCCTTAAATCCCGCACTTTCAAGTACTCTGATGGTCTCTTCAAGTACAACCCTCCCGATGCCATCCCCGGGAAGTGCTACAATGGTTCGTTTCTGCATGTTCATAAACAGTTTAGCGTGAGGTAGGATGAAATGTTATCTTTGCGAAAGTAGAATTTTATTCAGTCTCTTTTGTGCCTGAAGACCATAATTGAGACAAAAGATATTGCAAAACATAAAGCCAACTATTCGATCCGTTTATGCAAAAAATAACTGAGCTTAACCCTAAGGAGGTCTGGGCTTATTTCGATGAGATACTTACCATTCCCAGGATATCCAAAAAAGAGGATCAAATTATTGCTTACCTGATCGGGTTTGCGAAAAAATACAAGCTGAAATACAAACAGGACCAGGTGGGTAACTTGTTGATTTCCAAGCCTTCAACAGATGGTATGGAGGACAGGAAGGGAGTTATTCTACAATCTCATGCTGATATGGTGGGTGAGAAGCATGCCGATGTGAAGCATGATTTTTATAAGGATCCCATTCAGGCTTATATGGAAGATGGATGGATCAAAGCCAGGGGAACCACCCTGGGAGCTGATGATGGAATCGGGATTGCTGCTTCACTTGCCGTTCTGGCTTCTAAGACCATTGAACACGGTCCGCTTGAATGTCTCTTTACTATAGATGAGGAGAGTGGTATGACAGGGGCACTGGGCTTGCAACCAGGATTCCTCCAGGGTAGGGTATTGCTGAACCTGGATTCGGAGGATGAGGGTGAGATCTTTATCGGATGTGCCGGTGGAACCGACACGGTGGCTACATTCAGGTTTAAAACGGTCAGGATCAAGCGAAATTGGATGGCTATTCGGGTACGTGTAGGTGGTTTGCAGGGAGGACACTCCGGGGATGAAATCCACAGGGGATTTGGAAACTCCATTAAGATACTGAACCGCTTTCTCTGGAATGCCGATCAACGTTTTAAAATCAGGCTTTCATTCATTTATGGAGGAAAGGCAAGGAATGCCATCCCAAGGGAGGCGGAAGCTTTGATTTTGGTCCCTCCAGGCAGCCTTGAGCTGATCAGGGTTTACTTTGAGTCTTTTGTCCAGATCATTAAGGGAGAGTTGGCTTTAACGGAGCCTGACTTTACCATGACCATGGAACAGGAGGGGACTCCTGAGTTTGCCATGCGCAGGAAATTTCAGCGAAGACTTTTCAATGCCCTTTATGCCTGCCCCCACGGAGTCATTTCCATGAGTCAGGAAATACCTGGTTTGGTAGAGACCTCCTCGAACCTGGCTTCCATCAGACAAACAGGGGAGGATGCCCTGGAGATCGTTACCAGTCAACGAAGCAGTGTGGAGTCGGCCAAGCAGGATATTGCTGACCGCATGGGCGCCTTATTTACTTTGATGGGTGCAAGCGTCAGACATTCAGGCGGATACCCAGGTTGGAAACCCGACACTTCCTCGGAGGTGCTAAAGGTATCGGAGAAAATTTACAGGCAGCTATTCAGTGAAGAACCAGATGTGAAGGCAATCCATGCCGGATTGGAGTGCGGACTTTTTTTGCAGAAATATCCAGACCTGGATATGATCTCATTTGGTCCTACCATCAAGGGTGCCCATACACCGGATGAACGAATTCGCATCGACACAGTGGATAAATTCTGGCTCTTTCTCCTGGAAATGCTCAAACAGGCTCCAAGGAGTACCTAGTACCTATTCTACCGCTTCGAAGTCGTTTTTGTATACACCGCAGACAGGACAGTACCAATCCTCAGGAATATCTTCAAAAGAGGTCCCGGGAGCTATACCGCTATCGGGATCACCCTCTTCTGGATCGTAGACATAGCCACAGACTTTACATTGGTATTTTTGCATTGTTGGGGAGCCTTGACTTAAGAGATTCGTTTTATTCCGATTCTCCCGGCTAATACTGCTAGCGATCCTGTAACCACCTCGCCAGACTCACGGTCCAGCTCAGATCCGCCCATGCTGTGGGGAATCAGGTAGACCGCCAGCATAACCAGGGCCGCGCCAATGGCCAGCCACTTACCGTAGGACTTCTTCCTCAGGAACCAGGCAAGCAGGAATGCTAGGAGTGCAAAAAGCACCTTGTTATCGGTCATATCTTCACCCAGTGGCCATCCGGTCCAGAGCTGTCCAAAAGAGTACTTCTGAACAACAGGGCCGAGGATAAATCCACCGATCAGCAGGAAGATAAGGGTTACTCCCACATGCCTTTTATAGGAGGGCATGTTGGCCAGTGCAAAGATAATGGTGGCCATGGACCAGATAACGGTCAGTATCATCATCAAAACATGGGGGATCAGTGCCCAGGCAGGTACATCACCACGGAACCGGATGACCACATTCTCCCCATCACCCAAATCAATGATTTTTCCATCGGCCATTAATTCCAGGTGGAATTCAATTTTACCGGCTGGTGGTTGATGGGGGAGGCTTGAAACCAGAAGATCTCCCTCTCTTACCATTTCCTGGGTACTCCAGGGATCTTCTGAAGGGAAGAGTCGCCAGACCAGATTAGCAGAAAAGGCTTCGGGAAGCTCAATTTCTACCGGGTAAGCGCCGGGTCTTCCATTATTGGAACGTGGAAGGGAGAAACCATATTCCTCGTTCTGATAACTTATTTCATATTTTTTCGGGTATGTGGGCCCGGTCATTCGCTGGTAAAACATGGCGGCCAGCGAGATGATCACTGCGAGCACCCAGAACAATACTTTCTTTAGCTTCATAATGCAATATTTAATTGTATTTAGATTTTTATAAGCAGGTCAATGAGGTCGTCGTCGCGTTTTACCTGAACAACAATGGACATCCCCTCTTTCAGATCTCCCAGCCGGCTCATGTAGTCGTATACATTTCCAACACTCTTGCCTTCAATGGAGACAATGATATCTCCTTTCTGAATACCGCCCACTGCAGCTGGTTTTCCCTCAGTCACAAGCATCACCGGCATACCCTCGTTTCCATCGTAGATCATGTCGGGCATCAGCCCCAGGGTGATTCCTCCCCGCATACCGCGCGATGAACCCTTCACTTTGGGTCCCGCTTCAGAAAAGGCGATGCGCTCCTCCTGGTTGGCCAATGCTGCAGCTACTTCGGCTGCATATGAGATCACCTCCTGTGTCCCCTCCCAGTTGATGGCTGCAATATTGTCGGCCGGTGTATGGTAATCGGCATGAGGCCCGGTGGAGATAAAGAGTACCGGCACATCTTTGGCATAAAAGGAGGCATGATCGGAAGGACCATACCCTTCGTTGGCATATTTCAGATCGAATCCATAATTGCTATTGATCGAATCGAGCAGGTTTTTAAATCCGGATGAAGTGCCTACTCCGCCAATCTGAAGCTGTCTTTCTTTATTGAGCCTTCCTATCATATCCAGATTAATCATTACCTGTATTGCTTCCATATCTATGGGGGCATTCTCCGCCAGGTATTTGGATCCGATTAGTCCCATTTCTTCTGCACCAAAAGTCGCGAAAAGCACACTGCGAGCAGGCTTCTGGGCGCTTAGCCATTCAGAGGCTTCCAGTACACCAGCCACACCAGAGGCATTATCATCTGCGCCATAATGTACGGCGACTGTATCGGGCATACGTGAGGAGGTTCCGGGTCCGCCCATACCCAGGTGGTCGTGGTGGGCACCGATTACCACATACTCATTCGTCAGTGCGGGATCTGATCCTTTCAGCGTAGCGACTACATTGGAAGTTTCCATTTTTTTGGGATGGAGGTCCACTGTAATATCCACCTCTATGCCTGTGGCAAAGGATGAAGCTTGAAGCACAGTGGTCATTTGAGCATCAATAACGGACAAACTGTCCAATCCTGCTGTTGTAAGTAGCTGATCGGCTGCATTACGGCTCATATGCACAGCAGGAATAGAAAGAGGATGCTGTTTTCCTTTTAACTTGACCAGCTGATCCTTTGGGTCAAAGGAGCTGCCCGAAACAAAGATCACACCTGCGGCACCCTGATCGGAGGCCAGCAGTGCTTTTCCCCTGTCTTCACTGTAATTCACATAGGGAGAGGTGGCTTCCTGTGCACCGGGTACACCCCGAAGGATCATCACCCATTTTCCGGCAACATCCATGGAAGCATAATCGTCCCATTGGAGCTCATCTTCATCAATCTGAAATCCATATCCGGTAAAAACCACTTCACCTTTGGCCTCTCCCGAATTGCTGAATGAAAGGAGGGAGTAGTCCGTGTCCAACACTAGTTCTGATTCACCCATCTGGAAACGATTGGCAGGTCCTGCCTCTATTTCCTGTACAATATCAAAATGTTGTATCCCAGTCTTCTCATAGAGCTGAAGTCCCGCTTTTTTAAACTCCATGGCCAGGTACTCGGAAAGCTGCAGGTCCTCGGCAGTACCAGGATAGCGGCCTTTAAGTTCATCGGAGGCCATAAAAGCAATATGTCCCTCAATCTCTGGAACAGTGATCTCCTCTTCAAATTTTGGTTGACAGGAAATTAGTACTGAAAGTGGGATAAAAAATAGGATCTTTTTCATAGTTAAGTTATTGTATGATAGTGTTTTAATATGCCATTGTATGCTAAATTCAACGGGCCGAAAGATACGATTTATTTATTTTTTCCAATAAAAACTTGACATGATTAGGAAAAGATTATACTTTTACGAAATAGTTTGACTAAAGCGTTAAACGCTTCCGTAAACACCTTATTCAAGTTATGGCACTTCAAACTGAAACCGAAGAAAAGATTATTGCATCGGCCGAAAAACTGTTTTACCAGAAGGGGAAGGCAGGGACCTCCATGCAGGATATTGGCGATGATGCCGGGATCAACCGTACTCTGCTGAACTACTATTTCAGAAGTAAGGACCAGCTGTTTGAGGCGGTGTTTCGGAAAGCAATGGGGCGTTTTGTTCCCAACCTGGCTGCCATGTTGCACTCCGACATCTCCTTCGAGGAGTATATTCCGGCCCTGGTTGAAACTGTTATTGATACCATGATCGAAAATCCACAGATCTCCATTTTTGTTCTGCAGGAACTTTCCTCCAATCAGGATAGAATGCCACAGATTATGAAGGAGATGGGAATCAATCCTGCATTTGCTTTGAAGAAAATGGAAGAGGAGAGAGTTATAAAAGTTACCGGTGGCATGGATTCCCGTCAGGTCATCCTGAACCTTATCAGCCTCTGCATCTTTCCCTTTGCAGCCAAGCCAGTGGTTCTGGATATCCTCTATAATGGTGACAATGAAGCTTATATCGTGGCGATGAAGGAGCGTAAAAAAATCATACCTCAGCTGATGAAGCAGTTACTGAGTTAAAATCAATTCGGATGAGAACAATATTATTTTTATTTGCACTGGTACTTTCAGGAGTTGTACTGGCCCAGGAATCCCTTACCCTGTTTGAATGCCAGAAGATGGCCAGGGATCATGCCCCCCGGTTGGGAGATCTGGAAGTAATACAGGAGATGGGAGAAACAAAGATCGATCAGGTATCTACCACCTGGTATCCTTCTTTGGATCTGAATGGTAAGCTAAGTTACCAGTCCGATGTGGTTGAGGTAACATTGACCGATCCTGACATTCCTGCAGAATTTCCACAGGTTCCGCATGACCAGTATGGTCTGAACCTTGACATTATTCAGAACATATACGACGGAGGGATTTCCAGGGGAAAGAAGACCCTTGAGGAGGCTCTTATGGCTGCTGACCTGCAGCAGGTGGAGGTGGACCTGTACCGCTTGAAGGGCAGAGTGAACCAGTATTATTTCGCCGTTTTGCTTTTGCAGGAAAACAGGCGAAACCTGGAAATTCACCTGCAGATTTTGGAGGAACGATACAAAACTGTTAAGACTGCTGTTACCCATGGGAGCGTGCTTGAAACCGAACTGCATGTGATAGAAGTGGAGAAGTTAAAGATGAAGAAGTCCGTGATTGAGCTTGATTCACGTAAAAAATCACATATGGGTGCATTGAGGGTACTCTGTGGAGACGGACTGGGTGTGGATGCTATATTGGAAAAACCTCAGTTTGAGGGAGTAGAGGAATCAGGCATAAATCGTCCCGAATTAAAGCTCTTCGATCTGAAACATAAGTCTATGGAGGCCGGGAAGGAGCTGGTGGAAAAGAAGCGTATGCCGGTACTCTATGCTTTTGGACAGACTGGTTACGGCAAACCCGGGTATAATATGTTGAGTGAAACCTGGGACACCTACTATATGCTTGGAGCCGGGTTTAAGTGGAAGATATGGGATTGGAACAACACATCGAGAGAGAAGCAGCTGATTGGCTATCAGCAACAGATCTTGCAAACACAGCGCGCTTCATTTGACAAGGAAATAGAGTCCCTGAAGGTCCAGGAGGAGGCCAGTATTGAGCAATACAGACTTACCATGGAGTTGGATCAGCAGGTACTGGAGCTTCAGAATAAGATCTCCGAGAAGGCAGCCGTTCAACTGGACAATGGGACCATAACTGCCACAGATTATATCACAGAACTAAATAAAGAGAGTCTGGCAAGGATCACCCTGGCAACCCATCAGGTGATGCTTATGCAGTCCAAGGCCAACTATTTAACCATACAGGGTAACCTATAAAAATCCACAGCCATGAATTATACGAAATATCTACTCCCAGTCCTGTTCCTGTCACTTGTGGCCTGTAAGCAACAAGCAGATAGTTCCGATGCCTATGGAAACTTCGAAGCCATTGAAGTGATAGTCTCCGCTGAATCCAGTGGAAGAATCATCTCATTTCTCCCCGTTGAGGGTGCTGGCCTTCAAGCCGGACAGGTGTCGGTGAATATTGATACCACACAACTCTATCTTCAAAAACTCAGCCTGGAATCAGGTTTCTCCTCCCTGGGTTCGCGAATCCATACCCTGGATGCCCAGCTGGCTGCCAGCAGGGTGCAAATGGATAACCTGAAACGGGAACAAAAGAGGGTGGAGAAATTGGTAGAAGGAGGAGCCGCAACTCCCAAACAACAGGATGATATCAATGGGCAGGTGGCCTTGCTGGAGGCGCAGATGGTTGCAACTGCATCCCAGAAAGACGCTGTCCATGCGGAACGCAGAACCCTGCAGGTTCAGATCAGCCAGGTGGAGGACCAGTTGATTAAATGTGCCATTAAAAATCCCATAGACGGCATCCTGCTTACCAAGTACAAAGAACAGGGCGAGATGGCAGCCCCGGGTCAGCCTCTTTTTAAGATGGCAAATATGGAGGAGCTGATTCTTCGGGCCTATGTATCAGGCGATCAGCTAAGTTCAATAAAGACAGGAGGGAGCGTTACGGTTAGTTTTGACAAAGAACAGGGCTTGCAGCAGATTACTGGAGTTGTAAGCTGGATCTCTCCACGAGCCGAATTTACTCCCAAGATAATTCAGACCAGGGAGGAGCGTGTTAACCTGGTCTATGCCATAAAAGTGGTGGTCCCTAACGATGGCAGCCTGAAAATAGGGATGCCCGGTGAAGTAATTTTTTAATGAATTTGCATAAGGATGTCGCTGATCATAGACCATATCGATATTTCATTTGATACTGTACAGGCACTTCGTCAGGTAGACTTTGAGGTGCAGGATGGGGAGCTGTTTGGATTAATCGGTCCCGATGGGGCAGGAAAATCGACGCTCTTTCGAATTATGGCATCCCTTCTGGTACCAGATGCGGGACGTTGCCTGATGCATGGACATGATGTGGTGAAAGATTATCGAGAAGTCAGAAAAATTATTGGCTATATGCCGGGTCGTTTCTCACTCTATATGGATCTATCGGTGGAGGAGAACCTGGCCTTCTATGCCAGGGTATTTGGGACGACGGTGGAAGAAAACTACGACCTGATCCGTGATGTCTATGAACAGATAGCACCTTTCAAAAAACGTTTGGCAGGGAAACTTTCCGGAGGAATGAAGCAGAAGCTGGCACTGTCCTGCGCATTGATACACAGACCGGAGATATTGATTCTGGACGAACCCACTACAGGTGTGGATGCGGTGAGCCGTCGGGAATTCTGGGATATGCTCAAGAAGATTCAAAAAGAGGGGATCACTATAGTGGTTTCCACCCCATATATGGATGAGGCAGAGATGTGCGACCGTGTAGCTCTGATCCAGAAGGGGAGGCTCCTGGAGATTACAGATCCCTCCGTGCCTTCCAGGAGTGATGGAACCGCACTTTTTTCGCTAAGAAGTCACAAAGGGGTATATGCATACCTGGAAAAGGTTCGGAACCTGGAGGCCTGCATGCATGCCTGGCTATTCGGGGATCAGCTGCATGTGACCCTGCAGTCGGAAAGGGATGCAGACCATGTAAAATCAATTATTGATGGCTGGGGTGACTCCTCTCTGGAGTGGGAAAAGATAATTCCATCCATTGAGGACCGGTTTATGGGACTGATCGAGCAAAATAATATCTGATGGAAGTGCGCGAACATATCATTGAGGTGAAGGACATGGTGAAGAAGTATGGCTCCTTTACAGCCAACGATCACCTTAGCTTTCATGTGGAGCGAGGAGAGATATTTGGATTCCTGGGTGCCAACGGAGCAGGGAAGACCACAGCCATGCGGATTCTATGTGGACTTTCCTATCCCACATCCGGGGAAATTCGTGTAGCGGGACATGATGTCTATCGCGAGCGAGAAAGGATCAAGCGGAAGATTGGTTATATGTCTCAGAAATTTTCACTTTACGAGGATCTTACGGTGTCTGAGAATATTCATCTCTATGCCGGGATCTACGGACTGGGTAGAAAACAGATTGTTGTCAGGGAGGAGCAGTTGCTTGAGCGACTGGGACTTGCTCATGTCCGAAACAGGCTTATAAGGGAAATACCCCTGGGATGGAAGCAGAAGCTGGCATTTTCGGTGGCCATTTTTCATCAACCGGCCATTGTTTTTCTGGATGAGCCCACCGGGGGAGTGGATCCTATTACTAGGAGACAATTCTGGGAGATGATCCATGACGCCACCGAGGAAGGCATAACTGTGTTCGTAACCACGCACTATATGGATGAAGCCGAATATTGCGACCGGGTATCGATAATGGTGGATGGCCGGATCGATGCCTTGGATACACCTGCTGCATTGAAGCAGCAGTATGAATCGGTAAATATGAATGAAGTCTTTCTAAAACTGGCCCGCTCATGAAGCGCTTCTTTGGATTTGTGAAAAAAGAATTTCAGCACATCTTCAGGGATAAGCGTACCCTGTTGATCCTTTTCGGGCTTCCCATTGTGATGATAATTCTCTTTGGATTTGTGGTAAGCACAGAGATTCGGGATGTGAAGGTGGGGATCTGGGACCGGTCCATGGACCAGGCCTCTATCAGGGCCACACAAAAAATATTTTCATCCGGATACTTTGTACCTGCCGGATACATTGATCATGAGGAGGAGATCGGGGAACTGTTCCGTAGTGGAAAAGCCAGGGTGGTTGTAGTTTTTGAGGAAGGCTTTGAGCGGAACCTGCTGCGTGAAGACAGGGCCGCTATTAACCTGATTGCCGATGCATCAGATGCCAATACGGCTCAGCTTTCGCTGACCTATCTACAGGGGGTTCTGATGACCTACTTTCAATCCATGAACCAGGATGTGGAGGTGCCCTGGTCGGTGAATATGAAATCCAGGATGTTCTACAACGAGGAGATGAAAGGGGTCTATATGTTTATACCCGGCCTGATGGCGCTGATCCTGGTGCTTATTTCGGCACTTATGACCTCAGTGACCATAGCCCGGGAAAAGGAATTTGGGACCATGGAGCTTTTGCTGGCATCGCCGCTGAAGCCGCGTGAAATCATCCTGGGAAAAGTAACTCCCTATGTGTTGTTGTCCTTTGTCAATGCTATGACCATTGTCCTGCTGGGATTCCTGGTATTTGATGTGCCTGTAAGGGGAAGTCTCTGGCTGCTGATGCTGATATGTATGCTATACATTACCCTGGCCCTTTCCCTGGGAGTCCTGATTTCCACCAATGTAAAGACGCAGCAGATGGCTATGTTTATAAGTTTGTTGGGACTGATGCTGCCCTCCATCCTGCTTTCCGGCTTTATCTTTCCCATCGAAAATATGCCGAAAGTGTTGCAATGGTTTTCCGCCATTATGCCTCCCAGATGGTTTATTGTGATTGTTAAGAATATTATGCTGAAGGGGACCGGATTTGCCTTCATATGGAAAGAGACTCTCATCTTGTTGGGGATGACCATTTTCTTTATTCTGGCTGCCGTAAAAAGGTTTAAAATCAGACTGAATTAGTATCATAGATATGAGGATACTCGCAACACTACTGGTAAAAGAGTTTAAACAGATCTTCCGTAACAGGCTGATGCTTCCCATTATCTTCGTGGTACCCGTGGTGCAGATGATTTTGCTCACCTATGCAGCCAGCCTGGAGATGAAAGGGATCAACATGGCGGTAGTGGACCAGGATTATTCCCAGGCATCCCGCCTTCTGGTATCCCGCTTCGAAGCATCCCCCTTCTTTGAAATCAACCTGAGCACTGGCTCTTACCAGGAGGCTGAAAATGAACTGACAAGCGACCATGTGGATGTAATTCTCCATATGCAGCACGATTTTGAGCTTAAGCTCTACAGCGAAAAAGAAACGGACCTGCAGCTGGTGGTTAATGCCATAAATGCCACGGAAGCGGGACTGATCAATGCCTATTGTACCCAAATCATTGCCGATTTCAATGGACAGGTAAGAGCCAGGTGGTTTGGACTGGAGGGATCTGGCTTACTGATATCATTGGATATTATTCCCAAATACTGGTACAACCCGCTCCTCGATTTTAAAATCTATATGTTCTCGGGAATCCTGGTGATTATTGTGACTCTTATTGGAATGCTACTCACCGCGCTGAACCTGGTGAGGGAAAAAGAAATGGGAACTACCGAACAGATCAATGTAACCCCCATTCGGAAGTACCAGTTTATCATGGCTAAACTAATTCCTTTTATGATTATCGCCCTGTTTGAATTGGCATTTGGACTGGTGATAGGGAGGCTGTTGTTTGGACTGCCTATTGTGGGAAGCCTGGGGCTGTTGTTCCTCTTTACCTGCGTCTACCTGCTGACAGTGCTGGGAATCGGACTTTTTCTTTCAACCATCTCCAATACTCAGCAGCAGCTGATGTATATGGCTTTTTTCTTTATGCTTACCTTTATCCTGATGAGCGGGGTGTTTACGCCTGCTGAAAGTATGCCCCAGTGGGCTCAGAAGCTCAATCTGCTGAACCCGGTGGCCTATTTTATGAAGGTGATCCGAATGATCCTCCTAAAGGGTTCAGAATTCCGGGATATCAGCCGGGAGTTTTACAGCCTCTGCATTTATGCCACGCTGATACTGACTCTGGCCATTACCAACTACCGGAAGACTAGTTAAGTAGTTCCTCGAAGATTTTTCGAGTGGCTTTGGAGTTCCAGTTAGCAGCTCCGGTCTTTTTAGTTACAACATGTCCATCCCTGGAGATTATGAAAGTTGTAGGGTAACCATTAAATGACAAAGCTTCAGGTGCTTGAATGCCAGCCATGTAAAATACAGGAATCTGGTACTGGTTCTTTTCCATAAAGGCATTTACCACTTCGGGCTTCTCACTGGTCACCAGCATAAAGGCCACTCTATGTCCATACTTTTTATAGAGCTCCTCGATCTCGGACATTTCGGCAACACAGGGAGGGCACCAGGTGGCCCAAAAGTTGATAAATACAACCTCTTCCCTAAAATTAGTGAAGTAGAAGGGTTCATTTTCAGCCCAGGCAAGTGTCCAGTTATAATCCATATCTGTAAGTACTTTCTGCTTGTCTTCATCAATCATCCTGGGAGCCTTTACAAGAAGAGTAGCACGGTTCATGGTGGTCATAATGGCTTTTCGGGGACCCGGAATCAGGAACAGAATGATTAATACCCAGAACAGGATATCACCGGCTTTCTGCCAGATGGATCTCTTCTCTTTCCATTTTGTAAAACGCTCTTTGAGGGAAGCCATAGTATTTTATTTTTCAATTTTCATGCAAAGATAGTTTTTCCCTGTTCCTTCGTGCAAGTTTATTATATTTGTTTTCCAAAGGTAATCTATGCTCAAAAAGCTCAAGATTTTCTTCAAAGAGGAGGTCTGGTCGCACGACCTCACCTCTAAATCCCGCCGCCGAATCTTTCTGATCAGGCAGTTGAGGATATACATCCTGGCTTTCAAGGGCTTTTTCGAGGATAGGGCCGCTGTTAGAGCTGCTGGTTTGACCTATTTTACCATGCTCTCCATTGTGCCCATTTTTGCCATCGCTTTTGCCATTGCACGTAACTTTGGATTTGAGGGTATGCTGCATCGCTTCATTAACAATAATATGCAGGATCAGGAGGAGGTGATGACGTGGGTGACCGGTATGGTAGACAATCTCTTATCGGAAACCAGGGAGGGAGTGATTGCCGGTATTGGTGGTGTGATCCTCTTCTGGTCAGTGATCCAGGTGCTGAACAATATTGAAGCAGCCTTCAATGATATCTGGCAGATACGAAAGCCACGCAGCATGCTACGAAAGTTTTCCGACTACCTGGCTATTATGATCCTGACTCCCTTTGCCATAGGACTTACAGGAAGTTTCCTGGTAAAGATGCAAACCACTGCTGAAGAATTGGAATATCTCAAACCCCTGGTTGTTAACCTGATGAAAGCGGTGCCTTATCTCTCCATGTGGTTACTTTTCACCATTGTCTATATTGTGATGCCCAATACCAAGGTGAAGTTCCGAAATGCCCTGACTGCAGGAATTATTGCAGGTACTGTGGCTATTCTCTTCCAGTCTCTTTATCAGGGTCTGCAGATTGGCGTGATGCGTTGGGGTACCCTCTATGGGACCATTGCATTTGTCCCCCTGTTTCTTATGTGGTTGCAGATTACCTGGCTCATTGTGTTGATGGGTGCCGAACTCTCTTTTGCATACCAGAATATTGAGAACTACGAGTTTGAGGAGAACGCGCTTAATCTAAGCCACAACAACAAACGAATCCTTACACTACTTATCGCCTATCAGATCATCAGGAACTTTGAAGATGGGACTGAACCCTGGAATACGGAGGCGCTCAGCCATGAACTGGGAATGCCTCTTCGTCTGGTAAATGAGCTGGTGTTTGAACTGGTACAGGCAGGAATCCTGTCCGAGCTGGCCGCACACAATCCCAAGGACCGTTCCTACCAGCCTGCTGTGGATATCAACAGGATAACCGTGGAGTATATTTATTACCAGTTGGAGCTGGTGGGAGGCGATCATATGATTGTGACAGAGTCTGATGAATTAAATAAGATCACGAAGATCCATGATCATATTCTGCATGCCATCAGGGAGTCTCCTTCTAACATCCTGCTAAAGGATATCTAAGTGTTCTACTATCGATTTGGTAGATATTCGAGCGATTTAATATTAAATTAATCTCTTCAACCGTTTGAGGTTTACATATTATTAGTTAATATTGCATGACATTTTAAAGGAATGAGGTTTTACAGGCAACATAGCGTTCATCATCACCATCACCATGACGGTGGTTAGAACCTGTGTAGTACATTGTAATCCGATAAAATAAGTTGAGAGGTTTGCAGATACTGCAGACCTTTTTTCGTTTAAATTTTACCTAATGGAAAAAATAAGAATTGCCATACAGAAATCGGGTCGCCTTAGTGAGAAATCGCTGCTGCTGCTTAAGGAGGCAGGGATCTCTTTAAATAACGGGTCCCGCAAGCTAAGGTCTGTGGCCCAGACTTTCCCCCTGGAAGTAATATACCTGAGGGATGATGATATTCCTCAATATGTGCAGGATGGAGTGGCTCATATCGGTATCGTAGGGGAGAATGAATATGCAGAGAAGGAGTGTAAGGTAGACCTGCTGGAAAAATTAGGATATTCCCGATGCAGGCTCTCCATAGCGATACCTAAATCGGAAAGCTATCATAGCCTGGAGGATTTGAACGGCAAGCGGATTGCCACCTCTTACCCGGTCATACTGCAGAATTACCTTCAGGAGCACGGAGTCAAGGCGGATATACATGTATTAAGTGGTTCTGTGGAACTGGCTCCTTCCATTGGGATGGCCGATGCCATTTTTGATATTGTAAGTTCTGGAAGTACTCTTATTAGCAATGGATTGAAAGAGGTAGAGGTGATCATGCTTTCTGAGGCCGTGGTGATTGCCAATCCTAATCTTGATGCAGAGGTACAGGCTATACTGGATGATCTGATCTTCAGAATTCGGAGTGTGATGGCTGCATCCAATAACAAATACATCCTGCTAAATGCACCCAATGAGAATCTGCAGGAAATTATCGATATCATTCCGGGTATGAAAAGTCCTACTGTAATGCCCCTGGCCGAATCAGGGTGGAGCTCTGTTCACTCGGTGCTTAGCGAAAAGGAATTCTGGGGAGTCATTGATCGCCTCAGGGAGCTTGGTGCGCAGGGAATTCTGGTTATTCCCATTGAAAAAATGATTGTCTAATCTGAATACAAAGTGCATGAACATTATTCGAAATCCTGAAAAGAGCGCATGGTCCGATCTGCTCAAAAGACCCCGTTTAGATCATTCGACCCTGGAAGATCAGGTGCAAAAGATCATTGATGATGTGGCTTCTAATGGAGATACTGCGGTACGTGAATACACCAGAGAATTTGATAATTATGATGCAGAATCCCTTGAAGTTTCAGCAGAAGAGATTCAGGCTGCCAGAGGGGAGGTGAGCAAGGAATTAAGAAAGGCTATAGAGGAGGCGCACTGGAATATTCAGACCTTCCACAAAAAGCAGATACATAATTACGATACCATCGTTACTACAGCCGGTGTGCGCTGCTGGCAAAAACCGGTTCCAATAAGTAGCGTGGGACTCTACATACCAGGAGGGTCAGCACCACTGCTCTCCACGGTGCTGATGCT
>Ga0164315_10000468_pt1 | contig 27932 bp, 33 predicted proteins | sample GuaBasSedimGuay6_FD_113737 | JGI IMG/M metagenome (GOLD analysis project Ga0164315, IMG submission 113737) | Subseafloor sediment microbial communities from Guaymas Basin, Gulf of California, Mexico - Guay6, Core 4569-2, 0-3 cm | ecosystem: Environmental > Aquatic > Marine > Hydrothermal vents... | reverse complement strand
TCTACACTATCACACATTCCTCCATCAGGATGGTTTTTAATTAATTCCATTAAACATTTTTGTAAATATGGAATAATATCATAATATCCACCGCTATCATATTTGAAATTTAGATATTCTGGAGGCATAGGAATATCATATCTTCTTCCTATATCATATAACCATTCTTCACTAACATCACAAAGAGTAGGAGGAAATGATGATTGCTCCTCTGTTGGTGTTGGTGGTGGTGGCATGTTATCGAAAAATTTACCAATATCCCATTTCCAACTACTTTCTAAAACTTGTCTAATCCATTCTTCTGGATCTATTTCTGGAATTTGTATTCCTATTGGACAATGATCATCTGGCGGTCTTATATGATTATGTATATTTTGCTGAATGCCAGTTAAAACCCAATCACTAAGCATAACAGATTCAGTTAATGGATTTTTAATAGAATAAGCTGTATCCATATAAGCTAATCTTGCTCTATATGGTTTGAAAAAATTTATAATTTTTGTTAACTCTTTTCTAAAACCAAGACCTAACATAGTTATAACTAAACTTGGTGATTTTGAATCAACGTTTAATCTAATCCAATTATCTAATGTTCCAAGTAGATATGTAATTAAAAAAGATTCATCTCCTAAGGCAAACCATGAATCAATAACATCTTTAAAGTTTTGATTTAAAGAAGCAAGTAAAGGTTCAGCAGCATTTAAAGAGTTTAAAAAATTCTCTGATAATGGTCTTGACCAACTACTGAATAGCTCTTCAAGTCTAGTTTCTCTTTCTTCTTTTGTTTGAGGTCTTTTTATTAAATCTTCAGCTATAGAAGTTAAACTTGATAAATTAAACGGTACAGGAGGATCTCCTAAATATTCAACTGTTCCATCATAACAATTATAATTTGTAAATGAATTTGTAGTTCCATAACCAAACATTTTTTCAAAACAATATATAGTTCCTACATAAATATGAAGCAATGGTAATACAAGACCTAAATTTTTAACTGGTGTATTATATGGTAATTCTAAACTAGATGTATATCTATCATATTGATCTTGAATTACTCTAAATAAGATTGATAAAGATATATTAACTGAGTATAATGAAAATATTGAACTCAAAGAAAAGTATGGAGTCTTTGATGGTAAATTAATTTTATTAGTTGTTATTAATGCTTCTATATCAGATTTAGTTTGAAACCAATGAGGGTCTGGATCGGTAAGTGCTTCAAAAGGAACATCTGTATCTAATAACATAGTACTTCCAGTAGCAGCTAGTCTAACAGATTCTCCTCTAAATACTAAATTTCCAAATTGGTCTTTTTGTAACCAATATTCAATTAGATCAGTATCAGAAAAACCATAATAATCTAAAACATCAACTAATGTTTCTGGAGATCCTTTTTTCTTATAAAAATTTACTAAATCTAAGAAAAAATTTGCTTTAGTTGATAGAGGTACTAACTCTAATCCAATAGGAAATCCAAAACTCCTAAATAACTCACTTAAATCTTGATTTGGTAATTTATGAACATCAGATGCATCTTTTTGTGTTGTTGCAATCGTTTTATGAGAAGAATACCAATCTATCAGCATTTGTCTCAGTTTATTATAATCATTAGAATTGAATGTAGTTTGATCTAATACAGTTTCAAAAAATGATTCAACAGTTATTTTTTCAGATGTCGCTAAAGTGGTAGTTAATTCACTAAGGTTAGGATCAGTTGTCCCATCCTTGAGATACTTCATTATTCTCCAAAGATCATCAATTGTAAACACTATCAAACTCCTTTTATTGTTTTAACTCTAATTTATATTATGTTCCTTTTTTTGACACATGTTCAAAGATACTTTGAGTTAAGTATGCTTCATAACATGTTTCTATAGGACTAACCGGATTTGAAAATAGAGCTGTTATGTCAAATTTAGAATATTCACCTGTCAATTGTAATTCAATATATATATAAATCATTTTCGATAACGTTGAATTTAAGCTATCATAATCTATTCCAGTTAATGTAGCATTTTCAGGTTCTAATCTATATACTAATAATCTATCTAGCATAATAACTTCATGAGATTGAATATTATATAAATTAATTTCATAATCTGAATCATTTTTAGAATCTCCATCTGCTATATAATAACTAGCAACATCTGGAGTTAACATTATTCTTGTTTTAATACCTTCTGGCCAAGACTGTTTATCTTCAATTTGTCTATACATATATCTATAACTGATTTTATCATATTCATCATTAAATAATAATTCTATAAATGATTGTTCATAAACATGTTCTCTTGAAGGAAATGGCATTTGATGAATATTTAAGCTTTTATTATTAACAACAAAATGATCATACCAATATTGTAAATCAGCTGTAATTCTTCTGGTATATATATTACTAAGATATTTATCAATTTTATTAGCTTGTGATAAAGTAGTAATATCTACTGACCCTGATAACACTTCATTTACTACTCCTAATGATAATGTTGTAGCAACATCAACATGAAAATTTATAGATGATGTAAGTATTTCATCTTCTCCAAGATATAATGGTTCAACTGTACATAAACTAGAAATTGATAAAGATCCAGTTAAAATTTCAATTATACCTATATCTAGATCAATGTTTGATACAAAAGATTGAATATTTACAATTGATGTGTGACTTATATCCAACCATAATGTATCAGAATTAGACTCTGAATAAGAATTTATTGTTGTTGAAAGAATAGTATCAACTCCAAGAGTTAATTCAGAAGGTGAAACAATACCGACTATATCAATAGATGATGTTAATGATTCAGAGACTCCAATAGTTAAAAATAAATTAATATCACTTTGTATAAAAGAAGTTCCACTACATTCTTCAATAATACCAAGAAACCCTGGTGCGCTAATATTACTAATCAATATAGAAGATCCTGACAAACGTTCTGCATATCCAATAGATAAATCACAAACAGCTTCAGTAGTAAGTGAAATTGATGCACTTAGTGGTTCAACAACACCAGTAATATATTCAGCATTTGCTGATGTACTAATAAAAGATGTTGATGTTAATAATTCCTCTGAACCAACTATTAGTTCAGCGTCAGGTATATTAGAGGTATTTACTATAGATGCATTTATAGCAATACTAATATATAAGTTATCACTTAACCCTGTATAAGAAGCAATATCAATAGATGAGGTTAGTATTTCAGTGGTTCCTAATATGATATGACCGCTAGAAGAAGAATTGTTTATACTAGTAGAAGTTAATTCTGTATCTATACCAATTGTTAAGTCAGAATCAGTAACAGAATTTGTAAATATAGAACTAGACACTATTTCAACAAGACCTAATATTAGATCTGTTCCTGATTGATTTGTTTCAGCCAACACAGATGCCGATAACTCTTCAACTATTCCTATTCCTAAATAAGGAGTTATAATATCAGACTGTATATGAATTTGTGAAAATATTGAACCAGAATCACCTATAAATAAATCACTATCTATTATACTTTGAATATTAATAGAAGATCTTAATAAATATTCTATTCCAACATATATAAATCCATCTACAAATGATTCAACAAATAAACTTCCTGTTAAATTTGAATCCATACCCAAATCTAAATCAGAATCATTTACTAAACTATTTATATTAACAGATGCGGTTAATTCATTTATATCACCTACTGTTAATTCTGTTTCTACTGTTGATTGAGCAATTGCTATAGAAGTGTATGCAAATTCAACACCCAATAATGAGTTTGTATTTGATTCTGCTAAATGAGTATTATATAAATCAATAACATTAATATTCAACCCATCAGTTTTTACAGAAGATTTTAAATTTACAGTTCCGCTTTCAAAGTCTTCTGCAACACCTAATTTCATTGTTCCCCAAACTTCAGATGAAGATGAAGATGAACCAAAATAAGTAGAAATCAAAAACTCTGAATTTACTATATTTGATATTATATTATTTGTAGATGATAATTCAGTATCAGCACCCATAGATAGTTCAGATATAACATTAGAAACAACTTCTGAGCTTCCATTAAAATCTAATTCAAGAGGTGGTTCTGAAGCAATAGATACTATATTTGAAGACCCAGAAAGAATTTCTTCAAAATAACCTAATGTTAATTCAACTGGTGATATATTAGATGTAGGTGTAATAGAAGATGTCAATAATTCTTCAATTCCAATAATTAATTGTGAATCTGCAACATTACTTTGTATTAAAATAGTGTTAGAAAGATCTTCTATAACTCCCATAGTTAAAATAGAATCAGCTATTGAAATTGAAAATGTTGAAGATGCTAATAGTTCAACAATACCTATAGATAGCTCAGAACTATTAACATTTAATATAACAGAACTTGTTGATTCTAATATAACATCATCTCCTAATGACAATATACCAATAATATCAGAATATATAAAAGAAGAAGCTTCTAATATTTCATCAACCCCTAATGTTATTTCAGATGATGTTATAGATATAGAAAATGTTGAAGAGGCTAATAACTCAAATAAACCTATTGATAGTAAACCATCAGCACTAGTTGAAGCTAATGTTGAAGCTTCCATAAACCTCTCTATTCCTAATTTAAGTTCTGCATCTACATTTGATTGAACTGAATTATCGGCTGTTAATTCTTCTGCGATTCCTAATGTTAATTCTCCAGGAAAATTAGATTGTGTTATAGATGTAGCTGCTACAATTTCTAATATACCAACTACTAAGTTAGCATCAACATTTGTTGACATATAAATTGATGATGACATTGGTTCTATAATACCAAGACTTAGATCTACATCAACAAAACTTACAATTTCACAAGTTGATGTTACTTGCTCAATTATTCCTATAATTACATCAGATACTAATCCTGTAGTAATATTAATTGTTGCAGTTAATTGTTCTGCATGTCCAATAGTTAAAAAGACCTCAACATTACTTGAACTAACAATTCCACTACTTAAACTTTCAATCACTCCTGTAGATAGTTCAGAAACTATATCAGTTGTTGTTATTGTAACAGATGCTAACATTTCAATAGCACCAATAATTAAATCAGGAGTGCCAACTACAGAATTGATCAAACCTGTATGAGTTAGTATTTCATTTATACCTAAAGTAAGTAACCCAGTTGAATTATTAATAGTTGATGATGATCCAGTTAATCCTTCTATAATTCCAGTATCTAATGTAGGAGAGCTAACATTACTTAATACATTATTAGTAGATGCAAGAAGTTCTTGTATACCAACTACTAAATTAGAATCAATATTTGAAGTAAATACATTGGTAGCACTTAAAATTTCAATATTTCCAAGAGTAAGATTAGATAAAAGACTACTTTGTATTATGCTATCACCTTCTAATATTTCTGTAACACCCATCTCTAATTCAGCATCAACAAGACTTTGTATTGAAGAAGATCCATTTAATAAAGTATCACTACCAAGAACAATAAATCCGCTAGTGCTTGATTCTATATTTTGAGTAGAAGTTAATTGTTCTATAGCACCTATAGTTAGATCTAAATTAATTATACTTATACTAAATGCACTTGAAGCTAATATCTCCATTATACCAGTCGTTAATAATGAATCAACACTAGTAGTAATATTATTTGATGATGAAATTAAAACTTCATTAACTCCAGTACTTAATTCAGATGTTGTCACACTAACAATATTAGATGATCCTGTTAATTCTTCAGATATTCCTATATTAAAAATACCATCAACCAATGATTGTGATTGAATAGAAGATGACAGTGATTCTGATTGTCCTAAATTTAAATTAGTATTATTTATATTAGATGTAAAATTAATAGAGCTATTTAAATTTTCTGCTACTCCTAAGATAATTAATCCTGAAGTGATTGATTGAATCACAGAAGTTGATGATAAAGGAGTATCCACACCTAACTCTAATTCAGCTTCTGCTAAACTTACAGAAAATAATGTTGATGATAAAATTTCTATAATTCCTACTGATAAATTAGAATCAACACTACTTGTTATATTATTTGTAGCACTTAAATCTTCTATAATACCTAATGTAAGATTTGGAGAAACATTTGATTGAATTAATATACTGCTTGTTAAAATTTCACTATTACCTATATAAAGATCAGAGTCAGTTACTGATATAGAAAATGAAGAACTTGCTAATAATTCTATTTTACCTATTGATAATAATGAATTTTGAGAAAGTTCACAGTTAATTGTAGAAGATAAAGATTCTGTTATACCTAATAATAAGAATGAACTAGAAGAACTCTCTAAATTAATTGAAGATGATAAAGGTTCTGTTATACCTAATGTCAGTATAGAATCTGTAGATGCAATAACTATAGAAGAAGTTCCTAATATTTCAATAACTCCAATTAATAATAATCCATCAACTTCAGTAGTAATAAAATCATTTATTATTATTGTATGATGTAATTCTTCTATTACTCCTAATGTTAGATCAGAATTTGAAACATTAGATACAATACTTGTAGTATTAGCTAATAATTCAACATGACCAAGTGTAAGAATAGTTTGAGGAATAGAAGATTGAATAGATATAGAACTAGATAAAGTTTCTGTAATACCTAAAATTAAATGAGAACTTATTGAAGACTCTATTAAATTTGTACTACTTAATGGTGTATCAATACCAATTGTAAGATTTGAATCTAAAACATTTGAAGATATTGAACTAAAGCTAGATAGTAATTCTACAATACCCAATGAAAGTAAACTATCTACTTCATTACTTATAGAAACGGTAGAACTTAATTCTTCTACATGACCAATTACTAAATCAGATATTATATTTGATTGAATTAAACTACTACTTGCAATATCTTCAATTATTCCTAATTCTAAATTAGAATTAATAGATGAAGAATTAATACTAGATGATGCTAATATCTCAACAGCACCTATTGTTAATACACCTGTTATTGTCCCACCATCAGTAGTTGCATCAGCAGTACCAGTTAAATATTCAATCGCACCTTTAGTTAATATAGAATCAACATCAACTACAGAATCACTACTTCCAAACATAAATTCAGTTACACCAAAGGTAATAAATCCTGTAATAGAAGTATCAGTTTGAGATAAACCTGATAATTCTTCAATTTCTCCTGTAACTAATTGTGGTGTTGTTGTTGATGTAATACAATCAATAGAAGATGTTAAATTTTCTATTTGTCCTAATTCTAAATCAGGAGTAATACTAGATGTAATAGATAATGAACCGCCTAATAATTCAACAATACCGAAATTAAGTGATGCACCAATACTTGATTGAACTATACCTGTTGCAAATAGATCCTCAGAAACACCTAATGTTATAAATGATTCTGAATTTGTAGAGATGCTAATACTTGCTGATAATTCTTCTGCAGCTCCCATAGTTAAAACAGAGTCAGTTATTGAAATTGAAAATGATGACGTTGATAATACTTCTACAATTCCAACTGCTAATAAGGATTGTATGTCTGTGTTGATAATTGTAGTAGCTGCTAATACTTCTATTGCTCCTATTGTTAATTCAACATCTGGAATATTAGTAGCTCTACTAGTATATTTATAATATTCTGGTTCCCATATAATATCTTGAGTATCACCATAAATAACATAAGTTTTTGTTGCAGATAGTTCTTCAGAAACACCTAATGTTATAGTTGATTCTGCAGAGGTTGTGATAATTGAGGTACCTGATAGTAGTGTTATTACTCCTATTGTCAATACAGAATCTGTAACTGTAGACTCTACATTTACAGTAGATTCAACAAAATAGCTATGGAATTCAGGATTCCATTTAACATCTATTCTATTTATATAAACAACATTAGCCATTATTATCCCCTATACAAAATTGCCGACAAACTAACCGCAACTTTTTATATTTAGTTTAAAATTATTTGTTTTATGTTGATAGGAATTTTTATAGTTAGCTGTAAATACAGTAAACGATTGGAGGAACGATTTAATATCTACCATAGGAGGACCATGGGTTTGTATTGATGTACCAATACAATTATTAGTAGATATAGAATCGTAACCAGTATCAATAAAATTTAATACTGGATCGATTACTATAGTATTTACAGTTTTAACTTCTGATGTTACTTTAGAATTGCCGCTAAAGTACATCAACAGAGCAAAACTTGAAGGTTTGCTCACTGACTCAACGGAAGAAACTCCAGACATTGATACAATCATGGATTTTCTATTAATTGTTAAGTCAGCCATATCCCTCCATTTTAAGAAATATATTTTATTTTATTGCACAGTAAACTAATTTTTCTTCTGTATCACCATTAGCTTCAAGAGTAGCACCAATTTTGTATAATAATTCTAATTCAGTTTCAACACCTCTTGCACAACCATTACCTGTAGATATAATTGGTTGTCCTTTTTGTACAGGACCTATTATTCTTACAGGAACTTTTCCAACAAGACCTACTGTTACACTATTTTTTAGATCACTATTCATTACATAACCAGCTTCTGCAGAGATCACTCCAATTACATTTGAACATTTTTCTCTATCACATTGTTCAACTTCATATTCACCAGAAGTAGCTGCACAAACAACTGTACCAGTAATAAGATCTTCATTTTGACATGTATGTTTTTCAGCTAAATCCGCATATCTTGCTTGTGTTACTGTAGCAGTAATAACACCAGCACTGAAATTCCCACTAGCATCTCTACTAACAATTCTACTAGCAGTATTAGCTGAAGTTGCACCATGAACAGCAGTAGCATTTTCATGATCATATGCCCAATTTGAAGTTATGCTTTTATTTGTTTCTCCATTAACAGGTGTATCATCAATACCTCTAACTGCAGTTATATATGCAGCTCCATTAGCTATTTGATTATTATTAGTAACATTAGTAGCATTTGCTGCTATACCATTTAATTTAGATAAAAGAGTATCATTAAAATCATTTTGAGTTCTTACATAAGTTGAGCCGTCAACAACAACATCTTGACTAACTTGATTTGCTCCAGTACCCCAATCTATATGAGTATCATTAACTTTATCTGCTCCAATTGTCAATGCTACTGAACCAGTTACGTCTCCAGTATGTGTTGCATTTGTAACTTTAGCATTATTTACAACATGCTCATCATACATTGTTGTTGTCATTACACCAGCATTTGTAATATTTGCAGCAGCTATTGTATCATTAGAACCATCACTTGATTGTATTTCTACATTCGTTGGAGCTTCTACTACTGTTATATTAGTTGTTACGTTAGAAACTTTAGCATTATTTGTTGAAATATTACCAGCTAATATATCTGTTAAATCATTATGTGTTCTTACATATGTTACACCATCACCTACATGATCTTGATTTAATATTACAGTTCCTATTTCACCATTTACACTTAAAACAGAATCGGTTGGTGTTTGTAATTCATTAAAATCAGCCATTGTACCAGCAATACCAGCATTACGCATATATGATCTATTTTCATCTGACCTAACAACAACATCACCTTCTTCTGTTGTTAATGCTAACATAGCAATTTCTGATACAGCTACTTGAACTGTTGTCAAAGCTATAGGTGGTAATACACTACTCGGAACAGTACCTGAAGATAAATTACTAGCATTAGAAGCATATGTAGTTACATAATCTCTATTAGCTACATCTGATCCTGTAGATGGAGCTGGTAATCCTGTGATTGAATTATTATTCATTTGGATATCATCACTAAAACTAATAGCATTACCATCACTTGACATTATATTTTTTCCAGCTAATACAGAAAAATTACCCTTCATTTGGATAACACCACTTCCTGCCGGTAACAATTCAATATCACCAGTACCAAGAGATTTAACTTGTACATTTTGATCTGTATCAGCACTTAAAACAATTGTACCTGATGAATCTTCAATTACTTTTTGATTATTTACATAAAATGAACCTGGTCCAACATATACATCTGACCACTGTTTAGTAGGACTACCTAAAGATCTAACATCATCACTATCTGGAAACATATCTCCTGCAACTTCAATATAACCAGAATTAGTTCCATCATCAATAACTTCTACATATGTATCATCTTGTGAAATTTTATTAGAATCAAAAGGAGAAACAGCAGTATCAACATATGTTTTAACAGCTTTCTCAGTTGGAACAACATAGTCTACATTTCCAGATAATGTACCATCAGATGAAAATTCTCTAACTTCTTCTCCAGTTGCTAATGTCAAACCATTTATACCAAATGTACCAACAACTGCATTTGCTGCTTCAAATACAAATTTGTCTTGAGTTTGATCAATAAAAAGATTTGTCTCATCAGTAAGCCCAATTGTTATATAATATTCATCAACAGATAATGCTGTAAATACTGTACCATTTGGAGTAATAGTTAAATCACCCTCAATGTAATTCTTTTCAGCGCCTTTAACATATAGACCCCAGATATCGCCTGTTGCTCCGACTGACCCAGCAGACAATTCCATATAATCCATGTAAACATCGCCAACAGTTGATGTTGGATGTACTTGTATTGATGTCCATACGCCATACAAATCAGTAACATTAGAACCAGCCTCTGCTCTTGCAGAGTTATGTATTGTTTTTAATTCTCCAACTAAACCAGTACCAGCAGCAAGAGCAATATTTTCTATAGCAGTTATAACATCTGTTGGTTTGGTAACACCTATCTCTTGTCTTGCCCACACTGAAAAACCAGTGACATATGAAACTTGAGCATCTGTTTTTACCCTTGCGTATGATCCACCACCATAAATAGAATTATAGTAACCGGTTCCGATAGTGTATGTTGCAAATTCAGCACCATAAATATCAATCGATTCTGGTTCAGTTGTTGCTCCAGCTATTTCAGTTTGTGCCCAAATTGAATTTACATAACCATATGATGTATATGGTACTGATGAAACATTTGATAATTCAATAGCATTATATGATTCATCAACATCATGTCCATCAAGATCAATTTTTAAACCACCGCCACTATTTGTATTAGTGATAGTCATATTATAGTCACTGGATCCCGCTGGTTCAATAACCTTAACAACGTCTGCACTACCAATAGAGGTAGTAACTATTGTATCAGTAACTGTTATTCTTCCAGCACCCGATGCTTTACCCATTCTAATTGAAGATGCTTCGGCATCCCAATATTGAACTTGAACCCCATCAGCTACAACTTCAACATAACCAGCATTAGTACCATCATCAACAACTTCTACATATGAATTATCTTCCCAAATTTTGTCATGATCAATCTCACTAATACTTGTATCAACATAAGTTTTAACAGCTTTTTCTGTTGGTACTGCAGTATCTGAATCATCAACTAATGTACCATCAATTGAGAATTCATTAATTATAGCTCCATTTTCAAGACTAACCCCTTCAAATTCGATTTTAAAAGCTTCAATGCTATTATCAGTAACTACAGTTTCTTCATCAGTTTGATTAACAGTTATAAATGTATCAGCACTAACACCAATAGTTTGTAAATTTTCATTAACACTTACAACTTCAGTTGTATTGGCAGTAGCAATTATTGTAGATCCTGTTTGATCCACATCAATTGCTGTATCATTATAGGTACCAAGTCTCTGAATAGTTGATTCAAGACTTAATAAATCTTGAGAATTAACAACAACTTTAAAAAAGTCATCAAGAAGAGATGTAAACATATTTGTAGTAAGATTACCAAAACCAACACCTGTAGGAGAAACATACATTAAATCTTCAGAACCAATAGAAGTTAAAACAGTTGCATCTGTTATTGTTATTCTTCCTGCACCAGATGCTTTGCCCATTCTAATTGAAGATGCTTCAGCGTCCCAGTATTGAACTTGGACACCATCAGCTACTACTTCAATATAACCAGCATTAGTACCATCATCAATAACTTCTACATATGAATCACCTTCCATAATTTTATCAGAAGAAATTCCACCAAGACTTGTATCAACATAAGTCTTAACTGCTTTTTCTGTTGGAGTTGCATTATCACTATTGCCAGCTAATGTTCCATCAATTGAGAATTCATTAACATTCGTACCACTTGTAAGAGTTAATCCATCTACCTCAAATGTTCCAACTGCACCTGCACCATCACCAGCATATATATCAACTGAATCTGCTGATTGAGAAATTACAATCCTTGAGTCTCCAGAAACACCCAATCTTTGAGTATTTTCTGTTAAACTCAATATCTCAACAGCACCAACAGAAGCACTAACCCCTGTATCACTTACTTCAACTTTACCTGCACCTGATAATTTACCCATTCTAATTGTGGCTGCTTGGGCATCCCAATACTGAACTTGTATTCCATCAGCTATAACTTCAATATAACCAGCACTAGTGCCATCATCAACAACTTCTACATATGAATTATCTTCCCAAATTTTGTCATGAGTTATACTTAAATTATCAATAGTATCTAAAGCTTTTTGAACATCATCATCACTAGCACTTAAAATTCCAGTGAATGATGTTGTAACTAAATCTATTTGGTCAGCATTAGTTCTTACTAATAACCATCGTTTAGTTCCTGGGTTTGAGTCAGGAGCTATTATCTCTGGAGAATTTTCAGCTGCGCCGCTAGAAGCATCTAATGAATAAATATATGTGGTGTTGTTCATAAATACAATACATGCGTCATTTGCGGCTAAGATATCGCCATCAATAGCATCTAATGAACCGGTACCACCACCTGTTAAAGAAATTGCTCCATATATATAATTTGCCATAACTTCGCCCTCTTATATTTTATTAACTATTTTTGTAGTAAACTATTATTTTATAATTTGTTCTAAAAAATGTTTAGAACTAGTAGTAAACTATTTTAAATTGTAGACGGAAAAAACCCTCCTAATCAAATAAATGATTAAGAGGGTTTTAATAATATATCAATTAATAATAAATATTAATCCATTGTAATATCTAATGCTCCATCGGCAAATGAAGGTGTATCATTTTGACCTATGTTTCTACTATTATCAAGTGCTCCGTAAAATAACATATTACCAACAGTTAAATCATCCCACATTGCAAAGTGAGTTACTGTACCCCAAGCTGCAGAAGCCTGTGGAAATGTAATAGCACCATCATTTTCTGTAGCACCACCTGAAGCTGCGTCCCAAGTATTTTGTTGAACTCTAGCATAGTTATCACCAGAATGTTCACTAAAACCTGAACCATCATCAGTTGGATTAGCTTTAGAAAGTGATACATAAATATCAGCAGTAGTATCATATACATCGTTACCAAAGATATGATCTAGAACTGCATTTGATAAGAATGTTGAAATACCACCAGTGTTAAAAGAAACATCAATAGCGCCATCTTGGAAAGATGCATTATCACCTGCACCAATAGTTTTTGAAGCAGACAATGCTCCATGTGCTATCATGTTTCCACCTGATATTGCATCGGAAATAAAGAAATGTGTAACTGTTCCCCAACTTCCTGTTGCTTCTGGATAAGAAATAGTACCGGTATTTTCAGTTGCTCTTGAAGAAGATACATCCCAAGAATCATGATTAACTCTTGCATATGCATTTCCTGCTGGCTCAGTAATACCTGTAGCGTCATCAAGCGGATCCGCTGTTGAAAGTCCTACGTAAAGTGCAGCAGGTTGTGTCCAGTCACCTGTTTTTAAAACGTGGTCTAAAACCGCGTCTTCTACATAATCTGATAAACTACCCATGAGTAATTCCCCCTAAATTTCAGTTTGAATAAAATATTAAATAAATATTTTTTTTAAAATAAATCCTTTTAAATATGTTCTATTTGCTAAACCATGTTGGTATTAATTATCAAGATTTTGTAGACATTAATTTTTTATAACACTCTCTTATAACCTTAGCATCCCATAAAGAATTGTGCTTTTGAACTTTACCCAATAAACCAGAATATTCATCTCTGTTAATATCTGGGTCAATTCCTTTCAATTTAAATAAAGTACAAATGTCAAATGGAATATAATTAATATTGTTAGGGATATTAAAAGCATGTCCCCATATTTGATTGAATAAAACAAAATCATAAGATAAACAATCAGACCATAATTCAACTGACATAACTTCATCAAACCAATCTTCTAAATCACGTCTAATTTCTTCAGTGCTACCTCTCATTCTAATGGTTGAAGATTCAAATAATATTTTTTTTTGATCAAACTTACTTTTGATATAATATTCATCTTGATCAGGTGGGGGTGGATCATATAAAAGATTGGGAATTACATTCTTTGAACACCAATCCCAGTCTTTTTCATTAACAAAATCTAAAAAATTCCAATCATTAAATTCAGCATAAAATGATTTACCATCTTCATCTACTAATCCAATACTTATTAATTTTGTATTTTGATGTAAACCTGTAAACTCTGTATCAAAAAATACTCTCACTTTATTCTCCTATTCTGGATAATCAAATATCTTAACCTTATCATCGTAGTACCATTTATACATATCTCTTCTTAACTTAGCCATATGAAGTTTACCTTCTGCTTTTCTCTTTAAGTTATAAAAGATAACTCCTTCAGCCATAATATCTTTGTTACCACGTTTAGTAGCAAACCTAGATACTAAGTAGTCCTTAAACCACATACTCCAATTATCAAAGGTTCTATCATGCTCATGGAATGATCTATATTTGAGATGTGCTATAGTTTTAGTAAATGGATACCAAAGATGTGTGACCATTTTATAAGGGTTAGCTTGAAGTTTAGGTCCAATTAATTCGCCAGCTTGTTCACCGCTTTGTTCAACATATCCTTTCCCTATTGATTGAAATACTCCTTCTAATAGGAACCCTTTACCCTTTATTATTTGTAGAGGGTCTATGATATTCTTTCTATTTTGAAGACCAATTAAACGACCTTTTTTTGTTTTAAGTTTAACATTACTACCATCTAATTTCTCAACCGCTATAGTATCAGGATCATCGAATACCCATTCATATCCTGGATTAATTTCATTAACAACTAGATAAGCTTCTGGTCTTCTTAGCATTAATTTTCGTCCATGTTTATTCCAATCATCTCTATCAACTTTAAAGTCTTTTCTAATAAAAGGACAATGAAGTTTTGGAAAATCACTCATTGGTTCATCATTCATATTTTTATCCTTTATGATATTTTAAGAATTTTTTAGTATTGTCTGAAATATTTTTTAATTTCTTTATGTCTTGAATAGTCATCCATTTAATACTTCTGTGTTTCTTAGGTTCATTGTTCTTAATTGTTCCACTATATTTTAATATTTCAAAATCATAAGCATGTACCTTTACTATTTTACCTTCTCTTTTATAATTACCCACCCAATTAAATAATAGTTTATATTCACTAACATTAATATTGAGTTCTTCTTTCATTTCTTTTTTAATAGTTTTATCTATACTATCTCCTGGATCTACTTTACCTACAGGTAATGTCCAAAAATTAAATTTAACATGGTCTTGCATAAGAACCTTGTCTTTATTTTTATTCCATATTACACAAGCTATTCCTTTATGATTTTTTAAGTCACCCTTATTATATAGAATTCCTTCTTTTAGAAATTGTAAGTATTTATCAATCATAATATAATCCTTTTTTAAATATTTCCGCTTAATATTTTATAATTCCAAAAATAAGATCTTCTACTTTCATTTCCAAATTTAATAATTCTATATTGATTTGATAAATTTGTAATCTTGATCTTACCAATTCTTTTAAATAAAGTTTTGTTTAATATCCATATTTCTTTAGTTTGTTTTGCATCTGATACTAAGTTTCTCTTGATTATGTCACTATTATGTAATATTTTTAATTTATTATAGTTGTTTGGTTCATAAACATCATATATCTTATTTTTATTATCGTTAATTTTATTATACCCAATTGCTAATATATTATATTTAATATCAGGTGATACAGATACCCTTGGTATAATATTATTTTCATAACCCTGTTTAGTCATAAAATTATCTGGAATTTTTGGTGTTATTATTATTCTTTCTTTATTAGATTGATTAAGATGAAATAATCTATGAGGATAAGTAGACTCTTGTAAATAAGATAAGTATTGTGATATCATATATAATCCTTTTTTTTAATAACCAAACATAGAATGCATTAAATCAAGTAACATAAAATCTCTAGCTCTTAGTAAATATCCAATAAACCAAATACAATTAAAAACCCATAAGCAAATGCTAACCACATAACTATTACAATTACAACTGACAATAAAACTGTTGCACCATGAACAATTTTTTTCCATGTGGTTTTTGGTTTCATTTTACCCCCTCTGGATATTTTAATACATCTGCAGTAGATAGCATATCTAACATATGCACAAATTGTGTTTCAGGATAAAAGTTATGAAAATTAAAATTATTTTTATTTTTAATATCAGTAGACCATTGACCTGAGTGGAACCTTGCACTTTCTTCCATGACAACTATATCATTATCATCCATAACTTTTCTAAATGTTTCAAAGTTACCTTTAATTAAATCTCCAATCATCTGATCATGTTGTCCAGTAGTATGTTTTAATTGTCCTTGGTCTCCATATTTTAACCTATCATGAAGAGCTATACTAAATAAAAGTCCATCACATCTGCTTGTCTTTAATTTAATTGATAACATTCTAACTATTTTAATCCCTGCATATAACATCTCATATGTATGCTCAGCTATATCATGAACAGTTCCATCAGCTCTCTTATGATATTTACCACTAGAGCTTGAAGGTTTATTCCATATATCAGGAATCATCTTATCTATTCCTAACCAAAGTTTAAACCCTCCTTGTGTCATATTTTTTTCTAACAACTCATTGATCTTCTCTTGAAATTTCACTTTTTTTAAACTCCCTTATTTTTATGAATGGTAAGCAACCAATCTTCTAACTGCTATAACCAAATCTCTTAATCCATAAATACCCTGTCTAAGGAATGGTTCATACCCCTTATTTTCAGGATGTTTTTCATATAATTTACTAACATGTTTAATTCTATCTTCATATTTATCTATTAATTTTTCTAAATCTTTTGAACTTTTAGCATTATACATCTCTGGTATAACTCTATCTTTAAAATTAAAGTTTAACCAACCAACAGGATCTTTTCCAGTTTTTTTAATATGATCTAAACATTGTTTAAATAATTTATCATTAAGAAAATAGAAAAATCTCCATCTAGCCCAACCTTGTCTAAATTTTAATAAGAGATTATTACTTCCTGGTTTAATACTTAATTCTCTATTTTTCAATAAAGTTCTAATTTTTTTTAATACCTTTTGAATTCTTGGAACAACCTTACCTTTTGAATAATGAGCCATGTCAGCAAATGTTCCAATGTCATCAACAATGTCTTCAAACTCTGATCCAAGTCCTCTCATAAAACCTTCTTGTTTTATAGAATCTTCGTCTAACTTATGGATAACACTAACATGTTCCATTAAATTTTTTAAATGTGTCATCTATCTACCCTCCATTATATATCGATTTTCTATATATATTATTAACTATACGTTTACGTTTTGAGAAAAACTAAACCCCAAATATGTTTCTTTTTTGTATTAAACTATCTGGTCCAATTAACTGAGGTTTTTGTGTAAAACCTCCAACATTTAATATTGATATTATATCAGCATGTACAGATTCCCAATTTCTATTCGGGTTAGTTGAAAGGGTTTGTAATAAACTTGAAGTCATTGCTCCTTGCCACTTGTCATCAATATAAGCATCTGCGCTTGTTTGATTATCTTTACAACCAGATAACAACACATGATCATTACCAATAGATTCACCAACTTTTATAATAGGCAACTCTCTATCAATACTTCTCATTCTTATATCAACAGGTGGTCTTATATATCTAATCTTATTTGGATTTGAACCGCTAAATTCTATTGTTTTATCAATAGAACCACTATGACACGAATCACATATAAATGTAAAGAAAACTCCATCAGCTTTAGTATTTAAAATATTTCCAATATCATCATCAGTCAAAGGGTTATTCCAATCTAAATCATGAGGACATAATATTTCATCTAGTTGATCTTCCAATTCATCCTCAACACCTCTATCTCTAATTTGAGAACCATGACCAGAATAATGTAATACTAATTCATCTCCTGCAACAATATGATCAACCAACCATGCCATTCTATGCATAATATTAGATCCTGTTGCTCTTTCATCAGTTAGTATTCTTATATTATCTGGTTTAAATCCATATCGTTTAATTAATATTTCATACATACCTTTAACATCATTAACACAACCATTAAGGTCAGCATTAAGATTAGGATCATATTTATTTATTCCAATGAGAACAGCAAACTTAGATGGCTCTCTTTGATTATCTATTGACCCTGGAATATAATAATCATCCATACTTGTCGCATCAGGGTCACTCCATGGATCAGGTACTTCATTAGCTGTAGTCTCATCATATATCTCAGGAGGAATAGATGTAACAGTAAATAAATTTTTAAACCAATTTAATATCATCATTATAAATTTCATATTTTTATCCCTTGATTGTACATATCATCTAATTTTTGTTGAGCAGAAACCTCTACATGACTATCATTTATTAATGATTCATCTCCAATTATTGTTCCCTCATTCTTTACGACTTGAATAGCTCTATCATCATAAAATCTTTTAATCTCAGGTGTTTTAATATTAGTTACTTCAAGTTCTGGCAATCCATTATCATCTAACCAATCAATTATTGCTTCAAGATTATCAGGGTCGTCAGCTCTAGCAGTAAATATTACTACCTTTATTCCTTCAGATAACCATTTCTTTACCTTTTCCATCATTTTAGGAATTGGTTTTCCAATAAAATTTCCACCTTTCCACTCATCATGGTGGGCTAACGTTCCATCCAAATCAACCCCATAGCATACTTGCCTATCCATTTTTCCTCTCCTTAATTTTTTAAATATATCTTTATGGTTATTTGTTCTTTTTTTATATTTAAATTTCTATTTGTCATCTTTTCTTCTGTCGTGGGGTACTTTGTTTTTTAAAGATAGGAATCTACTACCCCTCCATAACTTAGTAGGAATTCTTACAAACCCACAATCAGTCTCAACAGTAATAGTAAATAATGTTATTTCTTTTATTCTCCCACGCTTACTATAAACCTCAACAGGACTTCCTAATGCTATATGTCTATCTAACCTAATTTGAATATATCCTACTATTCCTTCAGCTACTACTTTTAATAACATTAGAACAACGACAACAATTAAAAAGCTAATAACTAATGAATCTATATTAGTTTTTTGTATTTGGTCTAAAGCTTCAGCTATTTCTTTTGATCCAGTCATATTAATATTCCTTTTTTAAAATGGGATTTGTAGTTGAACTCCCCATACAGTTTCATTATCAGTATCCATACCTATAAATGGAGATATGAATAAATTTTCCATCATTGGTAAAGGTTTTCCAATATTGTATTCAATAGGTGCAATGTATAGATATTCACTATCACTATTAGCTCCAAAACCTACACCAAGAAATCTCCAATCCATATCACCTTTGGTTCTACCATAACTAAATAAACTAGCTTCTATTGCTGCAAATGAATCACTAGCAATATTTAATCCTAATGAAAATCTAGGGTTCCACATAAATGATTTTTCTTTTGGTGGTTTTTCTACCCAGTTAATACTCTTAATATCTATTGGAAATTTTTTATCTTTATCTTTATCAAAAACCTTACTAGTCATATAAGCTTCTACATAAGCATCTTTTCTTCCACCCTTACCATCTTCCTCTCCAATAGCAACATTAGTATAAAGATCTATAGGATATGTACCAGTTGTCCATTTTTTTTCTCCTTTAATATTTGGACTATACATAGCCCAACCCCAAGGAATTTCATCTTTCTCACCCTTACCCATATCTATCTCTTTTTTTATAGTTACCTCACTATAATTTTTAGATGCATCAGTTTTATCCACATAATTATAACCTACCTGTTCTTTAAAGTCTTGCTTTAATTGAGCTACTATATTTCCTATAGCTATTATTTGTTGATCTCTTGCTTTAACTTCTTCTGTTATTTGTTTATTTAATAATTTTATTTGTTCTTGTAATAATTTATTATTATACTCTATTCTTTTAGAAGCAATCCCCTGACCTAGTTGAATCATCTGTTCATTATATAATGTTTCTTTGGCATTAAAGTAATCCATAACTTGACCAATTAAAGGAGTCACAATAAAAAAACATCCAACTATAACTGCTATAGTGGATACTGATTTAACTGTTATCCATATTTTTTCAAAATTCATTTTACACCTCACTTATATAATTATTCTTTGTTAGAAACAATCTTTAAATAGTTTCTATTGTTTGGTTTATCTATATTATCTCTTTGTTGAATTTTACTTTTAGTTGAGTTTTTAACAAAAGCTAAAGTTTCTAAAATTTGTTTTTTACATTGTATTAATCTAACATTTAGTTCTGGCCATTTTAAGCTAGAAGCCATATCATTAACTGATGTAATAGAATTTTCTATTGCTCTCATGTGAGAAACAAATAACTTTAACTGCTCTACTTCTCTACTAATATCTTTCTTATTTTCATTTAGAGACTTATTACCCCCATTAATTATTTTAAAAGACATAACACGACTCCTATTTATATTTATTAATATGTTCTATTTTAATTATCCTTTCTTATTAAACATTTATAAACTATATATATTAATAAACATAATATAACATAAACTAATTGTATAAAGAAAGGAAATATAAATGATAATCAAACCAATATGTCATGAAATATATCCTCAAGGGTGTATAGTTTTAGCAAGTTGTAATAAAAAGTGTGAAGATTATATGATATTAGTTAAAGAAAAAGCTAAAAGAATAAATAGAGATATTAGAACAACAACGCCATTTGGTTTTACTAGACAAAGTTTATATAAATATTTAAGAAATAAGTCATCATGTGCTGTTTGTGGGAATGATGAAATTGTATGGTCTACTAGACGAAGCTTTGGATCGAATGGAGTTTTAATAGTATCTAATGCACAATGTTCTAATTGTTTAATTGAATATAGTATTCAGAGATCTGACATATTAAAAGAGGTTACTTATTTGGAACCATTTAGAAGTCAAGCTTCTCCTTTTGTACCAACTAAATTTCTTAGATTATTTAATACTATAGAAAAGGAATTTCAACAAAATGTTAATTCAAGAAATAAAATACATATGTAAAGATTGTATAGTTTATCCAACATGTACTAAGTTATGTTATAAATTTATAGATGAAGCTTCTTCTTTTCTAATAGATATAGAGAAAAATCAATTACCTGATTTATTTAAAAAATTAAGAAAAGAAGAAAGATGTTTGTTATGTGGTAATGCAAAATGTGAATCATCAATAACTACTACACATTCACATAATAAAGGATCACATATAAATGCTTGGTTATATTGTATTTTTTGTGAAACTGTTTATAATATAGAATTTTATAAAGTTGAGCCTTTCTTAGCTGATATATATTGGGATTTTGATGGTGGTTCTAATGGGAATATGTTAGGTGTTAATTTTAAAAAATCTTTGGAAATTATAGATAATTGGAAAATAGATGAACTTATAACAAGTAATTTATTAAAGGAGAAAATTAATGGCAATAAATAAACATTTTCAAAAGACATATTGTCAAATATATAATTCAGATTGTTTATTATTACCATGTTGTAGTAAAATGTGTGATGTAATAGCAAATCAATACATGAAGGATTTCTTAAAGTCAATACCAGCAGAAGCTACATTTTATAAACCTATAAAAAATGAATATGATAAATGGAGCAAATCAAATGAATAATATTATGAGAAGTATATGTGATGATTGTTTGGTTTTACCTACTTGTGATATATCATGTGACAAAGTAGAATCAAAGATACAGAATATTGAAATTCATTTGGAATCTGAATTTGCACTTGACATTATAATAAATAAACATCACTGTCCTATATGTGGTAGAAATGAATGTTCATATTATGAAGATACACATTCAACAAAACAAAATGTTATGTGTTGTTTTTGTTACTATATTTATAATATTCATTTATATAAAAAGAGTATAGAGTTAAGAAATACTCGGTTTCATGGTAATATGTTTGCGACAAAAAAGACATTTAAAAGATATGTTAAATATTTAAGAGATTCAAATTTAACGGAAGGGTTTATTAAATATGATATGCAATGAGGTTAATCCTAATTGTTTAATTAAATCATGTTGTAGTGAAAAATGCCAATCAGTTATTGATTTAATTTCTAAAAAACAAAAAAATATAGATGAGTTTGATTATGATAATTTATTTAAGAGTATGATAAAGAATGAATGGTGTCCAATTTGTGGTAAAGATAGATTCCATTGTTCCAAAGTAAATAAACTTTTATATATAATAGATTGTCAATATTGTTGGACTAGATTTTCACTTGGAAGAAATAATCTTTTTGATAATCATTTAACTAAATGGGAAATAAAAAATGTGTATTATAATAAGCTTAAAATAAATTTTATTGGAACTGATAATAAATTAATAAAAGATATAATTAAAGAAAATAAAATAAGGAGTGTAATATGATGATAATAACAAAAGAAGTAATAAAAGAAATAGGAAAACAAATTGAACCTAATCTAAATTCAATGTCAGCAGTTGAACTTAGAACATTTAGACAGATTATTGATCATGTAACAAGTATGCAACTGGAACTTAATAAAAATGAAAAACTTCCAGTAATTATTACAACAATATCAGAAGCTATAGAAAGAGAAACTAATGTCGAGGAAAAAACAAAACTAAGAGAAGAACTAAGAAGAATTATAAGTAATATAACATAAGTTTATAAATATTTTAAATAAACATGGTTCTTAACTATACATGTTTATTTAAAATATTTTTTTTGTTCTTTTAAATATCCAACTTCTATATATATTAATTAACAATAGTGAATATAATTGTTATTAATTTAAATACATATTTAAAAGGAAGGAATATATTATGCAAGCATGTCCAGATTGTAAACAAGTACCATATAAAATTGCTGGTTGTGATGAATGGGAATGTGATTGTGGGAAACCAGTTGAATATATGTATCAAAATCATTGTTGGAATTGCGGACCAGAAGTCATGCTCAATGAACTAAATTCAGAATGGAGTAAGACACCTGGTATGGGTTTAGTTTGTTATAAATGTGGAAAAGATTTAACTGAATATAAAGGAATACATAATGGCTAAAGAAAAGAAAAATTGGTTTGACATATTAATGATATATTTCATTGCTTGTGGTATTGGGTTTAATGTTTTATTAATAACTTTATTATGGGGGTGGATATTATGAAAGCAATATATGCAGGTAGTTTTAATTTATTTCATGCTGGACATTATTATGTTTATTGTAAAGCATGTAATATGTTTGGAAAAGATAATGTGTGGTTATGTGTTGCTATAAATCCTGATAAAGATATTGATCCTGAATTTATTAAATGGACTCTTAATCCAATTACACCTAATGTTATTATAACAAAAGGTTTAGTAACAAATGAAAACCCTGATGTATTAATTCGTGGATTAAGAGATACCATGGATTTAGCATCAGAAATGACTATGGCTGATTGGAATGAAAAATTAGGTTGTGATACTGTATTTATTCCTTGTACTGGAAATCTTAGACATATATCATCATCAGCATTACGAGAATTATATCATCATGAAGTTGATATTGATAATGATGAAAACATTCCAGGAAAAATACATCTATCATTTAAACGATGGCAACAAAAAATGTTACCTGAAAGAAAGTTATTTTGTGGTAAGATTTCTATTGGTAAGTCAACATACTTAAAAGAAAATTATATGTCGGTAGGAGATTGTGATTCTCTTATATGGAAATTCTTTTCTGAAAAAGATAAAGTATTTATTAAAAAACAATTTAAAGAAATTATTCAAAATCGTACAACAGGTTATGAAGGCATGCTTGATGAAATGTCTAAAACTATTGACTGGGATGAATTATTCAATGAAGACTATGTGCATTTTGAAGCATCTGCATTAGGTCAATGGTTAAGATTTATTCCATTAGATATCTTATGTAAATTTCAAATAGTTGAATTGGATATTGATAATGATGTTAGACTTGAACGAATTAAGTCAAGATTATTAACAGCATCAACAGTTAGTAATTTTGATTGGTTTTATCAAAGACCATACTTTGTAGATGAAGTAATAAATATAGGAGAATAAAGAATGATGACTTTTATGTTAGGTGTTTTAGGAAGTGTAATGTTCTGGTGTATATCTATACCAGTTAATTTTATTATTGGGTTATTGGTTTTAAAGAATATATTTCCAGATGCTTTAAAACCTCTTACAAAAAACGAGAGAATATTTGAACCAGATAGAACAGCTAATGGTGATTCATATGCTTTTTTATGATATTAATATTTATGTTATCCTGGTATGTAATTATTGCAGGGTTTATAGTTTGTAAACTTTTCAGTTTCTTATTACCACCGGTTAAAAATATTTTAGTAAAATTAATAAATTCAATTCCTACTATTACAATTAATAAAGAGGAATAAAGGAATTTAATTATGACTGATAAAAAAGCAGCGGAATGTAAAAAATGTGGCGAAATATTATATATAATTAAGGGGTTACGCACAGACCGTGATGGCATGAGAGAAGATAGATATTGTCCTGGTTGTCATACAAGATATGGTTCTCGAGCTCATGGTTTAGTTGTGAATGATGAAAAACCTGTTCCAGGTGAATGTAAGTATAAAACAAGAGGTTGTATTTTTTATGAACCATATATTAAAATAATAAAAATAAGGACAGGAAAGGAGTAATATATTTATGAATGATAAAGAATGTCTCCAAGACGATCCAATAATCAAGAGACAGCAGCAGTTTGTTGATTGGTTAAAAGATAAAGGTCTTTATAATCAGTTTGATAGTCATGTTGTAATGCGAAAAATGATGGGTGTATGGGAAGCATGTTTAAATGATAAGGAGGAAAATTAATAATGCAATATATCACACGAAATAAAATAAGAGAAACATTAAGAAGTACCCAGAATAGATTCAATGAACATATTCTGAATGATGATACCATTGAAAGATTTACTTCCTTTATTTATTATGATGATAAGAAAAAACGAAATCGAACCAGGGCAATGAAACAAATATTCCTTGATATGAAATGTAATGATTACTATCGTGAACTTGTAAAGGAATATTCACACATTGTAATATCAAAAGGAAGATATGGAAGATATTATATTCAAATAAAAAGAGATAATGCTCTATATGATATTATGGATATGTATGTATATGAAAGATCTAATAACAAAACCACAATAGAAGATGTGTATAGAACAGCTGAGTCTTTTAATAAAATACATACTGATAGATGTGTAACAGGTAATGTTATATTTCCAACAGGTAATATCTTATTTGCTAACTTCTTTGAAAATATGAAACAAGATGATTATGCATTTGATGTTCCTGGAGATTTAAGATACAAGTCAAAGTATAGTATTAATCATAGTTTTGGTGAGCAGAATACAATGAAAATTCTATCTGAAACTCATGGTCTTGGTTATGTTCAATTAGGCAACACATCTGTTTCAGTTTATAAGGTTGGAGATGATAAGATCATTATAACTACATGTTGTCCATATTATTATGATGAAGAAGGGTATGAACATAATTTAACATTACCTAAAGATTGGGAAGAAATAGGAGAGATATGTTGTGATGTATGGAGAGTTGAATTTATTGATCAAGAGAATTTCGATAAAGGAAAACCTCTACCTGTCACTGACACAGAATATCTACACAACCCACCAATCACATGTAAGGTTAATCCTGGTAAGTGGTCTATAAAGAATAGGTATCATTATATAGATGATGATGAATATACAAAGAAAGGTGAGATACCTGTATGGGTTGAATTGACAAGAGATGAATCTTAGCGACATATTAATAATATCTAGAGGAGATGATATGGATAACGAAAGTTGGAAAGATGAGTTATATGATATGGAAACTGATAATATAATTGAGAATTCTATAAACAAAAGATTAGTTACTAATTTTAATGCTATAGATGAAACAATATATGATTATGTAATTAGAAATAATCATATATTTATTGTCTATCTTTCTATTGGTGATGCTTTTATTGGCAATCAATTCAGTGATGACAAATCTGTCAGAGGATTATATATTATAGATGTGGACTCTGACCTGAAAGACCTGTCAGAATTCTGGAGAAAGGTTGATCTAATGTTGGATGTTAATACTTATATCAGACATGGATTAAACTATCGTAAATTAATTTATAGAGATAAAGAAGTTATTAAAGAAGGAGCAATGCAGTCATGGGAACTCGGAGAACTTCAACCTATTATTAATGAAGATACAATTGGTCAAACTCCATCACAATTCTCAGACGAAAGAGATTTTTATAATCCCCTTAAAAGTATCTATAGATAAAGAATAAAAAGAGTCATGTTTAAGTATTATAAAACATGACTCTTTTTTTTGTATAAATTATATAATCAATTCATAAGTTATTTTAACTTTACTTGGAAAATAAGTATCTGCCCAACTTCCTGTTGTTTCTATTGTTGCTCCTGTACCAGATGATGATGATGTCCATTTATTATTTAACCAAGAAGTTCCACTAACAGCAGACCAATAACTATTATCAAAGCGTGATTCCCATTGACCATTATTATAAAATTCTATATTTGTTATATTCATTGACTTATTACTAGAACGATTTATCGGAAATCCCCAAGTCATGGTTTTCATAACTTCATCTGTTAAAGCAAAATCTTGTGAAACACCAGATTTTATTGATGTGGAGTCTATTAAATTATAGTATAAAGATTCATAAGAAGCTAAAGCAGAACCATAAACATAATTAAATACATAGTATGGATTTTCAGGACCCTCACATTGATACCAATTACAAGCCCAAAAACTGGACGATATATCAGTACAAGTAGCTGGGAAAACATTACCAACAAAATTATAATTTGCAGGCGGTGAAGCTCCAGCACCATTACTACTATAATGCATTTCATAGTCACCTTCAAAATTCATTTCTGGTATACAAGCTTCTGGTAAAGGTTGTAAAGAACCATCTGTTGCTTCTGCACTGCTGATTTTTAAAGATGAAACAAACTTGTAGACTATAAATGATATTGCTGTCATGTTTTATATTTCCTTCTAATTAATTTATTATATGTTCTAATTACTATATATATTAATAAACATAATCAATGAAAAGCTAATTGTAAAGGATTTTAATATGAATAATTGTGATACGGAATCATTAAAAAATGATGAATGTGAAGGGTGTCAAACATATGGCTATCATTCTAATGGAAACAATCGATGTTCAATATATAATAAACCAGAGCGTGTATGTCCATGTTGTCATTGTATCATTAAAGTTACTTGTAATGAATCATGTGTTGATTTTAATAAGTGGAGCAATAGTTGTGTGATAAAAAATTCTTAAAATATATTAAAGGATACTAAATGAATAATATAGTATGTAATAAATGTGTAGTTAAATCATGTTGTAATGAATTTTGTGATGACTTAAAAATATTTCTGATTAAAAACATTGAATTATTAGGAAAGATGGATATTGAAAATATAAATGAATTATTAAATAAAAAGAAAAGATGTGTAGTATGTAAAGAATATATGTTTACAACTAGAATATTTAATTCCTATGGTGGAACTAATTCTGAAATGAGATGTATGTCTTGTAGTTCAATTTATACATTCACACTTGCTTCTAATTTTAAATTAAACTTAAACTTTATAACACCATGTAT
>Ga0164315_10000466_pt1 | contig 27993 bp, 23 predicted proteins | sample GuaBasSedimGuay6_FD_113737 | JGI IMG/M metagenome (GOLD analysis project Ga0164315, IMG submission 113737) | Subseafloor sediment microbial communities from Guaymas Basin, Gulf of California, Mexico - Guay6, Core 4569-2, 0-3 cm | ecosystem: Environmental > Aquatic > Marine > Hydrothermal vents... | reverse complement strand
TACCCCCGGGAGGAACCCAGGATGGATCCGCCCATATTGTGGATATCGTCAACAATATCCGGGTTGAGTTCGATGGGAGTCAGGTTGAACTCCGGCCGGAATCCTCTGTACCCATAGCGGATACCGGTAATCCTCTCCACGCCGTAGAAATACCACAGAGTCCGGGTGATGGAACGAATCACATCATTCAGCCCGGGGCAAAGCCCGCCGCAGGTAACGATTGCCGCATGAGAGTGACTTGGGGAAAAATAGATTTTTTCCCGGGGGCCGGCAATTTCCAGCATCCAGGCGGGATCGTAATCAGGTCCGACAGTGGAGGCATCGATGGTGTTGGACCGCAGTATGTACTGATCGTCCCGGGTGTAGTTGGCAATGGAATCACCCAGCTTTGTGGAATAAGGCTTGGGGGATGGAACTTTACAGGTTCCCAGGGATGAAATGCGAAAATCGTAGTTAACCTTATCAGACATAGTGCAATCTCCTGTTAATAAATATGACGGAGAGATGAATCAGGCGCAAGTAAGCCTCCATGGTTACTTCACACTTGCTTAAATGGCATGTTAACGTCGTCACAGCAGGAGTAACTATGAAAATCCTCATTGTCGGCGGGGCTGGTTATATCGGATCCCATGTATGTCACGCTTTTAACGACCGCGGTGATATCGTCTCAATCCTGGATAATTTTTCCTCGGGAAGCCGGGTGAATTTTCCGGAGAACACAGAAGTTTTTACAGGTGATATTCTTGATAAACCTTTCCTGAAAAAAACTTTATCAATCGGGTGGGACGGGGTTGTGCATCTAGCCGCCTTCAAAGCCGCCGGTGAATCCATGGTTAATCCGGGAAAGTACGCGGAAAACAACATCGGCGGTACCATCAACCTGCTCACTGCAATCTCCGAAAACGGGAATCCTCCTCTGGTATTCTCTTCTTCGGCAGCTATTTTCGGTGAACCTGTCAAGCTGCCCATAGACGAGGATCATCCCAAAAAACCGGAAAATTTCTACGGGTATACAAAACTGGTAATAGAAAATCTTCTGGAATGGTACGACAGACTCGAAGGACTCAAATCGGCAGCCTTGAGGTATTTCAATGCGGCTGGTTACGACCCTGCGGGGCGGATTACCGAACCTGAAAAAAATCCCCAGAATCTGCTGCCCATCCTGATGGAGGCTGCAGCTGGAATCAGGGACGGGGTAACCATCTACGGGGATGACTACGACACTGAGGATGGAACATGTATACGGGACTACGTCCATGTTTCAGATCTGGCTGAAGCTCATGTTCTTGCCATGGATTACCTGATCAGAGAGAAAACCAGTCTGAAAGTAAATCTGGGCAGCGAATCGGGAATCAGTGTAGCCCGGATGGTGAATGAAGCTATTCGCATTACCGGAATTGATTTCAAGCATAATACAGGCCCCAGACGCCCGGGGGATCCGGCAAATCTGGTGGCAACTTCCGCCTTGGCCGGAAAGCTTCTGGGATGGAAAGCCAGCCGGAGTGATGCGGTTTCTTTACTGGAAAGTACCTGGAGAATCTACAGCAATTTGTAAAAACAGGCTCTACCCTGTTTTCCAGTCGGGGAAAGTACCGAAAAGATATACTACGATACTTGTATTGTTTAATCTCAACTATTACACTTGAGATTATCAACTTTCCATGGAGGACAGTATGCTTGCCGGGAATATTACTGAATTGATCGGAAACACTCCCTTACTCCGGTTAAACAAGCTAACCACAGCTGGCGGAGCTTCAATTTATCTTAAACTTGAATCGTTTAATCCAATGAGCAGCGTTAAAGACAGACTTGGAATCGCAATGATAAAGGACGCTGAGGATAAAAACCTTCTTGATTCAAACTCTTTAATTATCGAACCGACCAGCGGTAATACCGGTATCGCTCTGGCATTTATCTGTGCCCAGAGGGGCTATAAACTTGCTTTAACCATGCCGGAATCCATGAGTATTGAGCGGAGAAGAATACTGACAGCCCTCGGTGCAACTCTATACCTTACACCGGCTCATAAAGGAATGAGCGGAGCCCTTGAGAAAGCCAGTGAGCTTGTGAAGGAGACTCCCGGTGCTATAAGTCTGAAACAGTTCGATAATCCTGCTAATCCGGATTATCATGAAGCAACAACAGGACCTGAGATTTGGAAGGACCTGAACGGTAATTTGTCTGTGTTCGTTGCCGCTGTGGGAACCGGGGGAACATTCACAGGTATTTCACGATATTTGAAAAAACAGAATCCGGAAGTTAAAACTGTGGCGCTGGAACCCGAGTCCTCAGCTGTCCTGTCAGGCAGGCCGGCAGGGGCCCATAAAATCCAGGGTATCGGGGCTGGATTTATTCCCGGTGTAATGGATATCGATCTGGCGGATGAGTTAATAACTATCGGCTCTGAAGAAGCAGGGATTACAGCAAGAAGGCTGGCAAAAGAGGAAGGTGTATTTGCCGGTATATCAACGGGAGCAAATGTTGCCGCAGCTATGAAACTGGCAGGAAGAGATGAATACAGAGGGAAGAATATTGTTACAATCGGCTGTGACACCGGAGAACGCTATTTAAGCACCTGGTTATACCAGGAGGAGGAAAAGTAATGGGATTTTCAACAAAGGCAATTCACGAAGGATGGGGACCTGAAAACTCTGTCAGAGCTGTTCCGATTCACCGGACCACAGCGTACAATTTCAGGGATACAACACATGCCTCAGACCTTTTTGCCCTGAAAGAACTCGGCCACATCTACACAAGGCTGAACAATCCTACACAGGATGTACTGGAAACCCGTATGGCGGCTCTCGAAGGGGGAACCGGTGCACTTGCTCTGTCTTCCGGAACCGCTGCCATATTCAACAGTATTATCAACGTAGCCAATCAAGGTGATGAAATTGTCGCTTCTTCAGAACTTTACGGGGGCACATACACCCAGTTCAAGGATATACTTCCTCATTTCGGTATCAAGGTTAATTTTGTAAATCCCCATGACATATCAGCGTGGAAAGCCGCTTCAAACGAAAAAACCAGAGCCTTTTATTATGAAACAATAGGTAATCCTTCCCTGAAAGTACCTGATTTTCTAGCCATAAAAGAATTGGCCGGGGAAATTCATGTCCCAATTATAGTTGATGCCACTTTCACAACACCTTATCTGTTTAACCCCATCGAGTATGGAGCCGATGTAGTTGTGCATTCCCTGACAAAGTGGATAGGCGGCCACGGAACAGCAATCGGGGGCATTGTTATAGAATCGGGAAAGTTCGACTGGACCGACCCGAAATTTTCAACGTTCAATGAACCGGACACCGGCTATCACGGCCTTCGCTACGCCCACGATCTTGGAGACCTTTCCCCCATATCCTTTGTTCTGAGGATGAGGCTGGTGCAGCTCAGGAATCTGGGAGCATGCCTGAACCCGGATAATGAATGGATGTTTCTTCAGGGGCTGGAAACCCTGGCCCTGAGAATGGAAAGGCATTCCTCCAATGCGGCCGCCGTTGCCGAGTTCCTTTCAAACCATCCTGCAGTTTCCTGGGTACGGTATCCCGGGTTGGAGAAAGGAAATGATAACTTCCCGAATGCGGCAAAGTATCTGAAGAAAGGTTTTGGAGGTATGGTTGTATTCGGCATAAAAGGCGGCCGGAATGCCGGGGCGAAGTTTATTGAATCTCTGAAGCTTTTCAGCCATGTGGCCAATGTGGGAGATGCCAAGAGTCTGGCCATACATCCGGCATCCACCACCCACTCTCAGCTCAGTGAAGAAGACCTTACCGCAGCCGGTGCCGGAGCAGACCTGATAAGATTATCCATCGGTATTGAGGATGTCGAGGATATTCTTGCAGACTTGGAGACTTCGCTGAAAAATTGAGAAACGACAAATCTCCATTAAACCATTATACTGTGTTTTATGAGTACAAGATGTGAGATGATACTCGAAGAGCTGGACGATTACCTTGTCCAGCTGGAAGACTTTCGAGAAACGGTGCTTTCCACCATGGTTATGGTAAACGAGATTCCTGCACCAACTTTCAAAGAGCGGAACAGGGCTGAATTTCTTGTTGACCGCTTCAGCGAACTGGAAATGCTCAACGCATCCATTGACGAGAAGGACAATGTTCTGGGCATTATTCCGGGCAAAGTCGGAGACAGGGATATTCTGATTGTGGCACACCTGGACTCTCTTTTTAATGAAACTGTCGATCATACCGTTACTCTGGAGCCGTCCATGGCCATCGGGCCCGGGGTAGGCGATAACAGTCTCGGGGCAGCGGTTCTGGGAACCCTGCCCTTTATTATGGAACGGATTGGTTTGGAGCTGGATGCCAATCTTGTCCTTTTAGGCAGCTCCCGCAGTCTCGGCCGGGGGGATCTGGAAGGACTTCGTTTTGTCCTTGATAACTACAAACGGCCTTTTACCGCTGCAGTCTGTCTGGAAGGTATCAGGCTGGGTCGTTTGAGCTTCTCATCAATCGGGATGCTCCGCGGAGAGCTCACATATAGAATCCCCGAAGAGTACGACTGGACCAAATTCAACTCTGTTGGAGCCATCGTCGACATGAACGATATGATTAACCGCATTCTGGAAATCCCCCTGCCCAGAAAACCGAAAACAACCATAGTTATGGGTCAAATGGAAGCGGGAACGTCTTACAATACCCTTCCTACAAAAGCAAAATTGAGGTTTGAGATTCGTAGTGAATCAGAAGAGATTGTTTCAGAATTGGCAACCAGAATCAACTTTCTGGCTGAGGAAATGACATCAAAAACCGGCGCAAAAGTAGAGTTTAAGGAAATTGCCCGTCGGAGACCCGGAGGAACCGATTTCTCCCACCCTCTTAACACCATCAGCAGGGAAATTCTGAAAAGGCTGGATATCAAGCCGCGTATTACTCCCAGCTCTTCAGAAGTTGCAGCCCTTATAGAAAAGGGGATACCGGCAATAACAATTGGACTCACCAACGGTGAGAATGCAGGAGAGCCTGAGGAATCAGTTTTGATTAAGCCGATCAGCAAGGGACTGGCACAATTGATGGCCCTGCTGAAAGCCATCGACATGGGGTGTGCAAATGAATCTTAACAAATGGATAGAAGACAATACTTACCATCATTCCGCTTTTGCAGACCTCAAAGAGCTGGTGGAGCAGAAGGAAAAGTCCGGTTTAACAATTTCCCTGTGCATACCCACTCTCAATGAAGAGCGAACTATTGGAAAGGAAGTGGTTATTTTCAAATCGGAACTGATGAATCGCTACCCTCTGGTGGATGAGATAGCCATTATTGACTCCGGATCCAAGGACAGAACCCTGGAAGTAGCCTCCAGTTTCGGAGCTGACACCTATCTCTCAGAAGAGATACTTCCCGAAGAGGGCTCTAAACGGGGTAAGGGTGAGAACCTCTGGAAGGCTATTTATCAGCTCAAGGGTGACATTATTGTCTATATCGACGCGGATATTAAAAATATTCATCCTCGATTTGTATACGGTCTGATCGGACCACTGATAAAAAGACCCGAAGTAAGCTATGTTAAGGCCTTTTACGACCGGCCTCTGGCATTTTCCGACAGTATCCGGCCATCAGGCGGCGGCCGGGTAACCGAGATTCTCACCAGACCCCTTTTCAGCCTGTTTTTTCCGGAACTCACCGCCATTATTCAGCCTCTGTCAGGAGAATATGCGGTACGCCGTAATGTACTGGAAAAAATATCCTTCCCTGTGGGCTATGGAGTGGAAACCAGTCACCTGCTGGATGTCTATCAGACACATGGGATGAAAGCCTTTGCCCAGACCGACCTGGACCAGAGAGTACATAGGAACCAGGAAACCCGGGCACTTGGAAAGATGTCTTTCGGGATTCTCCAAACCTTTTTGAACCGGCTCTACAGCTATGGAACAATACAGAGTGATTATGAGATTCAGACAGTTCTACGGCAGTTCCAGGTACAGAATGAAAAATATGAGACTGTTGAATACAACATTCCCGAATATGAACGCCCCCCGATGATAACGATTCCCGCCTACAGGAAACTTCGAGGGCTGCCGCCCCTCAAAGATAAGAAATGAGAAGGAACCCTCCCGGCACCTTGACGGAGTATCATGCAGGGACTCACCGTCAGATCGACAACCGTTGAGGGCTGTCCTCCGGAAATTAATCCTGAATCCTCTATCAAGGCCGTTTCATTGCCGAACTCAGCCTCCATGTCCAAAGGGTTATTCATGGATGGCCGCCCGCTTCGATTTACACTGGTAGAATACAGCGGGAATCCTAAATCTCTGATCAGATTCCGCAGGGATGTGTCTTTTGGTATCCTGAAAGCGGCAGTTCCACCTTCAATCAGTGGGAAAACAAAGGTGAAAGGTCCGGGCCAGAGGTTTAGAATATCGGTTTCCCGGGGTATCACGGCCACAGCATCCAAAGCAGAGATATCGGCTATAAGCCGAAGAAAAGGACTTTGTTCATCACGGCCTTTTATTGCACGAATCAGATCCTCTGTATCAGGTACTCTTCCCGTAAACCCGTATATAGTATCACAAGCCATAACAACTACTTCACCGGATTTCAGAGATTCGGTAAGTTTTAGACGGCTTTCATTACTTCGTTTTAACAGCATCTCTTAATTTCCAGATAATCAGTGAGAACAGCATAAAGATAATGCCTGCTGCAATGGCAAAGATTCTCAGCAGACTCTCATCAGTCTGCGGCAGCGGAGAAAGATGCAGAATCCCTCCGGCATCGGGGAGAAGGTGCGAATAATTCATGTTGCGGAATTGAACAACTTTATCATCTGCCCGATAAAGGCCCAACGCCCTTGCCCCTACTACGATGGACTCCGGATCGCTGCGTAAAGCTGTAAGTTTTGCAACAAGATCTTCCTTTTTGGAGTCAAGAACGGCCAAATTCCCGGAAAGTAATTGATTCCGAACCCTGATTTTATCCAGAGCCGTTACACCGGTTTCACCAAAAAAGAGGCTTAATAGTGAAAAAGTCAGAAAAAAGACGTATAGTGCCACAAGAAATACCGAACGTTTCATAGTTAGATTGACGGCTTGGAGCACATCGTCCTTTACATAGAATTCACCACTCCATTATGATTAGAGGTGATTAGTACTGTAAGTCAGAGAATTTACTCAACCTGCAGACTGATTTTGACGATAAACGTAGGGTAAGAAACTGCCTCTCGGGAGCAACGATTTATGGCCGTGGACAAAAAAGATCGGGAAGAGCAAGACCTGGAACGCTATGGTGTCTGGGTAAAAGCCGGTCCCGATGAGATAAATAAACATGACAGTACAAGCCTTGAATTGATGGAAATCGAGGATTCCGACCAGGATGAATTGCTCATCACCGAAGAAGAAGAGAAGCTTCTCGGAGAACTTGAGGAGTCATCACTTCCCGATTTCGATGATTTTGACGAACTTGATGAAACCTTTGACGATCCTTTTAAAAGCGATTTACCCGGGGATGAGTCAAAAGAATTACTGCACAAAATCGAAAATGAGCTATCAGCCCTTCGCAATGAAATCAGACAGCTGAAAGACGAACTCACGGGAATGAGGGTGCCGTCCGTTTCAACAGAAGAAGAGGATCCGGCAGAAAACGGCGGCTTTTTCGATGAAGAAGAAGAAGAGGATGAGACCATCGCGTTAACCGGCGATGAACTTGATAATATTCTTGATTCGGCAGACATGACTGAAGAATCTGTTAAAGAGGAGCCTGAAGATTTCAATCCTGTAGATACTGAATCTGTAGATTCTGATTCTACCGAACCGGATATTGAAGAAACAGCCCTGGAAGAAGATGAAGATCTGATCGATCTTTCAGAAGATTTCACAGAATTGGATCTGGATGACGTTGAAGACTTTGAAATTGAAGAGGTTGAGGAAGAGGAGTCGGATCCGGCCCTGACTATCCTCAGCAGCCCTGAAGAGCTGGAAATTGAAGGGGATCCGGAAACTATTGAGATTGATATTCCGGGTCCTGAAGAAGACCAGGTGGTCAATATAGACGACATTGAAAATGATTTTGAAGATGTCACAGATTTTGATGACTTCGGCCTTGAAGATGATGATGCATCACAAAGTGAAGTCGTTGAGATACCCATGGTGGAAGAATCAGAGGAAGATTTTCTTTCCATCCCCACAGAAGAAACAGTACTAACAGAATCAATTGAAGAGGATGTTTTTGACGAAGGTGAAATCGTAGAGATTGATCTGACAGAACCTGATGATGATTTTGAGATTTCAGATGATTCAGAAAATCTCGATATTGAAATGGAAGAAATATCCCTTGACGATTTCGGAGTGGGAGAATCTGATGTCCTGGCAATATCAGAAGATGCATCTGATGTCCCGGATGATGATTTGAATCTGGATGATATTGAGACTGTCGATTTTGAATCTGATCTGGCTGACAGCATTGATGAAGTAGACGAGATTGCAACGATAGAAGATGTAGAACTGGAGCCGGACGAGGTAATATTCGAGGATGAGCCCGAAGATATCGATCTTGAAGCTGAACCTGAAGCTGAGGCTGAACCTGAGGATGTCGATTTTGAGCTTGATATTGAAGAGTTAACCTTTGAGGATGAGCCCGAAGATGTCGATTTTGAACTCGATATCGAAGAAGTAGCCCTCGAACCGGAAACTCCAGACAATAATCTTGAAGAATTTGAGATTGAAGAGATAAACCTCAGTAGTGCGGGTAGCGAAGAGATTCCCGATATATCATTGGATGAGGCAATTGATGAGATTGAAACTGTTGAAGAGTTCAGTCTTGATGAACCTGTAGAAGATCTGGAAGATGATGTTTCTGTATTGCTGCCGGATAATGACTTCAATGAGCTTCCGGGAACTGAAGATGTAGACCTTGATTCACTTGATGCTCTGGTTACAGAAGAAGTCGTTGAAGAAGATATAGCCGATCTGGAAGAAACACCGGAATCAACAGCAGCGGGCCTCCGGGAAAAAACAAAAGCGGCACTTGAACTCAGCTCACTCCCCGGGGACTTGAAAGAAGAGATTAAAGAAGTCCTCAAATATATGGATCAGCTGCTTGAATCGTTGCCCGATGATAAGATTCAGGAATTTGCCAGAAGTGAGCATTTTGAAGTTTACAAGAAAATATTTGAGGAGTTGGGGATTAACGACTGATGGGTCTTCTGGACCGCGTTCGAACCCTTGACAGTATAACCACCTCAGTAACTAACGCTTCGATTATTAACTCCTTCCGCCATTCCCCGGAAAGCATTGACTTCCCCGGGGCTGTTTTCAAAGCAGCTCAGTCCCTTGCCGGATTTGCCAAAGGTGCTCTGCTTCTGCCCGATCCCCGGGAAAAGATTTATTATCCATGGATTTCTATTGGATTTGACAGAACGACAACAAGGCGCCTGAGAATCCCTGAAGATTTTCCGGCCCTTAAGGCCGGAGATAAAAGCCTGATAACTGTTAATTCTGAAGATTTTACCGAAATGCTTTCAAACCGGGAACTCGGGTTGATTAAAGATATGATTATCATCCGTCTGGGACCAAAAGATGCTCCTTCAGCCCTGCTCCTGGCTTCCGATCTTCCAGAATCTGGAATCAGCCTTGAAGTCGAATCCGAGCTGCAGGTTCTCAGCACAGAGCTGGGAGGCGGTATCACCCAAAGCCGCCTGATGCTGGATCGTAATACTGAAGATGAAATTGCCGATCTTTCAGAGTGGCTGTCCAGCTGGGGAATGGGAAAAGCGGTGCTGGTTACCCTTGATATCACCAATGCTCTGGATTCTCTCATGGATTCAATTACCGGTCTGGAGCTTTACCGGGCCCGTAAAGACGTGGTTAATCTGATCAGACATCTGACAGGGAGAATGGGCAGGCTGCATGATTTGAAAGATGGCAGGGTTCTCATTTTATTTCCCGAGGAACGTCTTTCTGATTATGAATTGTACCTTCACCATCTGTCACGTTCCTTCGCATCATTGTTTTTCAACCTCAGTCATCCTCCGGATTTTCCAGCTGTATTCAATCTTTGGCCGGAAGAGAAAGAGACCATAGAGGAAAGCCTCTCAGGTTTTTTCTAGGGTTTGAAGTGGAACATATATCCATCGGATCCATCAGAATCCATTCAGCTTTCAACCCGGAAAAAGAAGCTCAGAGATTTCTGGATACTCGACTGGAGGAAATACGGCAAAGGGCTGCAGTGATTATCATCGGAGCCGGGCTGGGATACCTCGATCGTGAGCTGAAGAAAAAACGCCCGGATTCCACTATAATAGCCATTCATCTGGACAACAGACTTTACCATTCCCGTATTAAAAACAATGCCTGCTCCAACCCTGTCAGGCGCTGGTACCCCGGATCTGAAAAAGATATTGAATCATTTCTGTTTGAAGCTCTTTCTGAAACCTCCGTCGGGGGACTTCGTATATTGGAATGGCCGGCATCTGTAAAAGCTCGGCCCCGGATTGCAGAACAGGCGGGAAGAGCTCTTTCCACTGTAGTTCACCGTTATTCGGGAAATATCAGCACAACTGCGGCATTCGGGAGAGTTTGGATTAAGAATACTCTGCGGAATTATCTGGATTTGCGGAAGGTGATAGTCCCCGGTAAAGTTAAAGAACCCGTGGTTTTAGCGGCAGCCGGCCCGAGTCTCGAGAACACTTTGGATATTTTGAAAAAATTCAGGGGATATTTTCAGTTATGGGCCCTGCCCTCTTCACTACCGGCTCTAATGGAGGCCGGTCTTGAACCACAGCTTGTAATCACTACCGATCCCGGTTATTGGGCCCGTCTGCATTCAAGGTATTTCCCTGAAAATATACCCCTGGCCATGCCGCTTTCTGCAGCCCCCCGGCAAAATACTGAGTCTCCGATAATGCTGATCTCCCAGGAAACTCCCGGAGAGGATTATCTTCTGCAGAACAGCAGGTGGCCCCGGCTTCACTTAGCCTCCATGGGTACTGTGGCAGCAACAGCGATTGAGCTATGGAAGAGTATATCAACCGGTCCTTTGATAATTGCAGGATTGGATCTTTGCTGGTACGACCTCCGGTCCCATGCCCGTCCTCATTCCTTCGACGGGTGGCTTGCTTCCCTCAGTAATCGAAAAAATCCCCTGAATAACATCTTGTGGGAAAGGGCCGGTAAACTGGCGCCCGACCGTTCGGGAATATACCGCAGCGGACCGGCCATGAAAACTTACACTGACTGGTTCAGGCAGAACCTTCCGCCTGGACGTGTTTTCCGGCTTAACCCTGATAATTCAAAGAAATCTCCCGTGTTAATTCCAGCTGCCCCGGACTGCGGGCCGGAAATATTCAGGATTTCAGAAAAACCGCCGTTACTGCAATCCTTTAATCTTAAAGATTCTCCCGAAAGCTTCATAGAGAAACAAATGAAAGTTAGAAAACTGATTTCCCGCTGGAAAGACTCACTTGAACATGAAGGAATGAGAGCCGGCAATGAAACAGAAGGACTATTCTACACCCTGGACCCCGGGGGAGTTCTGGAGCTGGAACAAAGCAGTCGGCTGGAATATCCTGAAATCAGAATCCGGCATTTAGCGAGAGTGAGGGAAATTATCAGCCAACTGGAAGCCGTCTATGGCTGATGAGAGTTTATTCAACCGTAATCTGGTAACTCTTGGTATCAGACATCCGGAGTTGGCATCAATACTGCCGAATATCCCGGCAAACCCCGATCTATCTATAATAAAATCACGAAAAGGTCCTCTTGTACCGGTGCTCCGTCGGGAAGGTCATTCCTTCCCCATGCACTCCCGTTTCGATCCGGTATCCGAAGGTATCCGCCTCGCCGGTGAGGCACCGGATGGATATCTGATCGCCTTCGGTCTCGGAGGCGCCTATCACCTGAAAGCCCTATTGAAGAAACAGACGGTAACCGGATTGATGGTGGTGGAAAAAGACCTGTCTCTACTACGCGCGATTCTGGATGAGGTGGATCTTACAGGTCTGCTATCGGATTCACGGGTACTGTTAGTAATCGATCCCACACCGGAAGAACTGTCAAAAATCGTCCTGGACCGCTATCTTCCTGTTTTATACGGCAATCTGGGAAGTATTACACTGCGCTCCCGCTGGGACAGCAACCCCGAGTGGTTTTCCAGGCGGGCAGAGACTTTAAGAGGCCTTCCCGAGGCCTTGGGCCGCGATTATACCGTACAGACACGTTTTGGCCGCCGGTGGTTTGTTCATACAATACTGAACCTGGCCCGCAGTGAACAAGTGAGTGCCATACTCCCTCCCGCCCGGCGTCTGCTAATCACCGCTGCAGGACCATCCCTTGAGCAGCAACTTCCGGAAATACAGGAAAAACATTCCAGAGGTGCAACCCTGCTTGCTACCGACACTTCACTCCCATTACTGGTTTCCCGGGGAATAACACCGGATATAGTGCTGTCAATCGACTGTCAAATAGTCAGTTATCACCACTTCCTTAAAGGTCTGCCCAGGAGTACCCTGCTGGTTCTTGATCTGGCCTCTCCACCTGTACTGACTCGCCTGACAGACAAAATCCTGTTTTTCTCCAGCGGCCATCCATTTTCCCTTTACCTGAACAGACTCTACAGACCTTTTCCCATCCTCAATCTCTCCGGGGGGAACGTTACCCATGCAGCTGTTTCACTGGCCCAGGCAGCAGGAGCAAAAGAGGTTCATCTCTATGGAGCTGATTTTTCCTATCCTTTCGGCCAGGCTTACGCCAGAGGAACATACATTTACCCCTATTTTCAGTCCAGATCGGAGAGAACCGGCAGCTCGGAAGATTCATTCTGGAAATTCATCATGAACTCCCATCCAAAGCGTGAATCCAACGGCGAAATGTGGCGCATCAGAACTTCGTTTATGGACCATTACAGAGAATCTCTTGAAGATACCGCCGAATCCATGAATCTGAATCTCATACCCGCTGCAGGATCCGGTGTTCCTATCAGGCACCGGTATATAAAACCGGAATTAGCGGATAATAGAGACCGTATCGTTCCCGTATTATCAGCCGGACCGAGAACCATCGGTTGGCAGGATTTTCTTGAAGATTATGCAGGCAGACTGGAGTCACTTCCCCCTCTTAACGGACCGCCCCAGGACTATCTGGCAGAACTCGGTACAGAAAACCGTCAGGCATGGGCCACCCTGCTGCCATCGGCTGCAACCTTCAGATCAGATTCAAAGGACGGTCCCTCCGCGGTGGAAAACGCCAGAAAATGGACATTGGAACGTATCAGACAGATTCCCAGACAATAGAGCCGTAACCGACAAAGGAAGAGGAAGGGTGTACCTCTTTACTGGTAGCATAATTAAGGATCTGCCCATTACTGCAGCCGAGATTCCGGGCAAAAATCATGGCTCCCACAGCTGCACCGGCTGAACAGGCCGAGTGTTCTTCTGCCGCCAGCTCAAGGGCTTTCTCCCCCTTGAATTCAGACAGTGCTTGAAGGATTCTACTATCTCTCTCTTTCACCCAGGCGACAGGTGATTTCAAAGATTCCCGGGGCGTAAAACCGTAGTTCGGGCCGTAATGGGTTAAATCGGTAGACCCTATCACAGCAATACGTCTACCAATTATTTTTGCTGTATCCGCCAGAATTTTTCCGAACTTAATTGAATTTTCATCAGATGGAAGTCTCCAGGCAGCCCACTTAACATCGGGATACATCTCAGCGATGAGAGGCATAATTACTTCAACCGTATTATCTGCTGATTTTTCGCTCACTATTGATATATCTTCAGGGAGGTGTTCATTAACCCTCTTTGCCAATTCTTTATCCCTGCCCAAATCGCCGGAGGGGAGACTCCAAAAGTCCTCCGAATACTCAATAACCGGTCCTCCCGGAGAATTATGCCCCCCGAGAATAACAATAGTTTCAAAATTTTTCTGAAGAGAACTCAGTACTTCAGCAATAAAGGAACCACAGAAAGCCCACCCGGCATGAGGTACAATCCCGGCTATAATACCTCCTGAACCGTCCCTGGAGTGAAAATTCTGCTTCCATTCTGATAAAAGCTCCATTATTTCTCCCTCTGAGGAGGGATACCAACCTTCCGGCAAAGCTCTGTTACGGATATTCACCACAAGCCCCCTGTTTGCAGTATAATAGATTTTATGAAGAAGACTGTCTCCGTTGTTTACACTGTCTTCGTCGTTGCGGCATTGCTTTGTGTCATTGCTTTCTTCGGCTGGAAGACTTTTCAATCACGCGCCGTACGGATATCAGATTTCGTAGCACGAACCGATGAATACACACTTGATTTATCCAGTACCCTGACAGAAAAAAGGGATGTGGAGACCGAGGTGTCCATCGCCGAGAGATTTATGGAAGAGAACCCTTCACTGATAGCGGTTCAGGTATATTCCCATGATGACGGCTTAAGGCTGAGTGTTGTTAAATCAACTGCCGGTGATTTCGCAAGAAAACCGATTACAGGTTCCGACAGGTTCGATGGTTTTCCGGCACGTATCCGATATTATAAAGTAACCACGCCGATGCATGTAGCCGATATGCAGGGTCTTGAAGCTACTTTTGTTTCAGCGACGCTTTCAGGGGCTGAAATACGCAACAATCTGCTGATTATTCTCATAACTGTTGTCGGGCTCTTTGCCATCACACTTGTTCTTATTCTGGTAAAGCCCAGAGAACCCATCGATAATAACGATGATGATAATGAAGAGAAACTATCAACATTTGATAATGATGATGATTTCAGCCTACCGGATTTCGGTCCGGCTGATACTCTGGATGAAAATGATTTATTTGGAAGTGGTCCGGAAATCAGTGATACAATATCGATAGATGATGATTTCAGTCTCCCGGAGCTTGATGGATTCCCGGATAATCCTACCGCCGTTCCTCCCCCGCTTCCGGCGAGTGAAATACTCAACAGGCTTGAACTGGAATTAGAGAGAGCAGCATCTTTTAATCAGGATCTGTCCCTTCTTATTTTTTCAGGGAAGTCGGATACTGAAGAAAATATCCGTAATTCATACACTTATGAAGATCTTGTATTTCCGCTTGAGAATGGAAATGTTGCGGTTATTGAGATTAATAAAGACCTTGATACATCCCTTTCCTTAACCGAAGGCTTTGTAAAAAAACGCATAGAAACCAACGGCAGCCGCGACCTGAGAGTCGGGATTGCGTCCAGAAACGGCCGTCTCATCAGCGCCGGCCGCTTGTTTAATGAAGGGGAAAATGCCCTGGAGAAAACTGATGCGGAAAAAAACATTGTGGCTTTCCGCTCGGATCCGGAAAAATACAGAGAATACCTGAAAAGCAGAGAATGATGATACCTTGCACCTGAATGATAGAGGGGATATGATCCACCCAGAATGACCCGAAGCGGCCTGATATTTCCCGCACTCATCGTGAGTACTCTGTTCCTCCTGATGTCCTGCGGTTCAGATAAAACAATTCCTCAATCTCTTTCTCAGGATAAAGAAATACCCGAGTTGATCGGTATCGCCCTCCGGCCGGGAACAGACCCTGCCATGCGTTTTGCCGCATTGGAGCCGGTAATCGGCCGATCGAGGAAAGCCGGAGAAACAGAGTGGCTTGAAGCCTTTCTCGGTAATGTGCTGGAATCCTACCCCAATGATCCCTATGGAGCTTATTATCTGATGGCCATGGCTGAAGGTGCCCGGGAATCAAAATCTGGAGACTTGAGTCTTGATTATCTGAGAAGGCTGCTGAAGAACTACCCCGATCTTGAGATTAAGGGCAATTCACTTCACCTTCTGGCCATGGAGAAAATCGCATCCGAAACTGCAAACCCCAGAGAGTCAGTTGCCATGCGCCTGGAGATGAAACGTCACTATCCGGATCGTATCGATCAAGGACTGAACCTTTACAGACTTGCCGGTGAATACAGAAAAATCGGAGAATGGGATGCCATGTATCAGGCTTATCAATCGTATCTGGACTTTCCTGAAACATCTGTTCCGAATGTACCTGAAGCGAGAAACCGTGTGCTCTCGAATCTGTCATTTCACAGCAGTAATAAATCGTGGACAATGGAAAACCTTGACAATCTGATTGCCACGGTGAAATATGCAATCAGAAATCAGGATGCAAAACTTCTCACAAGAATGCAGGCAGAACCGTTCTTTCTGATGAACTGGTCTCAGGAAACGTCAGATCCATTCACCCACATACCAATGACCCTCGGTACCTTCCTGAAACCGAGTATCAGATACAACAGAGATTTAGAAGCTTATTCAAATGAAAGTGAAGCATTTCTGAAAACAACAGGATGGTCGTGGAAAATAAGAACATGGATACTCTATTTCCGCCGGATTGATTATCCGGCAGATCCTGAAATAAACGGTAGTTGGGAATGGGCAGGAATATACTTCGGCGATCGGCTCTGATATTCCTGCTGACCGCAGGTTCACATATTCAACAGGGGTTTTCCGAGTCGGAACCCTTCATCCCGAAACATAACATAGGGAATAACACAAGCTCTTTCATCATGCCCTGGCTGCCGGTGAGGCAGAATCAATCTGCTGCTAAAGCCTGGAGTGTTGATATTGAATCGGCTATCGGATTGCGGCCTGAGTACACATTCTGGTTTGATAAGTGGAATTCCGATAACGGGCGTAAAAAAATCAGGATATCTCTGGAGAGATTTTTTGAATTCAGAAAACCGGTTTACCGCATAATCAGGGAATCGGGATTACCCTGGGAACTTGCGGCCATACCTGTTGTAGAATCCAACTGGAGAATTAACGCCGTATCCTCATCCGGGGCAGCCGGCCCCTGGCAGTTTATGGAATCAAGTGCCCGGGGGCGGCATCTTGTAATAGATGCCTGGAGGGATGAAAGGCGGGATGTCTGGAAGTCTACTGAGGCCGCTATGTCTGAGCTGGCATTCTATAACCGCCTTTTCTCCGACTGGCTGTTGGCTGCGGCATCATACAACGCCGGCCCGACACGGATAAGACGTTTACGTGATGATAGCGGTCTGGGCAGCTATTGGGAGCTTCTGGATGCAGGTTTACTGCCTCCGGAAACCCGGAATTATGTCCCGCAGATTATGGCTGTAGCCTATATAACATCTCATGCGGGAAGATTAGGCCTGCCTGTCAGCTGGGAGACACCAAACGCCTGGGTACGGATAACACTGGACAGATCTATCCATATACAGAAAATGATAGATACCCTCGACATGAATGAAAAACTGGTTAAAGCAGCCTATCAGGAGCTGCACCATCCTGTTACACCTCCTCCCTCTCTGCCTTATGCCCTTAAAATCCCTGAAAAAGATGCTGAAAGCACCCGGAAATGGCTGGAATCCCTGGAAAGTGATAATGCCCCGGAAAGATTCTGGAGGTATACTGTTCAAAGTGGTGATACTCTGTCGGAAATTGCACGTAACAACGGCATTTCATTGTCCGATCTTCTAAGCTACAATAATCATGCGTCCAGCGGTATACTCCGGATTGGAGAACGTCTGTACCTTCCCGGAAATGAGATTAAGCCGGAAGGAGCGGATGATGATGTCTTGCCAGTCTGGGGAGGCCGCTACCATGTAGAACCGGGAGATACCTTCTGGTCTATTGCCAGAAGTTATGGTATCCGGCCTGAGAAACTGGCCGAGGCAAATCACCGGCCGCTCACCGGTGTACTTCTGGCCGGCAGTGTTCTGCATGTCCCGGAGAAGGAGGGGGAAGAATTATGAAACTTACAAAAATACTGTTTATTGCAGTTCTCACAGTTATTCCTCCATCAGTGTTTTCAGAAATTATTGTTCAATCGTCAATGGACTGGAGTAACGGCCATTTCGAATTATCAGCTGCGAAAGCCCTCGATTCAGGAATGTCACCTTCGGATCATCCCCAGGCATTAAAAGCTCTTGAAAGAGAACTGCAGCCCTATGTTATGCAGGAACTGGGGCATCTGGCATGGAATAGAGGGGGGACTCTGCAGCAGGAAATGGATAAAAACCCATCTCTCAGAACTTATATCGAAAGTATTGCCGATGCGATAAATATGGAATGGAGCAGACTGTCTGAGGATCAGAAGTTTGTTGAGGCCTCCTACTCACTGGAACTTGAAGAGATTCTGCCTGAAATTATCCCGTCCGCAGGTTTCAAAGTGCTATCGGAGAAACCCATAGGATGGGTTCCCGTACCGGAAGACAGCTGGACGGGGGTTCTTATCTATGTTCCTGATAATCTCCCTGTCAGGGGCACCGGACTGTCCGCCGATATTCACCCGGCATTATTCGCAAGGGTATTATCCGACAACCTTGAAGTACTGGCCGATCCATCAATGGGGAACAGGCAACTGCTGTCTTATCGTAATATACAGGACAGAGAAAAGGCAGAATCTTTAATTGGACGCAGACCCTACAGAGTGATGGCCAGGGGATTATATGGAGATTATCCCTGTGACATTATTCTCAGCAAGGAAGATACACGGCGTATTCTTGCCGCAGATTCCGGAAGACATGCACTCTCAGAAGGCCGTATAGCCATTCTGATTGATTCCAAATCTGAATAACCCCGATCTTGACGCATCGGGAATGGCCCGTTTTAATCGACTGAGTATGAAAAAAAGAATAATAATCCCAATTGCCCTATTAATACTGTTCACCTTATCCGGATGTGGAAATCTGGGAACAGCAGTGGTTCTCTGGCCGGCTGAGGATAGCCGCTGGACACCCGGAGATCTGCTGACTGTTAAAGATGAATCTTTTCTGAGAAATACATATATCGTTAATCTACCGGAAAAAAGACGCCTTAAAGAGGAGATAGATCAATGGCGGCTCAAACTTTTCCGAAAGGAAAAGGACGCAGTCAACTTTGCCGCAGCAATGGGAGAATGGCAATTTGTGTATGGGGAGTGTCTGTATCAGGGTTTGCCTATGCGCTCAGAGCCCTCAAATACATCCTCCCGTATCTTCCGCTTCAGAAAAGGTGATTTCATCAAAGTTCTCGGCAGGGAACCCGGACCCGTTCCGGTTGGAAATCTCGAAGGGTATTGGTACCATGTTATCGCCGAAGGTGGCATAGAAGGTTATGTCTTTGACTACTACCTCAGGGTGATGAGAATTAAAGATGGTGAAACAATTATTCTTAATGCCAGAAGTACTGACGATCCTGTTCTTGATAATCTTCTCGCCGATGCATGGCGGCCGAGTATGTTCAACGACATGATTAACGACAGACAGATCGATCTGGCCCTTTTTAAACCGGAATACGGATTGTTTCCTGATAGGGATGAACAAACACTCACACTGAAGCTTCCTGAGGTTTCCATTGTTGAAACCTGGACTGAGATTGTTCCGGCGGGACCGAAACGCTACGATTTTCTCGGTACCAGTTTCCGGATTACCGTGAATTCTGAATACTTTGTCAGCATTCAGTACAATGCAGACGGTAAGGATCATTTTGAAGCCTTTGTCCGGTTCGGCAGGGGCATTTCGGATATCATTGATGATGAACTGAACCGAAGAGAGGATGTTCTCAACCATTTATTGGAGATGGGACCTGTTTACGGCAGCCGTGCCTATGGGGAATTGGCTTTCTTCGAGGACGGCAGTTTTACATGGAGTGGAAAATCTTCTCTCATATCCAGGGGGATATTAAGTTCATCAGCGGGGAACAAAGGTTTGATAAAATTCAATTATTTTAAAGCACCGGAAATCTCCGGAGCATATGAAGGAGTGCTGAATCTTCATTTTGACAACGGAGAAGCAGTACAGTTCTTATACGTCTTTGAAGATGACGGCCTCCGGCTGCTCTATATCCCTGAGAATTTGATACAGAATCGCCGGGTTAAAACTGATCAGTTCATAGATCCTGTGCGGCTGTTCTTCAAACCTCTGGACGGCGTCGCACTGCCGGAACGATAAGAATTATGGCATTTATTCAACTTGACGGGATTGGGCTGTCTTTCGGCGACCGTCAGATTTTCAGAGAAACACATCTCACCATCTCTCCGGGAAGCAGGATAGCCTTAACCGGTGCAAACGGCAGCGGCAAATCAACTCTGATGAAAGTTGCCGCCGGCAAACAGGAATATGATGAAGGGCGGATTATCAGTCCCAGGGGAACAAGATCGGCCTATCTGCCCCAGTCAGGTATTGTTCATAAAGGAAAAACCCTCAAAGAGGAGGCGATGAGAGCTTTTAAAGAACTTGCTGTTCTGAAAGATGAAGCGGATAACATTGCTGTGCTTCTGGAGAATAAAAAAGGATCGACAGATTCGCTTCTGGAACGCTATCAGGAGATACATGATACCCTGGAAAATGCCGAATGGGACCGCAGAGAAGCCCGTGTTGAACAGATTTTAAGAGGGTTGGGATTCAGCCGGTCCGAGCTGGATAATGATGTCTCCACATTTTCGGGAGGGTGGCAGATGAGAATCGCCCTCTCAAAAATTCTTCTTACATCACCTGATGTACTGCTTCTGGATGAACCGACCAATTATCTGGATCTGGAGGCCAGGGAGTGGCTGCGGGATTTTTTAAAGAAATTCCCGGGAGGGGTACTACTTGTTTCTCATGACAGGTTGTTTCTTGATGAAACCTGCAATCAGGTTGCCGAGCTCTTAATCACCAGGCTCAGCATTTTTAAAGGTACTTACAGCGGTTATGAAGCCTTCAGAGAGAAGGACATGGCCGACCTTATAGAACGCTGGAAAAGACAGCAGGAAGAAATATCAAAAATTGAAACCTTCATCACCAGATTCAGGTATCAGGCTACCAAGGCCAAACAGGTTCAGTCCCGTGTAAAGATGCTGGAAAAGATAGAACGGATTGAGATTCCCCCGGCACTAAAACGTATCCAATTCTCGTTTCCCCAGGCGCCTCACAGCGGTAAAATGGTACTAAAGGGAGAGCAGATAGAGCGGCATTACGGGAATAAAACAGTCTTTTCCGGACTTGATATCGAAATGCCCCGGGGGTCGAGAACTGCCGTTGTCGGAGTAAACGGGGCTGGGAAAACAACCCTTCTACGGATTATTTCAGGGGAAGATTCAGATTTCTTCGGGGCAATATCCCTGGGAAGCGGTGTAAGAACAGGCTACTTCTCCCAGGATCAGGATTCCGTGCTGGACCCATTACTGACAGTCATAGAAGAAGCCGGAAAGGATTCAGATCTCGGGGAAGGAAGATTGCGCAGCCTGCTGGGAGCGTTCCTGTTCTCCGGTGATGACATCAACAAGAAAGTCGCGATACTCTCGGGAGGCGAGCGGAACCGGCTGGCACTGCTGAAAATACTGCTGGAACCTGTAAACCTGCTTATTCTGGATGAACCTACCAATCATCTGGATATCCATTCCAAAGATATACTTCTTGAAGCTCTTCAGGGCTTTGGAGGAACCCTTGTAATCGTATCCCATGACAGATATTTTCTTGAAAAGATTGCAGACCGTGTTCTTGAACTGGATGATGGCAGCGGGAAAACATACCTTGGGGACTACGCTTATTACAGGTGGCGGAAAAAAGAAGATCTGGTATCTGAAAAATCAGCAGACTCCCCGCAGAAAAAGATGGAAACTCCGGTAATTTCCGAAAACAACATCAATAGAGAGGATCAGAAAAAACGCCGCTCTCTTGTAAATAAACTCCGCAGAGAAGAGGAATCCCTCACCGTTCGGCTGGATGAAAAAGAGCGTAAAGCCGCAGAACTGAAAACCGCTCTGGAACAGCCGGGAAACTACTCGGATCCCGATAAAGCCTACACTCTTTCAGCTGAACTCATGAAAGTAGAGGAGCGTATCGAGCAGATTTCTGCGGCATGGGAAGAAGCTGCAGCCGCTTTGGAAAACGCCGAGAATAGCCTATAAACTCTGTATTCTCACGCATATTTTGTTAGAGTACTGGTTACACCACCCAGATAAGAAGAACCGAAAAGATTAAGATGATTCAGAAGATGATACAGATTGTACAAATCCCGTCTTTCTGAAAATCCCGGTTCCAGCGGCCAGATATTCTCATAACCCATCCGGAAACCACGGGGAAAACCACCGAACAACTCCGTCATAGCAATATCCGCCTCCCGATGACCGTAATAGGCTGCAGGATCTATAAGCCAGCCCCGTCCATCCTCCCCGGCCATCCAGTTCCCCCCCCAGAGGTCGCCATGCAGGAGACAGGGGCGTCCCTCGTCCGGTTCCGGCAGGATATCCCTCAACCGTCTTAACAGCGATGCCATAGCCCTCTCATCAGAAGAATCACCGTACCCCTTTTCCCGGGCCAGTTCCCATTGAAATTGCAGTCTCTGTTCGCCGAAGAAATCATGCCAGGACCGCATCTGTCTATTCTTCTGAGGGGTGGAGCCAATACGGTTCTCACCCTGAAATCCGCATAAATCACTGCGTCCGTTCCGGTGCAGCTGAGCCAGAGATGCCCCGAATTTCTCCCCGGAATCAAGGCTGCCGGGTTTCACAACGTCCATCAGAATAAATGAGTTCTCACCGTCCCGGCCCCATGCAAGCGGCCGGGGAACAGGGGGAGCTCCACCGCCGACGGAACCCAGAGCCAGAAGTCCCGCAGATTCAGAGGAAAACATCGGAAGCAGATCGCCGCGGTTCTCCTTCAGAAACAGCACATCGCCGCTGTTCAGGGTAATAAGAAAAGCCCGATTGATATCCCCGCCGGAGACACTCTGTCTTTTTTCCACATAACTGCCGGCGCCATCCAATTTCTCAAGGGCGGATTCAAGGGAATCAGCGTTCTCTAACATGAAGATTAGTATATACTGAAAACAATGAAAATTATTTCGTGGAACGTAAACGGTGTAAGAGCCGCTCATAAAAAAGGCATGATGGAATTCATGGCCGCTTCAAATGCCGATGTTTTCTGCATTCAGGAAACAAAGGCCCATCTTGAACAGCTGACAAAAGAAATATTCGCTCCTGATGGATACGAATCCTGGTGGCACAGCGCCGAACGCCGGGGCTACAGCGGCACCGCCATATGGGCAAAAAAGCAGCCCGACAGTCTGGAAGCTCTGGGAGTGGAAGAGTTTGACAATGAAGGACGCATGCAGGTGGCTCTTTTCGGCGATGTAGCGGTTCTTAATGGCTACTTCCCCAATTCCCAGGCTGAAGGTGCCCGGCTGGACTACAAGCTCAGATTCAACGCCGCCGTGAAAGAACGGGCCGACACTCTGGCGGCGGCAGGTAAAACTGTCGTAGTAACCGGAGATTTCAACGTATCCCATAAACCCATCGATCTTGCCAGACCCAAAGCAAACGAAAAAAACCCCGGCTACCTCCCCGAGGAAAGGGCCTGGATGGATTCCTTCATCGACGGCGGCTGGACCGATACCTTCAGAATGTTTGAAACCGGACCGCAGCAGTACACATGGTGGTCTTACAGAATGAATGCCAGAGCCAGAAATGTCGGGTGGAGGCTGGACTACTTCTGTGTAAACGATGATGCCGTAAAAAGGGTGACATCATCAAAAATACTTCCTGAAGTTACCGGCAGCGACCACTGCCCGGTGGTGCTGGAGCTGAATTAAATAAACACCTCCCCCCGCCCCGCCGATAAACAGAGTATGAAACTGAAGTACAATGCCCCGGCATCACTAACCTTTGCCCTGGCTGCGACGATCGTTCTTTTAATCGATCAGTACATTATGCCCGGAATGATTGAAGCCCTCTTTACCGCCGAAGGATCTTCAACCTTTCAATTTAATGATATTCCGGCCTACGTCAGAATGTTTACCCATATATTCGGCCATGCGGGGTGGGATCATCTTCTTTCCAATCTTACCCTGATACTGCTGCTCGGACCGATCCTTGAGGAAAAATACACCACGAAATCCGTTGCCTGGATGATAGTATTCACCGCTTTAGTGAACGGAATGGTGAATGCACTCTTCTTTGAATCCGCCCTGATGGGCTCCAGCGGCATTGCCTTCATGATGATACTCATGGTGAGTTTTGCCAACATTAAAACCGGCGAGTTCCCTCTTACAGCACTGTTGGTTGTCGGTCTTTATCTTGTAAAAGAAATCCTGGCAATTTTCCGCTACGATGACATTTCCCAGATTTCTCACATTATCGGGGCTGCCTGCGGTGCAGTCTTTGGTTTTATCCGTACCGTCGGGGCCGGAAAAAAAGCTGCCGGAGGAGCCCCGGCCGCCGGATCCGCCGGAGGACAAACCATAGCCAACTGAACCTTTCAAGCACCCTTTGCCGGAACGGCTGTTTGGTGGTATCTTGACCCCCATGACCGACACAACCCTACTCGAGAAACGTCTTGAATCCATAAAAACCCGGTATATCGAGCTGCAAACAATCATAGCCGATCCCGATTTACCCAAAAACCAGAAACGCTATAAAGAAACCATGCAGGAGTACGGTCATGTTGATGAAACCATCACACTGTATTCTGAATTTCTTTCCAAACGTAAAGAGCTGGAAGAAGCCAGGGAAATGGCTGAGGCCGAAGACGATCCCGAATTAAAGGAAATGGCCTCCGAGGAAATTGCCCCTCTTGAGAAAATCGTTGAAAACCTGGTACAAAAGCTGAAAGTTCTACTGGTACCCCGGGATCCTCTGAATGGAAAAGATATCATCGTGGAAATCCGTGCAGGAACAGGTGGAGATGAGGCCAGCCTCTTTGCCGCCGATCTATACAGAATGTACGGACGCTATGCTGAAACCCGGAAGTGGAAAGTGGAAGTTATGGAGGCCAGCGAAACTGAAGCCGGGGGCTTTAAGGAAATTATCTTCTCGGTAAGCGGGAAAAGTGTCTACGGCAACCTTCGCTACGAATCCGGCGTTCACCGGGTTCAAAGAGTACCGGCTACCGAATCCCAGGGCCGAATCCACACCTCAGCTGTTACCGTTGCAGTACTGCCCGAAGCTGAGGATACGGATATCAAGATTAAAGATGCCGATGTTAAAGTGGATGTATACCGTTCCAGCGGACCCGGGGGTCAAAGTGTAAACACAACAGACTCCGCTGTCCGGTTAACCCATTTACCCACCGGTCTTGTGGTTATATGTCAGGATGAAAAAAGTCAGATAAAAAACAAAGCCAAAGCCTACAGGGTTCTCCGCTCCAGACTCTACGAACTCGAAGAATCAAAAAAACAGGCAGAACGCGCCGCCCAGCGAAAAAGTCAGGTGGGAAGCGGAGACCGTTCAGAGCGCATCAGAACCTACAACTTTCCCCAAAACAGGGTAACCGATCACCGTATCAACCTTACACTCTACAAGCTGGAACAGGTGATGCAGGGAGAAATTGAAGAAGTAATTGATGCGTTGAAAGTCAGCGCCCTGGAAGATGCCCTTAAAGGCTAGGTTTTTCCGTTTTGACCATACGTGAAGCCCTGAAGGAAGGCCGCTCTTCCCTCTCAGGATATGATACAGAAACCCCGCAACTTGATACATCACTGATTTTATCCCATGCCTGCGGTATCAGCCGGGAGAGACTGTACATGGAACTTCCCGATGAACTTAATGAGGAGAGACTTGAAATATTCAGGTCCGGTATAAAACGCCGGTTATCAGGTGAACCGGTGGCATGGATAACCGGCAATAAAGAATTCTGGGGGCTTGATTTTAAAGTTGGCCCCGGAGTTCTCTGCCCCCGGCCGGATTCAGAGATACTCATTGAATCGGCCCTGGAAATCATGGACAGAATGAAAAGCGGAAGTCTTCACGACTGCTGTACCGGACCTGGAACCCTGGCCCTTACCCTGGCATCCGAGCGGCCATCCTGGGATATCTCCGCATCGGACATTTCAGTACAGGCCGCTGATTTTTTTAGAATAAACAACCAGAATTTAACCGGCAGCAGGGCCGGGTACACACATTCCGATCTGATGGACGGCGTCAGTGAAACCTTCGATATAATCGTATCCAACCCGCCCTACCTCACGCCTGCAGAAACAGGTGATAAAGTGGCCCTCGGTTGGAAAGAACCTGAATTGGCCCTGGATGGCGGTGGAATTGACGGATTAAACCTGATTCGCCGGCTGATTCCCCGTATTTCAGACCGATTAAACTCCCGGGGGGCTGTTTTGATGGAAGCCGACCCCTTGCAGATGCCGATAATTAAGCAAATACTGTCGGATACCGGTTTCGTTCGCAGCCAGATTCGACAGGATCTTGCCGGAAGAAACCGTATAATAATCGCCTATAAGGAATAGTAATGAGTCCGGTTGATGACAGCCTCATCCTCACCACCCAGGAACTGGAAATGGAAATCCGCTATTTCACCGGACGGCTGGATATCTACACCCGGACTGAGCGCCGGGACATATTAAAAGCTCTACACTGGTCGAGAAAGCTGCACGAGGGTCAGAAACGGGAATCCGGAGAACCTTATATCATTCATCCCATCCGCACCGCTGAGATTCTGATCGACATGAAACTGGACCCTCCCGCCATCAAGGCCGCCCTTCTCCATGACATTCTCGAAGATACGGAAATTACAAAAGACGATCTGATTGAGGAGTTCGGGGAAGACGTCGGGGCTATGGTGGAAGGGGTCACCAAAATCGACGATATGGATGTAGGCAAGAGCACACGTAAGGCGGCCAGTCTGCGGAAAATGGTGTGGGCCATGGTGGACGACCTCCGGGTAATCGTTATCAAGCTCGCCGACAAACGGCACAATATGAATACCCTGCAGTACATCAGGGAAGATTCACGCCGTCTGCGCATTGCCCGGGAATGTCTGGAAATTTACGCTCCCATGGCCGGGAAGCTCGGTATGAGCTCTTTAAAAATTGAACTGGAAGACTTGAGTTTCAAATATCTTAAACCCGATGCCTATATACAGATTAAGGAACATGTCGATCTTAAAAAGGAGGAGCGCAGGCAGTCTCTGGATAAAATTCAAAGTGACCTCTTGCGCGCGGCCTCCAAGTCCCGCCTTAAGATTGAGGTATACACACGAGCCAAACACTTTTACTCCATCTACCGTAAGATGAAAGACCGGGGCAAAGATCTGGAAGAAATCTACGACCTGCTGGGCGTCCGGATTATCTGCAGCTCAAGTTTTGCATGCTACACCATGCTCGGTGTGGTCCACAGTCTCTGGGTACCTTTCGAGGGGCGTTTCAAGGATTACATCGCCCGTCCAAAGGGTAACGGCTACCGCTCTCTTCACACTTCGGTACTCACCGATGGCGGCCGTCCGCTGGAGATACAGATTCGCAGCCGGAGCATGCATGAAACCGCTGAATTCGGTATCGCTGCTCACTGGGCTTACAAGGAAGGCAAAAACAAAAATCAGCCTCATCCGGATCAGATTGCAGTCGTACAGCAGCTTAAGATTCTCAGAGATGAGGGCAGGGATGATGATGCAGGAACATTCCTGGATGCCATCAAGCGGGATGTGCTTCGAGATTCCATTATTGTGTACACTCCCAAGGGTGAACCCATGGAACTGCCGGAAGGTTCAACCGCCATCGATCTGGCCTACCACATCCATTCGGAAGTCGGGGAGCACTGCATGGGAGCCAAAGCCAACGGAGCTATCATCCCCCTTACCCGCCCTCTGGAAAATACCCAGACCATACAGATACTCACAGCTCCCGGTGCCCATCCCCATGTCAACTGGCTCAAACATGTCCGGAGTGCCCGGGCCAGAAGTAAAATACGAAACTGGCTGAACCACCACGATGCGGATGTCGTAATCGACAGGAATATTGTTGCCCGGAAGAAGCCTTCGGATAAAAGAGACATTAAAAGTGAAAACGCATCTTTTGCTGTCGATGAGGCCTCAGGAGTCGGAAGACTGGAAACCCAGGTAATCGACAGCAGCAAGGTGGGTGTTACCATCGGGGACGAGCACAACATGCTGATTAAAATCAGCCAATGCTGTTCTCCGGTTCCCGGTGATCGGATTATCGGATACATTTCCCGGGGCCGGGGAATCGTAGTTCACAAAGTGGACTGCCCCAACCTCAAGGGAATCGATGATTTTGAAGAACGCCGCATCCATGTGGACTGGGAAACCGCCAGCTCCAGAAGCACCCAGCGTTTTCGTATTCATTCCCGTTACACCCACGATCTGTTCAG
>Ga0164315_10000464_pt1 | contig 28101 bp, 18 predicted proteins | sample GuaBasSedimGuay6_FD_113737 | JGI IMG/M metagenome (GOLD analysis project Ga0164315, IMG submission 113737) | Subseafloor sediment microbial communities from Guaymas Basin, Gulf of California, Mexico - Guay6, Core 4569-2, 0-3 cm | ecosystem: Environmental > Aquatic > Marine > Hydrothermal vents... | reverse complement strand
TACATTGATGAACATCGGGAACAACTATTTTTACATAGATCAGTTTGGGTCTGCCCTTGAATATTTCACCCAGGTCTCAGAATACGGAAGGGCCTTAAATGATACTTCCTTGATAATCAGTGGCCTCAATGCTACCGCTGCCGTTTATGGGAACACCTCCAGGTTGGACACTGCACTCATCCTTTTTAAAGAAGCACTTGACCTTTCCCGCCAGATCGGGAGCATTCAGCAGGAGATTCTTGCCTACTACAATATGGGAGATGTGCACCTCTACTCAAGTCGCAGAACACAGGCCCTTGAGGTATTCCATGACCTGGAGAATTTTTACGATCTAAAGGAAAACAGTCCCAAGCACCTGTCAAATCTCTATAACTCAATGACCTTAGCTTACCTGGAAAAGCGGGACCTCGACATGGCCAAACAGTATTCTGACAGTACACTTCACGCTCTCCAGGAAAATATGCGGCTCACCCAGTACAAGGAATATTATCTGAATCTGTTCAAAATCGACTCTGTCGAGGGAAATCCAGATCTGGCACTTGCCCACTACATTAGATATACGGAGCTGAATGATAGCCTGAAGAATGCCGGTTTTAAAGAGCGACTTGCTAACCAGGGGATCTATTTGCAGCTGGAATCTAAGGAAAACGAAATAGAGCGGCTGACTCTTGATAATCAATTCAAGGATCTTAAAATCAGGCAAAAACGTCTCACAAATTACGGCTATGTTACCTTCTCTTTGCTGATGCTGACCATTGTGTTCCTGGTCATCCGCTCCTATAGAAAAATCCAGGAGAAAAGCATATTACTGGAGAAGCAAAAAGAAGATCTGAAAGCCGCCCAGCAACGCCTGGTCCAATCCGAAAAAATGGCCTCCATAGGAACACTTACTGCAGGCATTGCACATGAAATAAACAATCCACTCAATTTCATTTCAGGAGGACTTAACATTGTAAAGGAGTTGCAGGAGGGAATCGACTGGGAAGGCCGGGAAGATGAGCAGCAACGTTGTTTGCAGGCAACAAAAATGGCCTTCGACGGACTGGATAGAACTATTGGGATTGTGAAGGCACTGATGACCTTTTCCCACAGGGGTGGATCTAAAAAAGTGGAGACCAATCTGAACGAGACCATTGATAATACGCTGATGTTCCTGAATTCAAAAACCTCCGATGATATACAGATGATCAAAAAGTACAAGCTTGAGAAGCAGGTCCCTGTATTTCCCGAGAAGATACATCAGGTGATTATGAATATACTTGACAATGCCATCTTTGCAGTGAATATGGAATCATCCCGGTCTAAGATCATTACCATTTCAACCGGAATAAAGGGTGACGACATAATCCTCTCCTTTTCCAACACCGGACCACCCATTGCAGAGGAGCATCTGGATCAGCTCTTTGATCCCTTCTTTACCACCAAAGATCCCGGACAGGGAACTGGGCTGGGACTCTCCATCTGCTACACTCTCGTATCGGAACATGGAGGTGAGATCCGGGCACAGAACACCCGGGAAGGTGTTAATTTCACGGTCACTCTTCCTGTCAAATAGAATCCGGATCATACTGGAAATCCAGATCGATCAAGCCTCCTGAATGGATATCAAATACCCATCCATGCAAGGTGGGACTTCCGTTATTTCTAATTGATTCCTTTACCACTTCACGCTTAAGGACATTGCGACATTGTGCTTCCACATTTAGCTCCACCAACCTGCGGAAGCGCTCCCCCACATCATTCAGACGCTCCAATTCCAGGCGGTTTAGCTCTGCAACCTCCCTTACCTGATCAAACCATGGATCCAGCGGACTATCCTGCTTACGTTCCATGGCTGCCTGAACACCACCACACATGTAGTGTCCGCACACAACAATATGTTTTACCCGCAGCTGATCCACTGCAAAATGGATCACGCTCAGAGCATTTTGATCCGAAAGAGCAACCTGGTTGGCAATGTTCCGGTGAACAAATACCTCTCCGGGTTGTGCTCCCATAAAAATCTCAGCGGGTACCCGGCTGTCGCTACACCCAATATAGAGGTAGTCCGGGTGCTGTTCCTCTTCAAGCTTCGAAAAAAAATCACTGTCTGAAGCCTTCTTCTCTGCTACCCAAAGCCGGTTATTTTCGAAAACTTGTTTGTATGTTAAGCCCATAGGCAATCAATTACTTTGCAAAAGTAGTATTTCAGCTTTTGCAGCCTCCATATCAATCAGGAAATCTGCATTGGCATGCAGGCGGGCCACAGCGGCGGCTCCCATCATGCGTCCGGCCAGCACATCGCTATACCAGTGTACATTGCAGATATTCCTGCTGATTCCAAACTCCTTCCCCCGCTCCAGGATCACATCGGCCTGTCCAGGGAATAGTTCAGTAAGAATCAAAGCCCAGGCCCAGCCAATGGCCGTATGTCCCGAGGGATAGGATCCGTCTTCTCTCAGCATTGCCTCTTCTTCCGGAGTACATGTGGGACCTCCATTCACCATAAAGGGTCGTTCCCGCTGATAATGATCCTTGGCAGCATAGGTAGAGAGCCCAGCATCCGCCAGTGTTCTTCGCAGGATCATATAAACCATTGGTGTGGTCTCTTCTGTGATACGCTGATCCAGTACCATATTAAAGGCTTCAACTGCCTCAGGGAAATGGAGTTCCGCATCGCTTGCAGCCTGTGCCTTCCTGGTCTCATCTTCCATTGCCACATATTTTGCTGCTATTTCCATATCCAGCTCCAATGCAGCTGAACCCTCTTCGGGTGGTGGTGGAACCAGCAGAAGGCTGTTGGGCATCTCTTCAAATGCAAGATATCCCTCAAGGATTCCCGGTCGAACCTCCTTGATCTCCTTTGACAAAGAGGTGAGAGCTTCGCTTGTCTGGGTGGCCTGTGGACCACAGCTCCATAACAGAACTGTGGCCATAACAATGATCATTGACCTTAACAATGCTTTCTTTGAATGTTTCATTTATGTGTTTTTAGATCTTCATCAGAAATTTGGCGGTCTCATCATAGGATTCAGGATTCATCTCCACAAAATAATTCTGAACTCCTCCGGTTTTAGCTGCTTCAAACAGATCCTCCCAGTCAACGATACCCTGTCCCACAGGCACCTCTGTCTTATTGTCAGCTGCATAGTCGGTCAAGTGGGCAGAGATAAAACGCCCGGGATATTTACGGAAATAATCGGCAGCCAGGTAACCAATATTAACTACGGCAACTTGAAACTGCATCTTCACCAGCTCCGGATCAAACTCCTCCATCAACACGGGGTAGATTAATTCGTTATCGATCTTCTGAAACTCAAAATGGTGATTGTGATAAGCCATCTGCAGCCCGGCTGCCTTAGTCTTCTCTCCCATTACATTAAGTTCCTGTGCCGCTTTTTTCCAGTCGTCCATGGTGGCCTCCCTGGGAACGCGGAACATGGAACACACCATCTGCTTCATGCCCATCTCCTGAGCCCACTCAATGCGATTGTCCAATGAATCACGTAGTTCGGCATCGGTAAAATGTGAACTGGTGCACTTCAGGCCCGCGTCCTCTACAATCTTTCTCATTTCAGTACCCGACATCTCATTCAGGGATTTAAACCCTGCCATAGAATAGCCCAGGGGAGAACACATTTCCACCTCCGAATATCCCATTGCAGCCATCTTCTTAAGTGTCCCGGGAAAATCGGCTAATAGGTCTTTTCGAATGGTCCAAACCTGGAATCCAAAAGAAAGCTTTTCTTCAGCAAGACCGGATGCCAGCATATTTAAAGGCATTTGACTTAATAAAGCAGTCGAAGCCAGAGCGGCTCCGCTTTTTTTAATGAATTGTCTTCGGGTAGTTTTCATGTAGAATAGGGTTGAGTGAATTAATTCGACAAGATAGAAAAATCTGAAAAGTGACAAGCCGGGAAATCAGGAAAATTATTCCAACATTTGCAGAGAATCCTGCTAACGCTAATACCTATGTTCAAAAATGCAATAGTTCGTAAACCCTGTCCGGAGATGATCGACGGACTTACTTCGGCCTCTCTTGGCAGGCCCGACTTTCTGAAGGCCTTGGAGCAACATAGTCAATATGTGGATGCCCTTCGGAGCTGTGGCCTTGAAGTAGAGGTGCTTGAAGCAGATTCGCAGTTCCCCGATTCGGTATTTGTAGAAGATGTGGCTCTATGTACTCCTGAGTGCGCCATTGTTACAAATCCTGGTGCCTGCTCACGCAATGGAGAGAAGTTAAAGATAAGATCTGTCCTGGAGTCGTATTACAAGCAGGTAGAATCCATTCGAGCTCCGGGAAGTCTGGATGCAGGGGATGTGATGATGGTTGGACAGCATTACTATATCGGAATTTCTCAACGCACCAATACCCAGGGCGCTGACCAGCTGATTGAAATTCTGGAAAGATATGGCATAACTGGTTCAACAGTTCCCCTGAAGGAGATGCTCCATCTGAAGAGCGGCCTCTCCTACCTGGAGCAAAACCACCTCTTGATCAGCGGTGAATTTATCAATCATCCCGCTTTTGCAGAGTTTCAAAAAATCGAAGTGGATGCCAACGAAAGCTATGCGGCCAATTCGCTATGGGTAAATTCGACCGTTCTGGTTCCATCCGGCTTTCCGCGTACCCTGGCGAAGATCAAAAAAACCGGGTACCGTACACTCATCCTGGATGTGTCGGAATTTCGTAAACTAGACGGTGGATTAAGCTGTTTATCCCTGCGTTTTTAGGCTTAAAGCTGCTTTACCGCTCCGTTAGTGTTATGGCCATATCGTAGCCGTTGACGAAGAAGGAGGGCATGCCTTCCGACTCAGTTCCTTTGATGGCTTCCATCTCCAGTTCCGAACTCTCCTTGATCTTCTTTCTCACATTCATGGACTCTTCATTGATATCGAACTCGGGATATTTGACATTGGCTTTGAAGCGATAAGAGTAGTCCTTGTCAAGAGCCATCTCCAGTACCACATATTTGCCATTTACCTTTACCTCCTTCAGGTTTCCTGTTTTTGTCACAAAAACCTTATCCGAATATCCCTCGTTCAGGAGCAAAGATCGTTCCAGGTGAGCTATTTTAAAGACACCGTATTTGGAATCCGTGATATTCAAGGTTCCCAGTGAATCAACGGAATACTTGTCAGTATAAGCCGTGGCAATATTCAGATTACGGGCTTCTTTAAATTCATAAGTGCCATATTTCGATATTAAGTCAACATCCTCAACCCTGGAAATAATTACCGTGCTGTTGTAGCAGTCCAACTCTGTATGTCCCGTTTGCTCAGCTCTCAAATCGGAGTATTTGTCGATGAATCTGATGTCGCCTGTGGTCCCAAAAGTGTACTTATCATTGTAAGCATCCACATCCACTTTTCCTGCATTCCCGACCTTAAATTTGGAATACTTCGATACTATGCTCAGGCTTCCAATGTCACCTGCCTCAACAGTCGTATTATAGATGTCCGCATTAATATCCTTCATATCTGTAAATTCCAGGGTACTGTATTTTGCTGCAATCTTGATATTGCTGTTCACAAGTCCCCCGTATAATTTATCGTTGTAGAGATCGATGCTTACCCGCCCATTCAAATCTCCCACCTCTATTTCCGAGTATTTTGATGTGAGATTGAGATTGGAATTTTCCGGGATCCACATTTCCCCCTTCATTTTGAATTCACTGAAACGGATGGTTCTCGCTCCCTTCAGGGTCATGGTTTTTCTACCCATAATCGCCTTTTTGCTAGTCCAGAATCGATTATCTATATGAACACTGCTGGTGGAGTTAGAAAACTTCAGATCCATAATATACTCATCCAGTCTTCTTGCATCTTCTTCCGATTTCAGAGTGGCGTCTACCGTCATCACATACTCAATTTCAGGCTTATCCCAGGTGTGAATAGTCAGGTTACAATCGTAATTTTCAAAAGCGAAGTTCACATCTTCATTAACCTGGTAGATCCACCGGTAGGTTTTCTCCAACTTTTTCCCCTGTCCGTAGCCGTCCATGCCCATGGCCAGGCAGAGGATAATTGCAAGAATGCTATAGATATAGGCTTTCATCCCTTTCATAATTTCTAATTTTATTGTTTTCTATAATGATCAATTCGAGCAGGTAAATCTTTTTTTCATACGTGTCGAATATGGTATGTATCACCTGCTCATTGTGCCCAAGCTCTGCCAGGTCTTTCATGGTCTGTTCATAGATGGTGTCAAGCTTCTGAATCTCCTCCAGTAACTCTGCTATAATTATATTATCCACATGATTAAAAATTCTTGCTTCCTCCAGTTTAAAATTTACCAGGGTTCTGTACTCCTGCTCACGCTTACCCAGCTCACCATCGATATCAGCCAGGCTGACTCCACCTCCTAAAATGCGATCTCCAAAGATATCATTGATCATATATCCCACGCTTACCAAAATGATCACCGCAGCTGCTATATTCCGGATCCTGATCAGCATTCGCTTTTTCCCCCTGTGAGAAGCGGAGCTATGCAAATCCTGCCTGATCCCTTCCCAGATCAGCTGGTCATCGGGCGATTCCACATCCAGTGTCTCGCGCTGACTATTCAAATATTTTTCCAGCTCAGTTGACATCAATTTTTCCCTTTAGTTTCTTGTTTAAGAGAGAGAGGGCCCTGCTGTACTGCGTCTTGCTGGTGGAGACTGAGATATCCAGCGTTTCGGCGATCTCCTTATGAGAGTATCCTTCAAGTGCACGCAGTACCAGAACCGTACGTCCCTTGTTGGGGAGTTCTTTAATGGCCCGGTGGACCAGTGCAGGATCAACTTTCGGCATTCCTTCATCCATCTCATCGACCTCCCTGTGCCGCTGCTCATCAATCTCTTCAAATGCTATTTTCTGCTTTCTCTGAAGAGAGATACAGTTGTTGATCACAATCCTCTTGAGCCAGCTTCCAAACAGGTCTTTGTTTTGCAATTCTTCCAAACGACTAAATGCAGTGGTAAACGACTCCTGCAGGATGTCTTCTGCATCCATTTTATTATTCAGGAATCTGATTGCGATATTGTACATGGCTTTAGAATACTGTTTATAAAGCTGATATTGAGCCTTGATATCTCCATCGAGACATTTTTCAACTAGCCTCCTATTGATATGGATCGTCTCTTCCTTCAAAACTCAAATTAAGGACGCAACAGTAGATAAAAGGTTGGAAAGTAATTTTATATCAGCTATCGGGATGGCTTCGGCTTGCAAGGAGGATCCTAGCAAGACCTGCTCCCAGAATTACCATAAGAACCACCGAAATACCAATGGTCCGCCATCCAGCAGCCACTTCACCTTCACCCATAAAGGTAAAGGCGGCAAATAAGAGGAATAGAAGCAGTATGTACCAGAGGGCTGACAAGAGCCAGCGCCACCAGCTCATTCTCAATCCCAGAGCTAAGGCCCAGGAGTTAGCTCCCACCACAACGGCTCCGGTAAGTATGCCTACAATAAATGCGAATACAACAAGGTTCGTGATCATGGCTTAGTCTCCTATACTTGGATCGTTTACATCAATATCGAGATAGTTCTTTACCTGGAGCCATTCAGGAGGCTCCCTGAAATTGGCAAACCGTCCATCCGGAGGTGGAAGATACTCATGAGCTTCCGGGGCCTCAAACAAGTTCTTTTGCATATAGGTCAGTCCATTGTCCACCAAGCCGGTGGGATCCTTTGAGTCGACCTTCCTGGCCAGGGAGTGCAGCCAGTTGCTCTTCCGGCTGTAGGGACAGGCAATCAGGCATAGCCTGCAGCCCATTCCCCCCATGCTCTGCATCCAGAAGTTGTAGCAGGAGGTTTGGTTGATTTCCCAGTGCTTGTATCCCCGTGTGTTCATTCCCTCATTGCTATCTGCTTTACTAATGGAACTGGAGGGACAAATATCAGCGCATATCTGGCAGTGCTCGCAAAAGGCCTGCACTCCGAAATCGATGGGCTGATCAATCTCCATCTCCAGGTTGGTGGTCACAAAGGCAGCCCTGAAATTGGATCCTGTTTCCGGGGTAATCGCAATACCGTGCCTTCCCTGTTCAGCCAGTCCTGACTTAACCAGGTAGGGTACAGCAATCAGGTCGTAGCCATCCATGGGAGAATGGCGCCTGGCCGGGTAACCCAGCGACTTGATAAACGTTTCCAACCGTCTGGCTGCAATGGAGGAACGGGAATAGGCATCGAAGCTGGTACCGCTGTTTGGATTGGAGTTCACCTGCTCCCACTGGTGAGGAACTCCAAAGGCAATCACATATTTCCAGTGTTTGGGAACTTCATAGCTTCCCCGCTCTTTCGATCCACGCAGGTTATAGTTATAGCACCAATCGGGTTCAATGGTGGTGATTCCCACCATGGTAGCTCCAAAGTGATGTGCTACTTTTTTTATCAGTTTAGCTGCATGAGCCGGACTCTTAAAGGGCCTGGCATCTCCCAATTTTCTACGCCCGATTTTAAAATCAGATTCTTCCGGGGGTTCAGTAATCGATTCATGGGTCGACCATGAATCTGACCAGGCATTGATCAGGGTGTAGTATTCACCATAAGCTTCCTGGTCCTTCCTTTTCTTGGGCATAATCTCCTCTACCCGAAGCTTATCTAGTTCGTAAAGATCGGGGCGATTTTTATACCAGCTGAGCATGGGTTCTTTAAAAGCTTCCACCGGAGGAAAGCTTGTATCGTCCTTAGTGGACTTTTCCCCACCGGTGGTTTCTGGGGAAGTTTCCCCCTGTGGAACTGGCCTCCTGTTCCCCATCCCCTCCTGTCGCTCCTCCCCGGCATCGAAGGATTTAATCATCTCCCTGTATTGCCGCATATCCCGCATGATCAATGCCTGCCTTCCAAAGGCCGATTCATGCATCTCGGGTCGCAGGGTCTCTCCCACAATTTCGTAGGCGGGTCCCTTACGGATCATTTTACTACGATCCACAAACTGTGTATTATCACCCAGATGTTGCCATCCTGTGTGTGTGGAGGGGTCTTTTCCTGCAGCCAGGCCGGCACCTGCAACGGCTCCTACCTGCAGCCCTGCTGCCACTGCCCCGCCGATCTTAAAAAACTCCCTTCTGGAACAAGAGTTTTCTCCTTTATCCGATTTGTTTTTCATAGGAAATAAAATATCATAATCTAAACCCTGACCCCTACCACGCAGACATCATCGATCTGTTCCACATTGCCCCGCCAGGCTTCAAAGGTATTTTCAATCTCTTGTTTTTGCTTCTCCATGGACTTTGACTGGACCGACAAGAGCAGTTCCTTGAACTTATGCGTCTTGAACTTCTTCCTGTCATCGCCCCCATACTGATCTACATATCCGTCAGAAAATACATAGACCGAATCATTCTCCTTCAGCTTCACAACATGGTCCTTAAATTTGGTCTCCTCCCAATGAATCCCTATGGGCTGCTTATCGCCCTTTAGTTCAATCAACTCACCCTGACGAATCAGATACAGAGGATTGTATGCTCCGGCAAACTGTAGTTCTTTCTTCTCCTTATTAATAAGCGCAATGGCCATATCCATGCCATCTTTCTGATCTCTTATGTTTCCTTCCTGTACCAGCATGGCTTTGACCTTGGTCCTTAACTCCCCGAGAATCTCACCTGGACTATTACTCCTGCCCTCCACAAAAAGTTCATTGAGCAGGGTAATGCCCAGCATACTCATAAAAGCACCCGGGACACCATGCCCGGTACAATCGGCCACCACAATAACAATGCTTGAGTCTATCTCCTTGATCCAATAAAAATCACCGCTGACAATATCTCTGGGCTTATAGAGTATAAAATATTCGGGAATAAGTTTGTCCAGGTAGGTTTTATGCGGGAGGATCGCCGCCTGGATTCGTTGTGCGTATGCAATGCTGTCGGTGATTTCCTTTTTCTGGGCAAATACCAGGTCGCGCTGTGCTTCAATTTCATCACGTTGCGACTCTATCTCCTCCTTCTGATCTCTTATCTCCCGGGTCCGCTCCTGCACCTTTTGCTCCAGTTCCCGGTTGACCTTATCCTTTAGCTTCTCATTCTCAGTTAGCTGATCAATAACTCGCTTTTGGGCAATCTTTTTCTCTAGCTCATCCAATCTCAACTTCCGGGCAAGTCCCATGGAGAAGATCAGTATTTGCAAAATTGCTGCAACGAAGACTCCCGATACCTGAAGGATACGAGACAGGACAGACTCATTTATTGTAGAAACTGAAAGTATGAAGGTTATTTGATTGATACTTATAATTGAAAGCGGTATAAGGACCAGATTGGCAATCAGAAAGTACCAGGCAGGTTTGAAGCCTGTACGGATTCTGAGTATGGCAGGAGTGATCAACAGGAAGAGGGGGACAATCGCCACAAAAAAAGCCCAGATAATTATTACCACACTCTCAAACTGACCTTCAATATCAAAATTAAAAATGGAATCCAGGAGCATGACTACCATCCCTATCCCGACAAGTCCCACCAGCACTACTACGTTCCAGTACCACCCGGACATTCTTTGCTTCAGCTCCAAATAAGAGATTCCGAACAGAAGAAAGAAGATGGTAACCAATGACAATGTAAAGGTCTCGGCCCCCGAAATAAGGACCGATTTAAACACATTTTCTTTCCACAGGAACTCTCCCAAATAACCCTGAGAAACAAAGAGGAAACCGGCAAAAGTTAAAATATAGAAGGCAAAGTAGATATACTGCCGGTCGCGGAGGGCAAAAAAGAGGATAATGAAAAAGAAGGCGATAATGGTCATCATTCCTGACAATGCAAAAAGAACCATCCTTTCAATCCGGTCATGCTTCACAATGGTCTCCTGTGCAATAAAGCTCATCTTGGGAGCTCCTATCTCGGACTCTGCTTTCCAGCGTATATAAAATATCTGCTCAGCGCCCTGGTCAAGCGGAAGGGATGCGGCATGCCAGTCTTTGTAAATAAAATCCCGTTCATCTATGGGGATCAGGACCCCGGACCGCTTTTCAAAAATGACTCCGGAGGGATGTGTAAGGAAGAAATTGGCCGAATCCGTTCCCGCCATATCCGGAAGGTTAAGCAGGTAATTTCGGTTCTCAGTAATCCGGTTCACAGTTTTAATCTTCAGCCAGGCACATGGATAGGAGAAATCATGTGCAAACAGGCTTTTAACTCCCTTTAGACTGGTACTTACCGAAGGTTCCAGTTCATAATGTATTAGTGAATCAGCCCTGAGAATCGTAAAAAAAGTATCTACTGTAGCATTGCTAAGTACCCCGCTGCTGATATGATAGAAACCATCCTTGTCCAGCTCCTCCAGCAGGCTGATCACCTGGTCGCCTGCTCTTATCCCAATTTTTGCAGCTGGACTACCCTCTTCTACTGAATACACCGTGCTCTTGCTCATCAGTGGATTAATAAACAGGCTGTCCAGGGAGTCGGACATAATTTGAGAGATATCCCATTGTTCCAGGGAATCAATCAGGTATTCAAATTCGAAAGCTGCAATTTGATGGAGGTAGGGTTCCCTGCAAAAGGAGAAATGCAAGAGCGAATCCACACCCTTACGTTTTATGGTAAGATCTATGACTTCTCCGCTTTTGTTGTGAAGCAGATCCTGAAGTAGCCGTTGCTTAAGCCCTTTTCCGGAAATAGCCGAATCATGGATGGCAATGATCTGATCCAGAAAAAGGATGCCTGCTTTTGCTGCAGGACTTTCCGGAAGTAAAGTGGTGATACGTGCAGTATCGTTCTGTATGGAGGCATTATAAATGCCAGTATACCCATCATATACAATGATTTCAGTTTGCCCAAAGCTCAGTGATGAGCTTAACAGGAGGAAGATGACCAGGACACTGCTTATTCGGGAGATCATTTGAGGTATAGATAAATTACTGGCTAATAAAGGTATGTTTTTGAAGGAAAAATGCAAAGTGTGTATATATAAGACTTGGATATATCGGATATTTATATGTACATTTGACTTATGATATCAAAAGATCTGCTGAAAGGCACACTGAAGACCATCGTTCTAAAACTTCTCGAGGAGAATGACAGAATGTATGGCTACGAGATTACCAGGGAAGTTGAGCGTCTTACAGAGGGAAAGGTAAAGCTCTCGTGGGGAGCATTGTACCCGGCCCTTCATAAACTGGAATCGGACCACCTGATCACCTCCGAGGAGGAGAGTATCGGGAAGCGGGTTCGCAAGTACTACAGGCTCACCGAGTCGGGTACCAGCGCCGCAAAGGAGAAGGTCCGGGAATTCATCGATTTTGTGACCATTATGGGGCGGGTCCTGGATACAGGCCCCAGCCTGAACCTGGCATAAAAGTATGGCCGAACTGAGCGACAGGGAAATTGAGATTCTCAACAGGGAGATCGACAAGCAGGGTTTGACCTATACCCAGCTTCAAAAAGAGCTCCTGGACCATCTATGCTGCGACATTGAGGCAAAGATGGATGAAGGATTGGAATTCCTGAATGCCTTCGAAGAAGTGCAAAGTCGCTTAGAAAACAACAGGATCCAGGAGATCCAGGAAGAGACACTATTATTAATCAACCAAAAATACCGTATGATGAAAAAGTTCATGTACATTCTTGGGACCATTGCCCCATCGTTGCTGATCATCGGGGCCATTTTTAAACTGCAGCACTGGCCCGGAGCCAGTGTATTAATTGTTCTGGGCTCCTTCATGCTGGCAGCAGTATATTTGCCGGTATTTGCCATGGTAAGCATGCGCGACACCAGGAAAAGGGAGAAAAAGGTCAATAAAACTCTCTATTTGGCCGGAGTGATTACCGGTTTTATCTTTATCACTGGCATACTATTTAAAATTATGCACTGGCCGGGGGCTGGAGTAGCACTTACGGTGAGTGTTCTTCTCACAGTGGCCGTCTTTATCCCCATCCTGGTCGTCCACGCCCTGAAGGACAAGGAAAACCAGGTGCAAAACTTCTCCATCCTCATATTCGTGCTTTCATTTATGGCTGTCAATATCATGGTTTTTGCACTGAAGGTGTCCAAAAACGTTCTAAGCTCCATGGTCGTATCTGCAAAAGTCAATATAAAGACCAGCAACATGCTTGAATCGAGCAATACGCTGGTCCTAAAAGCGGCAAATATGGATAGCACTCTCTCCCCCGACCGCCTGGACCAGGCCAGTATTATTCATGAACAGACTGAGGCCTTGAATGACTATATCCAGGAGCTCATGGCAGACATCCTTCTGGCCACCCATGAAGACAATCGCATGGCCATCAAAGATGATGGTTCCATTGATCTCAGTAAAGCTAATTACTTCGATGTCCATAAGAGTACCGAGCTGGTCATTTTTGGAAATGAACTTACCTCCGGCCAGGGAGAGGCACTGGTTAAGTCGCTGGAGACACACAAGGAACTGTTGATGGCCCAGGCCGGAGCCCGACTTGATGGGATTATTATTGAAATGCTGCATATAGATGGCCAGTATCCGGATGAGGCAACGTGGCTTACAGAAACCTTTAGGCAGACACCCATGATCGCAGCTATGATCTCTCTTACCAACCTACAATTTAAGATTCAATTCCTGGAAGGAGAGCTATTGAAAGAACTATTGTGATCAGACCTTAATACCAAGGACGATAATATCATCGAGCTGCTCGTGGGGTCCTCTCCACTGGTCAAAGGTCTGCTCAAGGGTGTTCCTCTGGCTATCCATACCTTCCTCCTGAACAGACAACAAGAGTTTTTTAAAGTTCATGGACTTAAATTTCTTTCGGTTTTCACCACCAAACTGGTCAATATAACCGTCCGAAAACATATAGAAGGAGTCCTCTTCCCTGAGGTAAACTGAAGTAGTCCTGAAAGGCTTCTCTTCCCAGTGGGTTCCTATGGGTTGCTTGTCTCCCTTGATTTCAAATAATCTGAAGTCGCCATTGTCTAAGGAAGCATAAGGTTCCAAATCTTTCTGTTCGGGAATGTTCTTATTCCGGATGATATAGAGTGGATTGTTGGCCCCTGAAAAGTGAATTTCCCGCGTAGTTTTGTTAAAGACAGCAATGGCCAGGTCCATCCCATCCTTCTGCTCGTCACTGTTGCCCTCTTGCAGAAGCATCTCTTTCACCTTGTCTCTGAGCCTGTCCAGAATGGCCCCCGGTGCATCATAACAGTTGTCTCCAATAAGATCATTGAACATGGTTATCCCCAGCATGCTCATAAAAGCCCCTGGAACTCCATGTCCGGTACAATCGGCCCCCACAATTATCAGATGATCCTGCACCTCCTTGATCCAGTAGAAGTCACCACTTACAATATCTTTGGGTCTGTACAGAACAAAGTGCTCTGGAAGTAACTCTTCCATTAATTCCCGGGAAGGTAGAATGGTCGACTGAATGCGCTGGGCATAAGTGATGCTGTCGGTAATCAGCTCTTTCTGCTTATTGATTTTCTGATTTGTTTTCCGGATAAAGCGCATCCGGTTATAGATTCCCACAGCCATGGCTAAAATCAAAAGTCCAAAGACTCCAATTACAATACTAATAGCCTTCTGCCTTTTAGTCAACAGTTGATCGATCTCCTTTTGCTGCTCAAGAAGGGCAATCTCATTCTGCTTCTTCCCCATCTCGTAGTCATTCATCAGTTCGGCGACCTTATTTTCCGCTTCAATCAGGTAGATGATATCGTCAATTTCATTCTTACGGGCCAAATTCCTATAAGCATTGGTGTAATCCTCTATCTCCGCATAATTATCGGCCAGTCCCTCATAAGCTCCGGATAACTCCTCCTCCAATCCAATCTCTTCTGCAATGGATTCTGCCTCCTTAAAATACTCAATAGCCTTTTCCGGATTCTTCAGATTCTCATAGGTTGAAGCCATACCCATTAAGATTCCTACCATTTCCCGCTGGCCATTCTCCTTCCTGGCTAAGTCCAGGGCATCCCTATGCAAGGTAAGTGCCTTTGAAAATTCTCCTTTCTCGGAATAAATGTTGGCCATAAAATTAAGTGCTGAAGACTGATCAATACCGCCAGTCAAGATGGTCAGCGACTTATTAAAGTAATAGAGGGCCGAGTCATACTCCTCCTTCTCAACATAGACCACTCCCAGATTTAGGGTGCCAACACCCATAACATCCAGATCGCCCAGGGCTTCGCCCATTTCGATGGCCCGCTGGTAATAATATAATGCCTCACCGTGAGTGGATGGTGATTCAGAATAGATTGCCCCAATATTCAGAAGCAGCGTGCTGATTCTTGTACTGTCGTTCAGCTCTTCTGCCTTTTTCAGAGCCGGCAGGAATAGCTCCATGGCTTCAACAAATTTCCCGATGGTGTAATAGACTGCTCCCATATTGCTCTGGAGATTAGCAACCAGCTGGTCGTCTCCAAGCTCTTCATATAGTGCTAAGGCTGACTCCCAATATCTAAATGCCTCAGTAAATTCACCCTGCATAAAGAAGCCAAGCCCTATATTTTTATTGGCCAGGGCCTCTCCTTCAGGATAATTAAGCTCTTCGGCCAGGTTTCTGGCCTTTGAACTGTACCTGATGGCTTCGTCTGGATCTGCTCTGTACAACTCGTCAGCTATGGTATTCAGGGTATTGACCTTTGTGATATCCTCTCCCAGTGTGCTCACGAGGTTCTTCAAACTATCGACTCGGGTATTCTGAGCGTTAATGTTAATTCCTGTGGATAGCAGGAATAGTAACAGTACTAAGTTGGTGTTTTTCACTTTCTTTTATTGCAAGTGTCTCATCTCCTTAACAACGCATCCGTATAATAGTTCTTGAGTTGTAACAAGAAAAGAGGGATACATACCGATCCCTCTTTTCCTTTTTCAAAATATGTAAGCGTTTATTAAAGCTCTTATTTCTTAATAATCTGGACCACCCTGGAGCTATCATCCTCCATAATGACCCTGATAAAGTAGGTACCAGACAATAACTGCGCCAAATCGATCTCCAGGAGATTGATCTGCTTATCAATAGACCTGATTTGATGTGACTTACCTGTAAAGTCATAGAGCTGGATCAGCTTATAATTCTCTATATCCTTCAAGCTAAGATGAACCATATCAACTACCGGGTTTGGATAAGCGATCAGCAGATCCGAATCAAGCTCTGGCTCCTGAACCACGCCGGACACAGAGGCTGACTTGTTATGCTTATCGTCATCATCATGGCCAACATCATCATGCTTGTTCACCTGGAGCAAGCCGGTCTCTATCTGGAATGAATAGTTCCCGTTAGATACGATAGGTGTGAGTATATAGAGCCCCATCGAATGATTGGAGTTAGGATCATAAACTACACCATCACTTTCACGTATTGCGGTATAGTCTTGATTCTCTTCATCGCCGTCTATCCAGCCGTCGTAATTAAATACAACTTCCAGGAGTGGATCCCACCTTACAATATAGAACTTGTCTTCCAGGGGGGTCACATATACATCTTTCTGGTTTATGTCCGCCAGGGTCATAGCCGTTGAATTAACTATGTAGTTTCCAGCATCGCCACCTGTTGTGTTCACATTTGCAGTTACCACTAATCCTGTCCCGGCATTAGCAGTACTGAAGTAGCCTCCGCTAGATTGTACACCTACATTATCACCTCCAACAAGTCCGCTTACCACATGGGCACTTGTTGTGGCCGTAGGGGTTCCGTCATAGTCCTTGTCGGTGGCAGTGATTCCAATTACAAGATCTATAGCATTGATGCTTGCCGTGGTTTCGGCAAGAGTATTCACATTATAGTTACTGGCATCATCCCCGATGGCAGATACACTGGCTGTCACCTTCTTATCAGGTCCCACGTGCTTGGAATCAAACAGGCCATTGGATGACGATACCGTGACTGCATCATTAGTCACAAGACCACTTACCACTTCAGCACTTGTTGTGGCCGTAGGGGTTCCGTCATAGTCCTTGTCGGTGGCAGTGATTCCAATTACAAGGTCCCTGGCTGTAATATTTGCTTTTGGCATTACCAGGGGCAGAAGGGTGTAGTTTTCTACACCGGGACCCTGTACTGCAAGTCCATTGATTGTTACAAGCTTGTCATCCCCAATATGTTTATTCTCAAACAGGGCTGATGTATAGGTGATGGTAAGGTCGATATTGGGGATCTCAACATCCGAGAAGGATACATCAGCATCTTCCGTTCCATCATATTCCCTGCTATCGGCTGTTACCGAAACTGTCATGGGGGCCGGATAAATGTTTAGTGTTCCCAGGCCGTAAGTAATCTCATAGTTTTCTGACAGGAAGGTTCCGGGCACGATCCAGTGTTTTCCCGCTGTTGTCCCTGTGATAAAGCTCATTGGCTTAAACTCCACATCATCAACATTCGGAGCAATGTCAGTGGCATCAAAAATAAGGATGTTACCATTGTTGCTGTCATCATCCACGGTAGATCCATTCACAAGGGCATGACTATTGGCAAGTTCAACATCTTCAGTACCATTGTTGACAAGGGCTGTGCCCCTAACGTAAGCGAGTCCGTTTACAAGGGCAATACCCCTGGATATGGAACTTTCAAATACTATTGATCCTGCATCATTCGTGACACCATAGGCTGCATCAAATAATGCTGCACCATCAACGCCTTCCATTCCGTTAACCAGGGCCGTTCCCCTTACATTTTTCAGGCCATTGGTTACGGATCCTAATGCAGAAGTGCTGGCCAGGAAATTCACATTTGCCAGGTTCACCAGGTCATCACCACTTCCATTGTCATCGGTCAGGGCAATGCCATTCACAAGGGCAGTTCCCCTGCTATTCAAAGTACTACCGTTGACCAGGGCAACATCATTCACAAGAGCAACCCCCCTGGATGTCAATCCCAGGGTTTGAACTTCATTATTCGTTATTAGATCGGTTACTTCTTCCACTATACCATTTTCAACGATCACCTCCAGGTTATTAACCAGCGCCGTACCCCCTATCAATGGGATCCCGTTTACAAGTGCAATGCCCCGAAGTGGAGAGCCATTCACCAGGGCAATGCCCCGGCCGGTGGGAACACCGTTTGTAATTTCAACTCCCATGTCATTGACAAGGGCAATCCCCCTGGAAATATGCGAACTGTTGACCAGGGCGGTACCCCTTAACACCGGTATTCCATTGACCAGAGCCAGGCCGGATACTGCTTCATCGGGCAAATCATCATCGTCAATGGTTGTCACTCCCTTTAAGTCAACATCAACAGTATGCTGATTCACCAGGGCTTTCCCCGTAGTAGTAAGACCATTAACAAGGGCAACACCCCTTATTACAGGGATACCACTGGTTACGGGATCAGTGCCCAGTGACATATATCCATCAGCAATGTTGAGCTCGGAACCGTTTACAAGAGCGGTCCCACGGACAATCTGTGTCATATTAACAAAAGGCAGATCGTTCACCAGGGCTACACCCCTGATTAATGGAGATCCGCTTTCAACCGGCTTGCCGGCCACGTAAACAGTCCTTTGATCACCCTCTCCATCAACCATTACCTCCACACCATTTACCAGTGCGGTTCCCCTGATCAGGGACACTCCGTTCACCAGTGCCGTTCCCCTGATCATCGGAATGCCATTTACCAGGGCTACTCCCCTGACCAGCGCCACCTGATTGGTGGTGATGGTAGCCAAATGGTCCGCTTTCACCTCTTCCAGAGTAAGTCCCAGGTCGAAATCAGTATCCTCTATCTCATAGGTAAAACTAAATTGACCATCGGCCACCAACATCTGTCCATAGGTCAAATCCACATCTACAGGTATAATCTTGAGTGCCAGCTTTTCAATGGTCATGCGCCCTTCTCCGAATTCAAAGGTGTATTTATTGGCAATCGCAGAGTCAACATCGCCCTGTGGATCATCTGGATCAAATGCAGGATCCAGAGAAGGAGAAATTCTGTACTCACCAACATTAGAGGCATCGGAATTGAATGTGAGCACGACCAGATCTGAAATACGGTCGGCTTCAGCCTGCGGAATAAGACCATCTGATACTGCAGTTTGAAGAAGTGCCGGATCACCTTCCTCCACTTCAACCAGAATGCTTACTTCATAGACAGGAATTACCTCCCCGAATTTACGGTCATAACTATCGGCGTATATGAATACTTTGCGTTTAACCGGGTCGTCAAAGGTCGCAGGATTTGAATCTCCTCCATCCGCCAGGCTATTGGAGATTGGTTCATTGAAGGCCTGAACATCTGCATTTCCAAGGAATTCCGGATGCTCCACAACGATTGTACTATCATCCAGCACTTCTACATTCTCATCTGGAATGGTTGTCCCGCGGAACTTTACCTGGGTATCATCGGTAAAGAAATCTCCATTCACCGTAAATCTAACCAAGCCCTCAGATAATCCCTCACCTTCAGTTTCAAGTATTAGGCTTTGCACATAGGGTTTTGGATTTGCAAAGGTCATAATTGCTTTATGGGCCTGAATGAAGCCGGCTCCTGAAACATAGTTGGGCTCCAGTTCCATTTCACTTTCAATAGTTGAAGATTGCAGAATAGTTCTTATTTCTCCTGGAGTAAGAGGAACATCAGACTCGTATTTCAATCCCGCATGAATAAGCAGGGCTGCTACCCCGGCTGCATGCGGAGATGCAGCAGAAGTTCCAAAGAAGTTGGGGTGTTTGGTATCCGGATCAATATCTATAAGATCTTCGCTGGTATCCCAGTCCCCATTCCCCAGATCAACCGTTGTGTTTACCCCATTGGGGGCAGTTATATCTGGTTTACTTCGGGGCACATCACCAATAACCGGTGTACCTCCCACAGAGGAGAAGGACATTATCACAGGCAGGGGGTAATCCAGGGGATTGCTATATATCGGATTTTTATCAAAACGTACAGCCCCCACCGTAATTGCTCCTTTTGCATTGGGATGACCTACTATGGTCGAAGAACCCTCTCCTCCGTATTCATCCATATGGAATTGTACACCACCCCTGAAAAGGATGTATTTGAAGGTAACAGCTCTATCACCGCTGGCCCTGGCTATCACAACATTTGCCTCTACACTCTCTTCCAGTATGGAGAAGGGAACAACCTCGATGGGGAAGCCTCCCACATTTTCCCGGTTAAATCCCAGAAGGGAAAACCCTGCATCGTCCGAAAGGAAAATATCAAGATCTGTCTCTGTGGTATTCATGCTGGCATCTGAACCATCGTCCCACTGAAGTACAAGGGTATAGCTGCCCTTGTCCAGAGTTACCCCCTGAAAAATATCTCCGCTTCCATAACTAAAATCATGAGCATCTCCATTAATGGTCAAAGGAGCCTCATAAGCTTCGAATTCTCCCATATACGAATAATTTCCAAAATTTCCGGCAGAAGAAAAGAAGGTGACATTTTCATCCCTAACCACCTCATCAATAGCTTTGGAAATGACTCCATCAGTAAAGAAAGGCTCGGTTATATAGGAAAGATCATCCACGATTATATCACAACCTTCGGCTGCCAGCTCCCTGATTCCCTCAGCCATATCCTGCTCACCCAGAAACCCGGTTCTGAATACCAGTTTGGCGCCAGGGGCAATGTCGTGTATGATTTGCAGCATGGCTCTACCCTCATCGGAAAGTATTCCCCTTTCATAATCTTTTATTACATCTACTTCAAGTCGATACTGATCGAAGATATTTTCCGGCCCCGGCAGATCGCCGTTTTCAACGTCCAGCGCCGCGGCAGCCACTTTAGTAGCATAACTATTGGACAGCACACCAATCTTAACCATTTCACCATCTACCCCGGCACCATCTATATCATATCCAAGCCGTGCAAAATCGGAATGCATGGCAAAATCGCCCTGGCTGTTTGTTACCCCAATGGGTGGAACAGAATACGCATTCCCCATTCCCGGAAAAACCGGTCTTGCATAATGCAGGGCATCATTGGCATTGTACAACAATAGATCTGCAATCTCCGCCCATCCTGTGGCTTTATTAAGCAAAGGATCAGAAATCTCCAGGGTAAATAGTCCGGTCAGGCTGGCAAGAAGGTCCTCATATTCGTCCGGATCTGTATTTGCAACCACTTCAATAAGCACCTTGCTTCCATCGATCTGGAATATGTCTTCGGGGGCACCTGAAAAATTGGGATCAAGATCGAATGCTTCCCAAAGCGCAGTTAGCTCTGCACCAATCTTCGAATCATATTCCTTTCCTCCTTCTGGCGGAGAGTACCCTGGAATAATCGGAAGTCCATCGCCCGAGCACTTGGGGTAGTTTATATTGGCTGTAATCGTTTTTACCTTCCCACTGGGAAGTGTAACGCTCCACTCAACTTGATCCATATATTCAAAATCCTGACTGAAGGCCTTCTCCTTTACCCCGGGTTCAAAAATATAGAGCCCTGCCTTTATTGCTTGCCCGTGATTGTAGATGACCACACTGCCATCTTCCTCGATCACAATTACTTTATTACTGGGATTCTCATAACCAAAATGGACTTTCAGTTGCCCATCTCCGATATATTCAACACAGGAGACCAGGATATTGATCTCCTTGTTATTTCCATTTCCATTTCCATTTCCATTTCCATTCTGTCCTAAAAGGTCCAGGGGTATAGCTAAAATCAGGGCAACAAATAGTAAACTAAGAAGTTGGAACCTCTTAATTGGAGAGTATATTTTTTTCATAATTCGGTGATTTGACTCAGGTACAGATTGATATGTGATCAGTTGAGATATTTGCATTACACGTCTTGCTAACAAAACGTCATTTATAAAGTTCTCACTACGAATGCTTTTAACTTCTCATTAACAGTTTTTTACGAACGCCTATTTAAGAGTAGAAAAACTTAGAAATATATATTCATGGTCTGGTTTATGTAATGCTTATTGTCGTTTACATAAAATTAGGCCAATAACTCCCTAAGTAGTTGTTAATGAAATCATAAAATACATGAATCCCCCTAAAGGGCAGTTGAATGGCGAGATAATGGGGATCAGTTCCTATCTTGCATTGTAATACTCCATTGCTTTGGGCATATGCCGATTCAGGTCTTCGATCCGGTTGGTAGGATCGGGGTGGGTAGAAAGAAATTCAGGCGGGTGGGACCCTGATTTTTCGGCCATTCGAGTCCAGAATGCAGGGGCAGTCTGCGGATTGTACCCGGCCATAGCCATAAAGTATAGTCCCAGTTCATCGGCTTCACTCTCGTGAGTTCTTGGATAGGGCAGCATTACACCTACCTGTGCTCCCACACCAAAAGTCAGCATGGCCAGATCAATGGTCTCCTGCTCCTGTGTTTTCAATGCCTCCGAAAGATTAAAATCCGGCTAGTCTTTTGTAAAATGGTTTATTGTGATTCATATTTATTCAAAGCTTCTACGGTAGCACTCCTTCCCATTTCAAGTATCTCCCCGGCCCTGAAAAAGTCGAAGGTGTTACAGGCATCGCGGCTTACCTCTATCAGCACATCGGGCGAATAATATTGCATGGACATCTGAGCCATATGGTTGGTCATCAGGCTAATGGTCTTATCAATGAGGTTGAAATATCCCATTCGTTCCTCATGGCTATGAGCTTGCTTCTCTGCAGAACCATGGGGTAGAATCTTTTGTAAATGAACCTGGAACTCTTCGATCTTCTTCTGATAGGCCCGCTTCTGTTTTTCTTCCTCCTCGCGAGAGATCTTTGGCAGAATCACTGGAACATTGGCATTCACATTGACTACCACCAGGAGATCATCCTGAATTCTTGGTGCATGGTTGACGGGAATATTATTCATAACACCTCCATCTATGAGCAGTCCATCAGTTGTTTTAACTGGCGTAAATACGGATGGAATAGAAACCGAAGCCCGGATGGCATCAAAGAGGCTACCCTCCCGGAAAACGACCTCCTTATTATTGATCAGATCAACAGCAACAGCTGCATAAGGAATATTTAAATCTTCAATCAATGAATCGGGAATAAAATCCTTCATCTTTTTAAAGACCCTATCTCCCTTTACAATTCCTACCCTGCTTACGGTAAAATCGACCAGACTCAGAACCTTTCTTCGATCCAGTGACAGCATCCACTCTTTAAAAGCATCCATGGCACCATCGGCATACACCCCTCCCACCAAGGCCCCCATGGAAGTCCCGGTGACCGATGCGATCTCGTATCCCCTGCGTTCCAGCTCTTCAATAACACCTATATGTGCGATCCCACGAGCTCCTCCACCAGAGAGAACCAGGCTTACAACAGGTTTCATAATCCTCAGTTTAGTTATAAAGTTAAAAAAACCATACATTTATCTAAAGGACAATTTAATCGTGTCGGAAGGAGGAGCTAATAATAACGGATTGATCCTTGGGATCGATGTGGGTTCGGTATCCATCTCTTTAGTTTCAGTTGACAGAGAAGGGCACCTGAAGGGGCATGCCTATACGCTGCATAAGGGTAATATCCGGGAAACTCTGGATCAGCTGCTGCTCAGGTATATGAACCATCAGGTTCTGGGTGTGGCGACCCCCTCAGGAAAATCCCACTTCAATAAGCAAGTAGAGGTTTATGATCAGCAAGTAGCGATCATGGAAGCTGTGGACTTTCTTAAACTGAATGCAAGATCAATCCTTCACGTGGGAGCAGAGCGCTTCTACCTGATGGAGCTGGACCCTCAGGGCAAATACCTGCAAACCAGCCATAGTTCCTCCTGTGCAGCTGGAACAGGTAGCTTTTTGGATCAGCAGGCCCTTCGACTTAACCTGAACAATACAGGCCACCTTTCAGACATGGCCCTGAGGAACTGTTCCCCTGTACCGGATATTGCAGCCCGATGCTCTGTGTTTGCCAAGACCGACCTGATCCATGCACAACAGAAAGGCTATGGTCTTGAAGCCATCTGTGACAGTCTCTGTAAAGGACTGGCCGACAATATTTCCGACACCCTCTTCAATAAGTCGGTCCCGGTGTCGCCCATCTTCATGTCGGGAGGGGTAGCAAAAAACCAATCGGTAGTCAGGCATTTGCAACGCATCATCGGAAAAGAAATCAGGATTCATCCCCATTCCCATCATCTTCCAGCCATTGGTGCGGCCCGGCTCCTCTGGAAGGAGCTCGACAATGATAAAAATCTTTCTCACATCGATCTTACAAATATGGTAAGCGATCATGGAAGGCTGGAATACTTCTACGAGCCACTTCAGCCTTCTGAAACGACCGGGCAGGAGCATCTTATTAAGGAACAATACATACATCATCCTTCCGTCACCGATCATACAGCAGGAATTCAGGTCGATCGCTTTAAGCTCTCTTCTGCTGAAGAGATGCAATTTTATCTGGGGATTGACGTGGGATCGACCAGCACCAAGGCTGTTATGCTCAATACAAAGGGTGAACCCTACGCTGGATTCTATACCTACACCCTGGGGCAACCGCTGAAAGCAGTTCAGGCACTCTTTGAGGCCATTGATCACCTGGCTCAGACTACCGGAGTAACATTTCAGTTCAAATCCAGTGGAACCACAGGTTCGGGGCGGAAGTTTATTGCCGGGATTATCGGAGCTGACCACGATTACGATGAAATTACAGCTCATGCCCGGGCGGCCTATGAATTGAATCCAAAGACAGATACCATTATTGAGATCGGTGGTCAGGATGCCAAATTCACCCGGATGAAAGACGGGATGGTCACTTTTTCTCATATGAATACGGTATGTGCGGCCGGGACCGGTAGTTTTATTGAAGAGCTGGCCGGAAGGCTGGGAGTCAAGCTAAAGGATTTTGAAAGCCTGGCCATGGGCCGACAGGCTCCCCTGGCAAGTGACCGCTGCACCGTATTTATGGAGCGGGATATCAACCAGCTTCTAAGTAAAGGCTACTCAGTGGAAGAGGTACTGGCCACGGTTATTCACTCCGTGCGCGAGAACTACCTGAAGAAGGTGGCCAGTGAGGCCCATATCGGCGATCACATCTGCTTCCAGGGAGCCACCGCTAAAAACAGGGCCCTTGCAGCCGCCTTTGAGCAACGCCTGGGAAAATCAATCTTTATTTCACCTCTATGCCACCTTACTGGCGCCCTTGGAACCGCCCTGCTTCTGAAGGAGGAGGAAGACAAACAAACAGGATTCAGGGGCATCGATCTTTACAGAAAGAGCATCCCGGTACAGACCGAAACGTGTGAACTTTGTCTGAATCACTGTACCATTAGTGTGGCTGGCGTCAACGGGGAGAAACTAGCCTATGGCTTCTTGTGCGGAAGGGATTATGAGACTAAGAAATTTGTAAGCAAAGCACAGGGCAGGTTTGAGCTGATAAAGGAACGCAAAAAGCTGATCAGGGGACCGGAGCGAAAGGTTTCGAGACTGAAAGAAACAGGGCCCCGAGTGGGAATGCCTGCTACCCTGCACCTTACAGAAGACCTAAGCTATTGGACCGCCTTTTTCAGGCTGCTGGGCATTCCGCTGCATACAAGCGAAGGATACAGGGATTCCCTGAAAACCGGTAAGAAGATTGCCGGAGCCGAATTCTGCGCCCCGGTCGATGCCATGTACGGTCATGTCGCCCACATGGCCGACACCTGTGATTATGTTTTTATGCCTGCCTACCTTGAATCGAGGTTGAGCCCGGGAACTCAAACCCAGAACTTCTGCTACTACACCCAGTTCAGTGCTTCACTGGCCTACCTGGGGGGATCCCATGTGAGGGATAAACTGATCAGTCCCATGCTGAATTTCAGCAAAAGGATCGACCACAATGCCAGGTTGCTTCTCAAAGAACTCAAGAGGATGGGATTTGATTCACTGACTCTCATAAAGGTAACAGCAGCCATGATCAAGGCAGATAAAGAGTCCAGGCAAATAAAAGAGCGCTTGCAACAGCTGTTTCATAAAAAAGAGAAAGGAAAAGACGTTTCTGTAGTACTTTTGGGACGACCCTATGTGGTTCTCTCAGATACTCTGAATAAAGGGATCCCTGCTATTTTTACAGGGATGGGAATCAATGCATGGTACCAGGACATGCTCCGGGTCGATCCGGAATATGATGAAGCATTTAACCATTTACTTGAGAAGACCCCCTGGCACTTCGCCTCCGATATACTGCGGGCAGCTGAACTTGCCGGGCGGACTAAAAACTTATACCCGGTACTTATCACAGCCTTTAAATGCGCCCCGGACTCTTTCATCATCGACTACTTTAAGCAGTTGATGCACCTCTATAACAAACCCTACCTGATCATTCAGATTGACGAGCATGATTCAAACACGGGGTATGAAACCCGGATTGAGGCTGCTCTGCGTTCCTTCCGAAACCACTCCCGCACTGCAACTGCAGTTCTTAATCCCGACCTGGGATCCCTTTTGCCCCAGATAGAAAGCAGCGTGGGAGAAAAAACACTCCTGATGCCCAATTGGGACCATTTTGTCAGTCCCCTCGTGGTAGCAAACCTGAGAAGAGCCGGACTGGATGCCCGGCTACTTGAACCCAGTGAACTGGGGATCCGGAAGAGCATGGTGCACAATACGGGTCAGTGTCTACCCATCAATATCATAGCCCAGAACTGTATCGATTACATCGAAAAGCACAAGCTTGATCCATCCAACACCGTATTATGGAGCGCGGAAGGACATATCAGCTGTAACCTGAAACAGTATCCCTTCTATATTAAGAAGATCATGGAAAATTACGGAAAGGGGCTTGAAAATACTTCGGTCTATTCAGGACAGATCTCCCACCGCGATATCTCCATCAAGGTTACCTATTATGCCTATTTCGCTTATATGCTGGGAGGATTATTTCTAAAAACTGCCTGCCGTATCCGTCCCTATGAAAGCATTCCCGGCCGGACTGACCAGGTTTTCAAAAATGTGCATAGGGTACTTCTCGATGCATTTTTGGGGAAGACTTCGCTGGAGCAGGCCATTGAAGAAGGGCTGGCCCTTGTGGATGAGATTGAATATGACAGAACAAGTCGCAAGCCACAGGTCGCCATCTTTGGAGACCTCTATGTAAGAGACAATGACACCATGAACCAGGGACTGATCCGGGCCATTGAAGAAGCGGGGGGAGAAGCTGTCACAACCCCCTATAATGACTATGCAAAGATCACCATCGAGAATATGTTTCGTCGCGCCCATGAACGGGGAGCGCATATGGAAACCAATGTGAACAGAGTGCTACTTAATGTGGTTAAATACATGGATGAACGTTACTATAAGCCCTTCATCCGACACCTGGGTCCAGCCCCGGTAATTAAACCCAAACTCCTGGAAGAGCAACTGAAGCAGTTTAATATTGATACCCTCCATGGAGGAGAATCCTACGACAATATCCTGAAGATATTTTACCTGAAAGAGAACTACCCAGAACTATCCCTCTTTGTGCAGACCAACCCCTCCTACTGCTGTCCGGCCCTGGTAACTGAAGCCATGACCCACAGGATCAAGGAACTTACAGATGTTCCAATCGTCACCCTTACCTACGATGGTACCAGCGATCAGATGAACGATGCCATTGTTCCCTACATTCAGAATGCAATAACAAAAGAAGTTTTGGTCAAGCAGTCTATTGAATTCTCAACTTCCTCAAGCGGAGCGTAAGCACAATCCTGAAAATACCCAGGATAATAAAGGCCAGTCCGGTCCACACGGCGATAGAGATTCCAAGCAGCATCGGGTGCCATAAGAATATAACAGCCAACAACATCAGGAATAAACCCAGTGCAAATTCCCAGGTCCAGTTTTTGTTTTGATCCTTCCTTGCTACGGCTGCTTTCATAAAGATGGAGATGCTATTGGCAATCAACCAGATTCCCACAAACAGGGTGATCAGTTTCAATAACAGGGAGGGATTGATCACCAGCGCAGCACCCACAGCCAGGTCAAATAAATCACCTGCCAAAAGGAAACCCCATCCCGGAGTACCCCTGTGGTTTCTAATTGTAAAAAATAACTGAGTGGCCCCGCTGATCAGGATGATCACCCCGATGAACTTGGTAATTTTTTCAAAGCTCTCTTCGGGTGATCGTAAAATCCAGAATCCGATTAAAACAAAGACCACACCAAACAGCATTGGGATCCACCACCTCTTGGGTTTTTCAGTAAGAATTACTTCTTGATTCATATAGCTAGTATTTACTTGTTTGTCAGATATTCTAAGAATAAATATCGAACAAATATCTGGTCTTTCAAAAATCCATAAACCTAGTCAAACGAAGGCATCACATATTTCTTCATTATCTTAAATGGAGGTCTTTGGGACAAATAATT
>Ga0164315_10000463_pt1 | contig 28124 bp, 21 predicted proteins | sample GuaBasSedimGuay6_FD_113737 | JGI IMG/M metagenome (GOLD analysis project Ga0164315, IMG submission 113737) | Subseafloor sediment microbial communities from Guaymas Basin, Gulf of California, Mexico - Guay6, Core 4569-2, 0-3 cm | ecosystem: Environmental > Aquatic > Marine > Hydrothermal vents... | reverse complement strand
TACATACCAATAATAACCTGCATGGAATAGAGATGACCTGCGAAGCCATGCAACGCCATAGGGATGGGAAAGGAATGATTTTTGCCAATCTCGTGGATTTTGACATGCTATACGGACACAGGCGAGACACGGAAGGATATGCCCTGGCACTTGAACAGTTCGATGAGAAACTTCCCCAAATCATCAAAAACTTGTCGAGCAAAGATATCCTGATGATTACCGCCGATCATGGGTGTGACCCGACCTACGAGCACCATACCGATCATACCCGGGAATATGTACCGTTGTTGGTATACGGCGAAACAGTCAAAAAGTGGGTTGACCTCGGCATACGGGATACATTTGCCGATTGTGGCCAGACCATCGCAGATCTTCTCGGTGTGGGCGACCTTCTTAACGGAAAGAGTTTCAAAGATGACATCATATCCGGATGCGTATGTTCTTGAAGCGGTTGCTTTCCTGAAGCAGCGTCTTTCTGTAGCTCCGGCAGTCGGGGTTGTAATGGGCAGCGGACTCGGGGGGCTTGTGGAAGAAATGGAGCGTTCCATCCGTATCCGGTATGTAGACATACCCCATTTCCCCGTATCTTCGGTAAAGGGACACGCGGGTGAAGTCGTTGTTGGCACTATTTCAGGAAGGCCTCTTTTCGCCCTTTCCGGAAGGGTGCATTATTACGAAGGACACCCTTTGGGAACTGTTGTGTTTCCGATAAAAGTCATGGCTCTCTTCGGTGTCAAGGCTGTTATCGTGACCAATGCCGCAGGTGGTATCAACAAAAACTTTTTACCCGGTGATATCATTCTCATCACCGACCATATGGATCTAATGCGGAATATACCCTTGAATTCGCCGGCTCGGCTGCGGGGCTCGATAGAAGTATACGATCCGAAGCTTAGAAATCAAGCCACTTGTGCTGCCGCTGAGGTTGGTGTTACACTCAAGGCGGGCGTTTATGCGGCGCTATCGGGACCGTCTTATGAAACGCCTGCCGAAATCAGGGCGCTGCGGATCATGGGAGCAGATATGGTGGGCATGTCAACCGTCCCGGAGGCAACTGAAGCGAATCGATTGGGAATGAAGGTGCTGGGACTCTCTTTCATAACGAACCAGGCGGCTGGTTTGAGTCAAAACCCGCTTTCGCACCAGGAGGTCATTGAAACCTCGGCACGCCATTTGGCCACGGTTAAAAAATTACTCAAACAGGTCATTAAAAAGTTGGACCCGGTAAGCGTATGATGAACGCCTACGAACTAATAAAAAAAAAGCGGGACGGTCGGTCACTCTCGACAAAGGAGATCGGATATTTGATCAGCGGCTTTACCAACGGCCGTATTCCGGACTATCAGATGGCTGCCTTTTTGATGTCTGTTTATTTCAAGGGGATGAACACCCGTGAATGCAGAGACCTGACCATGAGCATGGTTACGTCCGGAGACTCTGTCGATCTGTCTCCCATCAAAGGCTTTAAGGTCGACAAGCATTCCACGGGAGGCGTCGGGGACAAGACAACCCTTGTTCTGGCGCCCCTTGTCGCATCCTGCGGCGGTATTGTGGCCAAAATGTCCGGCAGGGAGCTGGGTCATACGGGCGGTACTGTTGATAAACTCGAATCGATTCCCGGAATGCGGACTGATTTTACCAGAGATCAGTTTATCGATATTACCAACCGGGTTCATGTGAGTGTCATCGCCCAAACCGGGACACTGGCACCGGCGGACAAGTTGATCTATGCCTTGAGAAACGCCACAGCTACCGTGGACGCCATTCCGCTGATTGCCGGTTCGATCATGAGCAAAAAACTGGCTGCCGGTGCAGACGGTATCGTACTCGATGTAAAGACGGGTGCCGGCGCGTTTACACCACTTTACACGGATGCCGTGAAACTGGCAAAAACCATGGTTGGTATCGGCGAAGGGGCGGGTAAAAAAATCACTGCCTTTATTACGGGAATGGCACAACCGTTGGGGTATGCCATTGGAAATTCCCTGGAAGTCAAGGAATCCATCGACACGCTCAATGGATCAGGGCCAGAGGATTTGACGGATCTGGTTTTGACCCTGGGGGGCGAAATGCTCGTATTGTCCGGAATATCTCAATCCCAACCGGAAGCCAAAGAGGTGTTGAAATCCCACCTTGCCAATAAAAAAGGAGCGCAGAAATTAAAGGCGTTTATCGAGGCCCAGGGAGGTGATCCGGATGTGGTTGAAAACACCGACCTGCTGCCCCGTTCCAGGACAACCATCTTGTTGGAATCGGATAGTTCAGGATTCGTTCAGGGGATCGACGCGCTTGAAGTGGGCATGGCCGCCAAGATACTTGGGGCCGGCAGACAAACCAAAGAGGATACCATCGACCTGTCCATCGGTATTGTCTTAAACAAAAAAGTTGGCGATTCCATCCAGAGAGATGAGTCCCTGGCGGTTCTCCATTCAGACGGAGATAATGCTAAAATTGATTCTGCTGCCAAACGGTTGTTGGGAGCCTACACCATTGGCCCCGAAAAAATCGCTCCACAGAAGCTTATCCATGCAAAAGTTTCCGGCGACACAGTCGAGGAGTTGAACCCATGAGGGGAAACCGGAAAGATCGATTCGAGACGGCCTTGAATGGCTTTCCTGATTCTGCACGGACTTTTTTACAGCACCTGCCGCAACAGGGTGGCAAGCTCTCGCAAAAGATGTGTAATGAGCTGATGAGCCTGCTGGACGTATCTATAGAGGCGTTGATGATCCGTCTGTTGCCGCTGGCAAAAGTTTTCTCAGTAGCGCCCATCTCCGAATTTCATGTAGGTGCGGTTGCGCTTGCGGCGAAAGGGACTTCCGACACGCAAATAAATCTATACCTGGGCGCCAACATGGAATTCAAAAGCCTGGCTCTGAGCATGACACTCCATTCAGAACAGGTGGCCGTCATGAACGCCTGGCACCGGGAAATCGGTTTCTTAAAAGCGATTTCCACGTCGGAACCCCCGTGCGGGCACTGTCGTCAGTTTCTCAATGAGCTCTTCGCCGGCACTGAATTGATGGTTCTGTGGCCTGTGGGAGAGGGTAACGCCTATCACCGGAACCGGTTATCGGAAATTCTTCCCGAAGCGTTTACCCCGTCTGATCTTGGTAACGACAAATGCCTTATGGCACCATACCCATCGACTCGGAAACTCAGGTTGGTGGGATGTCAATCGGATGACCTGACCGTTTTAGCAGCGCTTTCGGCCGCAGAAGCATCCTATGCTCCCTATACCGAAAATCTTGCCGGCTGTGCGGTTCGGACCCCGGAAGGAGAAGTTGTAAGCGGGAGCTATGTGGAATCTGTGGCCTACAACCCGAGTGTCTCACCGCTTCTTTCTGTAATCCTGCGGTTGAACCTGATGTCGCTCAAGGAAAAGCATGCCATCGACCGCATCGTATTGGTGGAAAAACCCACGCGTATACGTCAAATGGATATTGTCGAAATGCTCATCAGATCATGGGCACCCGGCATCGAACTCGAATATCATATCGCCGAAGAGGAGGAATAAGGATGAACAAACCATTGGCGCAATCCAACATTACACTGGAAACAATGGCAAAAGCCATCGACCACACCGTGTTGAAACCGGACACGACTCCCACCGATCTGGAATTGCTTGCCCAGGAAGCCATGACGCATGGATTCAGAGCTGTGTGCATCAATTCGAGTCATGTTGCAATGGTCTGCAGTATGCTGGAGGGGAGCAACGTCCATGTCTGCTCTGTGGTTGGTTTCCCCCTCGGGGCCATGCATGCCAAAGCCAAAGCATTCGAAGCTGAAACAGCTATTGAAGAAGGGGCCATGGAGCTCGATATGGTCTTGAATATAGGCGCCCTTAAATCGGGGGATTTTAAAACCGCACAAGAAGATATCAAGGGGGTGCGGCAAGTTGCCGGTTCCGACAGAATACTCAAAGTTATCATCGAAGCCTGTCTGTTGACGGAAAAGGAGAAAATGCTGGCGTGTAAAATAGCCATGTCGGCAAATGCGGACTTTGTCAAAACCAGCACAGGTTTTTCCAGCGGGGGTGCAACCATTGAAGACGTCAGATTGATGAAGCAAACCGTCGGCGATACCATGCAGGTCAAGGCCAGCGGCGGCATCAAGGACTGGGATACGGCCGCGGCCATGATCCATGCCGGTGCCAGCCGTATCGGCACCAGCTCCGGCGTGACGATCCTTCAAAACGCACCGAAAAACAATTTATAAAGTGTTGCCTGCAAATAGGGCAAACGCCTATCTTTTGACGATAATATGCTTGCAATAAACTTCCCAAGCAATTATTATCGCTCTGCAAAGGCTTCAATTCGCTGTGTTAATATATTCAGAATAATGAGGAGGAATTATGAGAAGATTTAGATTCATCCACCTGGTTTTGATCGCGATAGCATTAATGATCTGTTTCGGCACCCCGGCAATGGGTGCAAAACTCAAAATCGCCATGGTTACCGATGTGGGGGGTGTCAACGATCAGTCCTTTAACCAATCGGCATGGGAAGGGCTTCAGCGTGCCGAAAAAGATTTCGGCGTCAAAGTGGCATACAAGGAATCCAAGCAGGATGCAGATTATGCTCCCAATATGGAAACGTTGACTGATGCCGGATTCGATCTGATCTGGGGAATCGGTTTTCTCATGGGTGATGCCATCAAATCGACGGCACAAATCAATCCAGACCAGAAGTATGCCATCATCGATTTTGCCTATGGCCCTGAAACCCCCAAAAATGTGACCGGTATCGTATTCCAGGAAGAACAGCCCTCTTTTCTGGTAGGCTATATCGCCGGAAAAATGACGAAAACAAACAAGGTCGGTTTCGTGGGAGGCATCAAATTCCCCCTCATCGAAAGATTCGAATATGGGTATATGGCCGGGGTCAAGATGGCCAACCCCAAGTGTGAAGTCTTGTCTCAATATGCGGAATCCTTTACCGATGCGGCCAAGGGCAAAGCCATTGCCAATAATATGTATCAAAAGGGTGCTGATATAGTCTTCCACGCCTCCGGCGGTGTTGGTGACGGTGTCATCGAAGCGGCCAAGGAAAAGGGTAAATGGGCCATCGGTGTGGACAAGGATCAAAACTTTCTGGCACCGGACAATGTGCTCACTTCGGCCATGAAGCGGGTGGACAATGCTATTTACGATGTAGCACGAAAGCTGAAAGCCGGCCAATGGAACGGTGGCGAAACCGTGGTTTACAATCTTTCCAACGATGGTGTCGGTATCGCCCCAACCTCCCCAAAACATGTCCCTGCCAATATTCTGGCCGAGGTGGATCAATTGACCGCCAGGATCAAAAAGGGAGAGTTCAAAGTACCGTCCACCAAAGTCGAATTTGACGCATTCAAGTTTTAACCCAAATTTATTGATGGCCCGCCGTTTTCAGCGCGGGCCATCAATCTTGTAGCTACGGCAACCTCGGCAATCGCTCAACTTAGTTAAGATCTTTTCCCCATCCCAAAACTCCAACCATACCGGTCAATGTTTTCACGAACCGCCGACCGGTTGATTTTTTTTACAACCGGACTGAACCAGTACCTGCGAAGGAGACACGCATGTGACTACCATCGATTTTTCCCAAAAGGTTGTCGAGATGATCGATGTGGTAAAAAAATTTGGTGATTTCGTTGCCAACGACCGGATCAGTTTAACGGTCCACAAAGGCGAAGTGCATTCACTTTTAGGGGAAAACGGGGCTGGGAAAACAACCCTGGTAAACTGTCTTTACGGCCTCTACCGTCCCACCCATGGCAGGATCTGCATCAAGGGACAGGAGGTCGAAATCAATGATCCCAATGCGGCCATCCAGCACGGAATCGGCATGGTTCATCAGCACTTCATGCTGGTGGAGTCGTTTACCGTCACCCAGAACATCATCCTGGGCAGAGAGACCACCAAAATGATGGGGATCCTTGATATGGCTGCCGCCGAGAAAAAGGTGGCCGAGATTTCCGATCGCTACGGGTTGGCCATCAATCCCCGGGATAAGATCGAAGATATCTCCGTCGGCAGCCAGCAACGGGTGGAGATCCTCAAGGCGCTTTATCGAGGGGCCGAGATTCTGATCCTGGACGAGCCCACCGCCGTTTTGACCCCCCAGGAGATCCAGGAACTGATAGCGATTATCCGCAACCTCACCCAAGAGGGCAAATCCATCATCATCATCACCCACAAACTCCACGAGATCAAACAGGTGGCCGACTATTGCACCATTATAAGAAGAGGCAAATTTATCGATACCGTGGAGGTGAGTAAGGTCACACAGCAAGAGTTGGCTTCCATGATGGTGGGTCGTGAGGTCTCCTTTTCGGTGGAAAAAAAGGACCAGCAAAAAGGGGAGCAGATTCTCGCCATTCAGGATCTAATGGTTGAGGATAACCGGGGCATTGCGGCTGTTAACGGACTCAACCTGGATTTGTACAAAGGGGAAATTCTCGGTATTGCAGGGGTGGACGGCAACGGCCAGTCAGAGCTTGTAGAGGCTCTGACCGGTCTGCGTAAGGTTGCCAAGGGAACCATCACCCTTCATGGGAGGGAGATCACCGGATCGAACCCCAATGAGGTGATCAACAAATGGAACATACGCACCATCCCCGAAGACCGGCAGAAAAGAGGCTTGGTTATGGAGTTCGATGTGGCCGAAAATCTCATTCTGGAGACCTACCACGACACTCCTTTTTCCAAGCACGGGGTGTTGAACCGCGAGAAAATCTATGCATACGCCGATCACTGCACCGAGGATTTCGATATCCGTCCCACGAATCCTTATCTGGCTGCAAAATCCCTCTCCGGAGGGAACCAGCAAAAAGTGATCATTGCAAGGGAGGTGAGCAACGATCCCGAAGTTTTGATCGCTTCCCAACCCACACGAGGTCTGGACGTGGGAGCCATCGAATATGTCCACACTGCACTGGTGAATCAGAGGGACAGGGGTAAGGCTGTATTGCTGATATCCTTCGATTTGGACGAGGTCATGAATGTGTCCGATCGTATTGCCGTCATCTTCGAGGGTAAAATTGTGGGGATTGTCGATGCAAAAGGTGTCGATGAGAATGAAGTAGGTCTCATGATGGCAGGAGGCACCCGATGAATTTGAATGGAGAGGCATTGAAAAGCAAATTCTTGAACGGTTCTCTGGGACTCACCCTGATTTCGATTGCATTGGGATTCCTGTTGGGGGCCATTATCCTGCTTGTGGCCGGTTTCAACCCTTTGGAAGCCTATTGGGTTATCCTCAAAGGGATATTTTCGCGCTCCAAATACGTATCCTACGTGATCATTTATGCCACACCGTTGATCATTACGGGGCTGTCCGTGGCCTTTGCCATGCGTACCGGCCTGTTCAATATCGGTGCCGAGGGGCAATATATCATCGGCGCCATTATGGCCGCCGCCGCAGGCTATTTTTTCAAGCTGCCCTTGATCCTGCACGTAACCGTGGCCGTGGGGCTGGCAATTATCGCTGCTGCAGTTTGGGGCGGACTGGCCGGCTACATCAAGGCCCGCTTCGGGGTTCACGAGGTGATCTCCACCATCATGCTGAACTGGGTTGCCCTTTACCTTTCCAACTTTGTCGTCACCCTGAAGGCCTTTGGCAGCCAGGGGACAGGTAAAACCTATGCCATCCAGTCCACCGCCAGGATCAACCTGTTGAGCGACTGGAAGATCTCCGAGGCCGGTATCGAGTTTATCCGAAGCCATAAGATACTCGGAGATGTGCTCAAGACCCCCATCAATATCGGCTTTGTCTTTGCCATCCTGCTGGCCGTTTTGGTGTGGTACATACTCAACAAAACCACTCTGGGCTATGAACTGCGGGCCGTAGGTTTCAACCCCCATGCGGCTGAAGCCGGGGGAATCAATGTGAAGAAAAGCATGGTGATTTCCATGCTTTTCTCCGGTGGACTCGCCGGAGCGGCGGGGGCCTTTCAGGTGCTGGGGGTCAGCCATCGCATCGCAAAGCTGGCCGCCATGGAGGGCTATGGATTCGACGGCATCGCTGTCTCGCTGATCGGTAACAACACCGGGGCGGGCAGTGTTTTTGCAGGCCTGTTGTTCGGCGCTCTGAAATACGGAGGGTCAAAGATCCAGGATGCCATGCAGGCACCCACCGAGGTGATCAACATTATGATCGGAACCATTATTCTATTTGTGGCCATGCCGAAATTGATACGATTAATCCTGACTATTTTAGAGAGGCGGGCGAAGAACGGATGGAAGCAATCATAAAAGACATCGGATTTATTATCGGGACAACGCTGATGTACTCGACTCCTCTGATTTTCACCTCCCTGGGGGGTGTTATCACCGAGCGCAGCGGCGTTGTCAACATTGGCCTGGAAGGCATGATGTTCTTCGGTGCTTTTGTGGGAGCCGCGGTTGCTTATTACTCTCACAGTCCCTGGCTGGGTTTTGTTTGTGCCGGTTTGGGCGGAGCGCTGCTGGGGTTGATACACGCCATCGCCTGTGTCTCCTTTGCCGCAGAGCAGATTGTTTCCGGAATCGCCATCAACTTCCTAGGGTCCGGCTTGGGCCTTTTTCTGAGCCGTCTGTTCTTTGACGGGGCCACCCAAACCCTTACGATACCGAAGAAGATCCCCTTGCCCATAAGCTTTCTATTTGGAGAGGGAAAACTATTCAAATCATCCGGTTTCATGGATCTCGTATTCAATCGATTTGCCACCGTTTACCTGGCTTTTTTCCTCGTGGCCGTGGTCTGGTTTGTGCTCTATAAGACCAAGATCGGCATGCGTGTTCAGGCTGTGGGGGAGCATCCCGAGGCAGCAGATACATTGGGTATCAGCGTTTACCGTATTCGCTATGGTGCCGTCATGACCTCCGGATTTTTTGCAGGTCTGGGCGGGGCCGCCATGAGCATTGCCGTAGTCTCCCGCTTCAGCAATACTTTGATATCCGGGCATGGCTTCATCGCCCTGGCCGCCATGATTTTCGGTAAGTGGAAGCCCCAGGGCGCCATGCTGGCCTGTCTGCTCTTTGGTGGTGCCAAAGGGGTGGAGATCTATCTCGGTGCCAAGGGTTTCCCGGTTCCTTCCAGCCTCCTGGCCATGCTGCCCTATGTTCTGACTATCATCGTGCTGGTGGGTGTTGTTGGAAAGACCACGCCTCCGGCAGCCATTGGAAGAATTTTCGACAAAAGCGGCAAGTAAGGAGAATTGTTTCCGATGCCGCATAGGCAACAAATAAGTTGCCTTTTTTCGTTTACATGGCATATATTTCAAATCCGGTTGCGGCTCAAATACGATATTGGTTTTTCCTGCTAAATTAGAGGTTGATGTGATACTCAAAGCCACTAATATCACGAAAAAATTTGGAGAGCTCAAAGCAGTGGACGACCTCAGCTTTGACGTGCAGGAGGGGCAGGTATTCGGCATTGCAGGGCCCAACGGCGCTGGAAAATCAACGGTTTACAACCTTATCACCGGTTTCTACTCCTACGAGGGTACCATCGAATTTGACGGTCGTAAACTCACCGGTCTGCCGCCCCATCGTATTGCAAAAACCGGCATTGCCCGTACTTTCCAGATTCCCCAGGTCTTTCCCAGTCTCACGGTTCAAAAAAGCATCAGTGTCGGCAGTCGTTTCGGTGCCAGGGGTGGTCTTGATCCGGCGCATGTGGACGAAGTGATCCGATTTGTTGATCTTGAAACAGAACGTCTTCAGCATACCGACTTGTTGAACCTTTTGGGTAAAAAAAAGCTGATGATCGGGGCCGCACTGGCTACAAAGCCCAAAATTCTCCTGCTCGATGAACCTATGGGAGGATGCAATGCCGGGGAAATCAGGAGCCTGATGGACCTGATTCAACGGATCAACAAAGAGCTGGGCATCACCATTATTATTATCGAGCATTTTATGAAGGTGTTGACCGAACTGACCGAAAAACTGCTGATAATAGAATCCGGGAAAGAGATCTGTTGTGAGGCACCGGAGAAAGTTGTCAACAATCCAAAAGTTATCGAGTGCTACCTGGGCAATTCCTATGCTGATAGTTGAAAAATTGAATGCCTATTACGGCCAGTCACACATTCTGAAAGATGTCTCCATTTCTGTTGAGCGGGGCCAGGTGGTGGTCATCCTTGGGCCCAATGGACATGGCAAGAGCACCCTCTTGAAATCTATTTGCGGAATGGTGGAAAAGACGGATGGTAATGTCACCTATCGAAATCACGAAATCAGTGACATGGCTACCGACAAAATTGTCAACATGGGCCTCACCTATATCGCCGAAAATAGAGAATTATTCCCCTATATGACCGTATTGGAGAATCTCAAGCTGGGGGCTTACTCTAAAAATGCCCGCCCCTATGAAAAGGAAAACATGAAGCGGGTTTTTACCCTGTTTCCCCGTCTGGTGGACCGTCAGAAACAGTTTGCTTCGACCATGAGCGGCGGAGAGGCCCGCATGCTGGCCGTGGCAAGGGGACTAATGTCCAACGCCGATTTTCTGTGTATTGATGAACCCTCTCTGGGGCTGCAGCCCAGTCTGCGGTACGAAATATTTTCTACCATCAAGCAGATCAATGAACAGGGTAAGACCGTTCTGCTGGTGGAACAGAATATCCCCCAGATTGCCGAACTGGCCGACAGAATCTATGTCATGGAAGAGGGCCGCATCTCGTTTGAAGGTAGTAAGGATGAAGCATTCAACAATGAACATTTAAAAGAAATATTTCTAGGAATGTAGCATTTTTTCATTGATGTAAAGCTCCAGTGAAAAATTGAATAACCAATAACCAAAGTACAAATAACAAACAAATTTCAATGACCAAAACTCGAAATTCCAAACCATATGATCTTCCGTATATGCTTTCCGTATTTTGTAATTTGGTGCTTGAATTTTGTCATTTTAGATTGTTCCGAGGGTGCTGAACGGGATCGATTTTACTCTGTCGTAATTGGTTTAGCCTGATATAGCAGGTGAAAATGTATGTTTAGTGAAGATACTATTTTATTATTATATGAAATCACCGATGTGATTATTGCCGGGTTGTCCACCGGTTCCGTATATGCATTGATGGCCGTGGGCATGACCCTGGTCTATGGTGTGACCAAGGCCTTTAATTTTGCCTATGGAGAGTTTTTTAACATGGGTGGCTATTTTGCCTGGATACTGATTTTCGGGCTCGGTCTTCAATTTGGCGGTTATCTGATGATTCTGGTGATTGTGATGCCGCTGATGTTCGTCGTCGGGTATGGATTGGAAAAACTTTTGGTGGCGCCCTTAAGGAAGCGTCAGGACTGGGAAAACAAGGTCATGATGCTGACCCTGGGCCTGTCGCTTTTTCTGTCCAGCTTGTATATGGTGGTCTTCGGTGTAAGCATGAAATCGTTGCCCCCCATCCTGGATGGGACGCTTGAAGTGGGCCAGTTGGTGTTCGCTCACCAGGACATCATGATTTTCATCATGTCCCTGGGTGGTATCCTGCTTTTTGGATGGATGCTCAACAACACCCGCATCGGTATGGCCGTACAAGCCGTGGCCCAGAATCCGGAAGGGGCCAAAATCGTCGGTATTCCACAGGCGCGGATTTTTGCAGCCACCTTTGCCATCTCAACCGTCATGGTGGGTTTTGGCGGAATTTTGTTGAGCCAAAAGTGGTTTATCAACCCCAATTCCGGCGGTATCATCATGGTTAAGGCCTGGGTGGTCACTGCATTCGGTGGCATGGGCTCCATCCGCGGCGGTCTTTATGCCGCTTTCATTATCGGCATGCTGGAGGCGTTCGTGGGCTGGTTGTTCGGCATGAGCTACGGCATTATTGCACTTTTTATTCTTTTGTTGGCGACCCTGGTGCTGCGACCTCAAGGTCTGATGGGAAAAGGCGAGTAGGCTATGCGTTTAAAACATATGGCGATAATAATCGGCGTTTGCTATGGGATCATGGCGATCCTGCCCATTTTTGTGGGGGATGTCCGCTTTATCATGAATATTCTGATCATGTGTCTCATCTGGGCTGTTGTGGCCTCTTGTTGGGATGTCATGATGGGGTTTGCAGGTATCTTCTCATTCGGCCAAGTGGCCTTTTTTGTCATGGGCGCATATTGTTCCGGTATTCTTGCCATCAATCATCATGTGACACCGGTGTTGTCCATCCTGATCGCCGGTCTGTTTACCGCCGGCATGGGCGTTCTTGTGGGGTTGCCCTGTCTTAAACTGGCAGGACCCTATGTGGCCCTGGTGACTTTTGGCGTTCATATGGCCCTGCAGCCGACATTAAGGGGTGAGATCGGCATTGCCCTGGGATCCGGCGGATCTGTTGGACTCCTGACCATACCCCCCATCAGCATGTTCGGCTATACATTCAGCTCGGCCAATATCGTACCGACCTTTTATCTGACACTGCTGGTATCCCTCACTTGCGCACTGATTATTATGTTTATGATTAAATCATACTGGGGCGTTGCGTTTCTGGCCCTTAAAGATTCTCAGGATTTTGCCATGAGCCTGGGCATCAGTGCCTTTAAATACAAATTGATGGTTTTTGCCTTGACCTCTTTTTTAACCGGTATCATCGGGGGTTTTTATGGTCATTTCTACGGGGTGCTCTCTTTCCGTATGCTGGATCTGGATTTATTTAGCATATTGATGGTCATGATGCTGGTGGGTGGCCTTGGGCATTTTCCCGGCGCCATACTGGGCTCTTTTTTGGTGGTCGCAGGCAGTGAGCTCATGGCGCCCCTGGGCGCATACAGGGCCGTAGCCATGGGTGCTTTGGTAGTAATTTTGGTGCTGGCGCTTCCAGACGGCGTTATGGGTTTTTTTCTGAAGCGTTCGGCCAATAAAATTGTATAGCGATTTTATGAAACGCGATCTTGTCGCTCTAATAAAAGTTTACTTTAATTTCAACAAAACAAAAGGGAGGTAATACATGAAAAAAATCAGTCTATTTACATTGGTTATGGCGGGTTGCCTGTTTTTTACTCCTGCGGTCATGGCAGCAGATACCATTCCGGTCGGTGTTCCGATTCCTATGACCGGCTGGGCAGCGGGCTCCGGCTCAGACTATTTCAAAGGCATCAAAATGGCCATTGACGAGATAAATGAATCAGGCGGATTGCTGAATAAACAGCTTGAGATTATCCGCTTTGATTCCAAAGGGTTTGAGCCTGAAGTGGTCATGCAGGCGGCCGATTATCTGTGCGGCCAAAAGAATGTGGCTTCAGTGCATGCCGGTTGGGCTGGATGGGGCCAGGATGTTCGCGCTTATGGAAAATATGACGCGCCGTTTTTTGCCGATGACGGCTCCCAGGCGGCTGTGGACATCTTCAATGAAGACCCGGCTAAATATTACAATATCTATCAGACGACCGACGTAGGCGTCGAGCAGGCCAAGAGCATGTTTCGTGCGCTGATGGCGCTTCCCTACAAATACCCCAATAAAAAGGTTGTTATTATCAATACCGACGATTCTTGGGGCCTTGAAGTAGGCGATACGCTGAATAAAAGTTTTACAGACAAAGGCTGGAAAGTGGCTAAACGGGAGACCGTGCCCTACGGTACCAACGAATGGGGTGTGATTATTTCCCAGATCCGCAGGATCAAACCGGCTCTCATCCACATTGAAATCCCCAGTGGACAGGAAAATATCACCTTCATCCAGCAGTTTCTTAAAAAACCCTCCAACTCTATCATCAGTCTTGGCTGGGGCGTTACACCACGTGAAGTGGTGGACACCCTGGGTACGTTAGCCGATGGTATTGTGGGCGAAATGCCCAGCGGGCTGCCCGGACCCAAGGCTCCCAATGCAGCCGGACAGGCCTGGGTAGATAAATTCGTCAGCCTCTACAAGCATCAGGTCCCGGCCGGAGCCTGGATCGCCTACACCGCTGTTAAGGCATGGGCCAATGCGGTGGTCAAGGTGGGAGATGCCTATGATTTCAAAGCCGTAAATGCCTATATTCAGAAACACGGCTATGAGGCCGAGATGGGGCTTATCAAATGGGATAAATCAAATGTTCTACGTGCTCAATCGGGTGCGCCGGTGGTACACTACCAGGTTCAAGGTGGTGAATTGCAGCCGATCTTCACCGATCCGCCGCTGACATCGTATCCGGGAACGACGTTTAAGAAGCCGCGCTGGATTAAGTAGCAGTAGAAGGCAAATTAATGCTTTGGTTTTTATCTGGTTAGCCCGGACATTCAATGAAGCGTTCGGGTTAACCAGTACATTTTTACTTAAGATCATTGGGGACGGGTATTCATATATTACTATAGCCTCTACCTGTTATAATAATTGATAACTATAGTAATATATGAATACCCGTCCCCAAATCCTTGTATGAACTTGGATGCGAAAACCATGGCCCATACAGTTGAACATTTCGCCTACCAGCGATTGACCGAGCGGCTGAACCGCTTCCCCCAGGGTGCACCCCCATCCGAACTGCTGACGAAAATCCTGATGGTGTTGTTTGACAGGAAAGAAGCCGAACGGGTTTCCCTGCTTCCCATCAGGCCTTTTACCGCAAGTCGCGCCGCGCGGATCTGGTGCCTACCCGAAAGCGAAACCCGTAAAATCCTTGACAGTCTGGCTTCTAAGGCCCTGCTGGTGGATTTTGAAGTCACGGGAGAGATGCAGTATGTCCTACCGCCTCCCATGGCAGGTTTTTTTGAATTCTCCATGATGCGTATCCGTGACGATATCGATCAGAAATTGCTGGGGGAGCTTTTCTACGAGTATCTCAATGTAGAGGAGGACTTTATAAGGGATCTCTTTACCCGGGGTCAGACACAGCTTGGGCGTGCCTTTGTTCATGAACCGGTTTTATCGGTGGAGAATGCCCTGCATGTTCTTGACTTTGAACGGGCAAGCAGCGTGATTGAGAATGCCACGCACAGGGGCATCAGCATGTGTTATTGCCGGCACAAGATGATGCACAAAGGCAGAGCCTGTGATGCACCCATGCACATCTGCATGACCTTCAATACGTCCGCTGAATCCCTGATCCGGCACGGCCACGCACGGGCAGTGGATGTTTCGGAAGGGCTGGAATTGCTGGGCAAGGCACACGAATCCAATCTGGTTCAGTTTGGGGAAAATGTACGCCAGGGGGTTAATTTTATTTGTAACTGTTGCGGGTGCTGCTGTGAGGCCATGATCGCGGCCCGGCGTTTTGCGGTCATGCAACCAATTCACACCACCAATTTTTTACCGGAAGTTCAAGAGGGCAGCTGCACTGGGTGCGGTAAATGCGTTGCACTCTGCCCGGTGGAGGCCATGACCCTCGTATCCGCCAATGATCCGCACAGACCGAAGAGAAAGGTAGCCAGGGTCGACGAAGACCGCTGTCTAGGCTGCGGGGTTTGTGTGAGAGCCTGTACAAAAAGTAAATCTCTTGCCCTGGTATCCCGATCCCAACGGGTGATTACACCTTTGAATGGAACGCACCGGGCCGTGGTGATGGCACTGGAACGGGGTAAACTTCAGCATCTGATTTTCGACAACCAGGTGCTCTGGTATCATCGTGCCTTGGCTGCTGTTCTGGGCGCTATTCTTCGCCTGCCACCCATCGACCGGGCGTTGGCCACCCAACAGGTAAAATCGCGCTATCTGGAGGCGCTGGTGGAGCGTTTCTCTATTGCGTGATGATATCATGATAGTACCTCTACTATGTCGGATTGGGGACGGGTATTCATATATTACTATTTTCGGGAAAATAACAATGAAAGTAGCCTATAGTAATATATGAATACCCGTCCCCAATAGTTCCTGTAATCCGGCAGCTAATAATGAAGGTATTGTTTCATAAAATCGTGTTGTGATTTTATTTCAAGCCGCTTTTTAGCAGTGCTTCCGCCAGGGAACCTTGAATGATTGGTTTTTTTTCGGGTTTCCGATATTTATCTGGTTTTGGCCTGCTTGGGCGATGCTTCTGCTTCGGGGTTTCAGATTTTTTCCGGGTGCTTTTTTCCATGGGATCAACGGATTTTTTCATGGAAAGGGATATCCGGTTTCTACCCATATCGATTTCGAGTACGGTTACGGTGACCTTTTGCTGAACCTTGACGATGTCGGCTGGGTTTTTCACGAATCGATCCGCCATCTGACTGATATGAACGAGGCCATCCTGGTGGACGCCGATATCTATGAATGCGCCGAAGGCCGTTATGTTCGTTACGATACCGGGAAGTTGCATGCCTTTACGAAGATCACCGATTTTTTCAATGCCGTCGGTGAATGAAAAAGCCTCAAATGTTTCTCTTGGATCGCGTCCGGGTTTGGCCAGTTCATCCAGAATGTCATTCAATGTGGGGATGCCGACAGTCGCTGTTACATAGCGGGGTAGATCGATCTGATTTCGCAAATCAGATTTTTTCATCATTTCGGTAACAGACGTGCCCAGGTCTTTGGAAATGGCGTCAACGATATCATAGCTTTCAGGATGGACTGCGCTGGTATCGAGGGGATTCTCGCCGTCCATGATGCGCAGAAAACCTGCCGATTGCTCAAAAGCCTTGGGCCCCAGACGCGATACCTTGAGGAGTTGTTTCCGGTTCCGGAAGGGGCCACTGGTGTCACGATGGAGGACGATGTTTTTGGCAATTCCGGCATTTAAGCCTGACACATAGGTCAACAGCTGGGCACTGGCCCTGTTCAAGTCAACGCCTACACTGTTGACGCAGCTCATCACAACGTCGTCGAGGGTCTGCTTGAGGGATGTCTGGTCGACATCGTGCTGATACTGGCCGACACCGATGGATTTTGGATCGATTTTCACGAGTTCGGCCAGGGGGTCCATCAGCCGTCGTCCGATGGATACGGCTCCACGTACGGTAAGATCGTGATCCGGAAACTCTTCACGGGCCACTTCTGATGCAGAATAGACCGATGCACCACTTTCATTGACCATGAGCACCTGAGTCATTTCTGGTGGCAGGGCCGCCTTGACAAAGGCCTCGGTTTCTCTACCTGCAGTGCCGTTTCCTACTGCAATGGCTTCGGTTTGAAACTGTTTGCACAGGGATTGTAATTTAGCGGTATCTTGAATTGCTTTTTGCTGCGACATGTGCGGATAGATCGTATCGTGATGCAGAAGTGTTCCCTGGCGATCCAGACAGGCAACCTTACACCCTGTTCTGAATCCCGGATCAATTCCCATTACGCGTTTTGCTCCCAACGGCGGTGACAACAGCAGCTGCCGGAGGTTTTCCGCGAAAACCCTTATCGCTTCGTTGTCGGCACGCGTTTTCGTATGCATACGGGTTTCTGTTTCCATGGAATGGGACAGGAGTCGCTTGTACCCGTCAATGACAGATAGTTTGACCTGAGCCGAATCTGCCGCATCACCCTTGACAAACAGATCTTCCATTATGGCAATGGCGTCTTCTTCTGCAGGTGAAATGTCCAGGATAAGAACGTTTTCTTTTTCTCCACGCCGCATGGCCAGCATCCGGTGAGACGGTACTTTGGCGATCGGTTCTTCCCATTCAAAATAATCCTTGAACTTGGCGCCGGCTTCCTCCATGCCGATGACAACCCGGCTCTTTATCCTGGCCTTGGTAAAAAAGAGGTTTCGCATCCGGGACCGCGTCTCCTCGTTTTCATTGATGAATTCGGCGATAATATCCCGGGCGCCGGCAAGGGCGTCCTCTATGGTTTCAACCTTTTTTTCAGGATTGATATAATGGATCGCTTCCTGGGATGGATCAATGTTGTTCTGCTCCAGGATCAGATGCGCCAGGGGTTCGAGGCCTTTTTCCTTTGCTATGACAGCTTTCGTTCGCCGTTTCGGTTTGAAAGGCAGGTAGATATCTTCGAGCACCACCATGGTCTTAGCTTCCAGAACCTTTTGGTGGAGTTCATCTGTCAGGTGCCCATGTTTTTCAAGAGATTTCAGGATGGCCGCCTGTCTCTCACGAAGATCCTGCAACTGGTGGAGCCTGTCCCGTATAGCTGTCACGGCAACTTCATCCAGGCTTCCTGTGACTTCTTTTCGATAGCGTGCGATAAATGGAATGGTAGATCCATCCGAAAGGAGCGTGGCCACGGCGCCCACTTGTTGGTCCTTGATGCTGAGTTCGCTTGCGATGGTGGTGATGGATGTGTCTGTGTGCATGATTTCCTGGTCTTTCTATAAGCTAACTAAAAAATCCTATTTTATAGATGGCTTATAAAAACTGTTTTAAATATATTTCCGGGTACGGTCCCCGGTGCAAGCTCCTCTATCGGAAACCAGTGCTTTTGTAAAGGGGGAAGGGAAGAGATGGTCACTTGAATTTGGCCGAGTTCAAGGTATGACGTTGTGAGGCGGAAAGAACAGCTTTACGCATACGCAACGAGCGGGGGGTCACTTCTAACAGTTCGTCTTCACGAATGAAGCTGATGGCAAATTCGAGGGTGAGCGGCTTGATGGGGGAAAGGATAACAGCTTCATCTTTTCCCGAGGCACGCATGTTCGTAAGTTTTTTTTCCTTGCAGGGGTTCACGTTAATGTCCTGACTCCGGTTGTGCTCACCGACGATCATCCCCGCGTAGGTCGGGTCACCCGGTTCGATGAAGAGTCGTCCCCGGGGTTCGAGGTTAAACAGGGCATAGGCTACCCCCGTTCCGGTCCGGTCCGCAACAAGGGATCCGGTGAATCGACTGGAACAATCTCCCCTGTATTCACCGTATCCATCAAAAATAGAGTTCAGGATACCGGTGCCACGAGTATCGGTGAGGAACTCATCCCGGTAGCCGATCAAGGCTCTCGATGGGATGGAAAATTCAAAACGTACGCGGCCGGTGCCGTTATTGATCAGGTTGATCATTTTGCCTTTGCGGAGAGAGAGTTTTTCAACCACGATACCCAGAAAGGATTCTTCACAATCCACGAAAAGTTTTTCAATGGGCTCCAGTTTTTTACCTTTTTCATGCCGAAAGATGACCTCGGGTTGTCCTACGCAGAATTCAAAGCCCTCGCGCCGCATGGTTTCAATCAAGATAGCAAGCTGAAATTCCCCCCTTCCTTTGACAAGAAAGCTGTCACGGTCATCGGTTTCAGCCATCTGGATCGCTACGTTGAGAAGGGTTTCCTTTAGCAGCCGTTCACGGAGACGGCTTGACTGGACATATTTGCCTTCCTGGCCACCGAATGGCGAGGTGTTGACCGAAAACTTCATGGAAACTGTCGGCTCATCGACCCGGATTCTGGAAAGTGCCCTGGGATGTTCGTGATGGCAGATGGTGTCACCGATCTTGACATTTTCGATACCGGCGATGACGACAATATCCCCGGTTTGGACTTCATCCACACCGGTTAGTGTCATCCCCTCATAGATCTGTAGTTTGGAGACCTTCAACGGAATATTCTGCCCATTCTCTCCGATACAGACCAGTCTGTCGCGTGAGCGGGCACTGCCATTAAATATTTTTCCCACCGCGAGCCTTCCCAGGTAATCAGAATAACTGAGATCCGAAACACGCATCTGGAACGGTGCTCCTGGGTCGTAGGAGGGACCGGGTATTTCCTGGAGAATGGTGTCAAACAACAGGTCCAGATTGCGGCCTTCCTCATCCGGTTCTTTGATTGCGATACCATCACGACCGATGGCATAAACAAGAGGGAAGTCGAGCTGTTCATCCGTAGCTTCCAGATCGATGAGAAGATCATAGATTTCATCGAGAACGGCATGTGCGCGGGCATCCTGGCGATCGATTTTGTTGATGACAACCACGATTTTCAGCCCTGCCGCCAGAGCTTTTTTGAGAACGAAACGGGTCTGCGGCAGGGGACCCTCGGATGCGTCCACCAGCAGAATGGCACCGTCAGCCATGGAAAGGGCGCGCTCAACCTCGCCACCGAAATCGGCATGGCCGGGCGTGTCGATGATGTTGATTCGCACACCTTTCCATACGGCCGAACAGTTTTTGGCCGCGATGGTGATGCCGCGTTCGCGCTCGAGATCCATGGTATCCATGAGTCTGTCGTCCATAACCTGGCTGTCTCTGAAAAGGCCGCTTTGACGAAACATGGCATCCACGAGTGTTGTTTTGCCATGATCGACATGGGCAATAATGGCAATATTTCTCAGGTGGTTGTTTTGTTGAGGTGTTTCCGGCATTTGTTTTATCCTTGTCCTGTTTTGTAAAAAAATAAAAAGCATGACCGGGCACCGGTGGTGATCCGGTAATGCTTTTTGTGATCAAGCTTTAACCTGAAGATAAGGCTTTTCGCACCAATTGCAAGGGGTGTGAAATGGATGAACGGGATAACGATTCCAAGGTTGTAAGTTCCTTAAATCCGAAGCACGAAATTCGGATTTAGAATTTATCACACGCTGAATGTGTATAATATTAATCCCTTATAGGGTTGAATCAGTGCCAGGCCCTTTGGACCCGGGTATGTACGTGCATCATCCTTTGATCACGGCGACGATCCGTTCAAGAGCCTCCATGAGAAGGGACCGTGGGCAGGCAATGTTGATGCGTTCGTATCCATCCCCTTCGGGTCCGAAAAGGCTTCCTTCATCGAGAAAGACACGGGCCTGATTCAGGAAGAGGTTTCTGAGTTGATGCTTGTCCAGGCCAAGGGATCGACAGTCGAGCCAGACAAGATAGGTCCCCTCGGGGTGAATGACCCTGATTTCCGGGATCTCACTATCAAAAAAGTTGATCAAAGCATCGAGATTGGCTTTCAGATAATGCAGGAGATCTTCAAGCCAGGGCTCTCCTTCTTCATATGCAACCCGGCATGCTGTCACGCCGAAGGGATTGAGCCCGAATAAGCCATTGGCGAGAAGGCTTTCTTTGAACTTTTGACGGATCTTTGTGTCTGGAATGAAGATGTTGGAGGTTTGAAGGCCGGCCAGGTTGAACGTTTTGCTCGGTGCGGTGCAGACAACAGTGTTTTCTTGAAAGGCGCTGTCTGCCACGGCAAAGGGAGAGAAAGTCACACCCGGATAGACCAGGTCCCCATGGATCTCATCTGAAATGACCCGTACATGGTTGCGCAGACAGATGTGGCCGAAGCGTTGGGTCTCTTCCCGTGTCCAGACGCGGCCAACAGGATTATGAGGGCTGCATAGAATGGCCAGTTTGACATCCGGATCGGCTGCCTTGGTTTCCAGGTCATCATAATCCATGCGATATTGGCCGTCAGTCATTACAAGCGAGTTTGATACGATCCGGCAACCATTCTTTTCAATGGCACTGAAAAAAGGATAGTAGACGGGCCGTTGAATCAGAATCTTGTCTCCTGGTTGGGTAAGCGTCCGTACCAGCAGATGAAGTGCCGGAACCACCCCCTGGGTGGTCACAATCCATGATTCTTCAACGTGCCATCCATGTCGCTTTTTCATCCAGCCGGTCACGGCTTCCAGGTAGGCTTGGTCGGGTTGTGTATAACCGAAAATACCGTGTTGGGCACGTTTCTGCAGGGCTTTAATAACCGGTTCAGGGCTTGGGAAATCCATGTCTGCCACCCACATTGGCAGGACCCGGTTGCTGCCGAAACAGGCATCGGTTCTATTCTTTTTGGACGGGTCTTCCGAGTCTAGGACAAATTCCCACTTGACGGAACCGGTATGGCGGCGGTCTATCTTGATATCGAAGTTTGTCGGCATGGTTTTTCCCCTTTATTTTTTTGCCATGGTTATGGCATGCGGGCAAGGTGAAATCAAGCGGACTTCTAGCATAACTCAACTTTCGGGGTCCAGCGAACACGAAATGAATAATCCCCTGGCGCTTTGCGAACTCGCCATTGGATCACCCATTTCGCTCTATCGATGGTGAAACCTGAAAGTTGAGTTAAATAAGAAAATTGCAGAAAGGCGCATCCCATGATACTATGCCCCGCATCGATATATAATCAATATGCTATGAGACCCAATTGCTCGGCCTCGACGACGTTCAATTATTGAAAGGTTGATAAATGAAAGCGCCACTTCACTGTCTTAAGCGATACATTCCCTGGATGATAGCGGGCGGTATTGCTTTATTGTACACGCCATTCCTCTATGCCGCAGAATCAGGATCGCAACCCATCTCATGGTTTTTTCTCTGTGTCAGCATGCTGGGCGGACTGGCGCTATTTCTCTATGGCATGGAAAAGATGAGCACCGGCCTGAAACGAACCGCCGGCAACAGGATGCGCTCCATACTGGCGGCACTGACCAGAAACCGTGTCATTGCGATGTTTGTAGGCGCATTCATTACCATGGTCATCCAGTCAAGCAGTGCCACCACGGTGATGCTGGTCAGTTTTGTTCAGGCGGGTCTGATGACCTTTGTCCAGTCCATGGGGGTTATTCTGGGAGCTGACATCGGTACTACCGTCACGGCGCAGTTGATCGCATTCAAGTTGACGGACTATGCATTGCTGATGATCGCCCTTGGATTCTCACTGCATATGTTCGGGAAAAGGGGAATGACAAAAAATATCGGTGATGTGATCATGGGCTTCGGTATTCTCTTTTTCGGCATGAAACTTATGAGCGATGCCATGAATCCTCTGAGAACGTATGCCGTATTTATCGACACCATGAGAGAAATGGAGAACCCGTTCCTCGGAATTTTAATCGGGGCCCTGTTTACGGCGCTGGTCCAGAGCAGCAGTGCCACCACCGGTGTGGTCATTGTCCTGGCTCAGCAAGGTCTTCTGACCCTCGAAGCCGGGATCCCGCTGGTATTCGGCGCCAATGTCGGCACCTGCATCACAGCAGGGCTGGCCTCTATCGGTACCTCGCGTGAAGCCAAGCGGGTAGCTCTGGCGCATGTCATTTTTAAACTGGCAGGTGTGCTGCTTTTTGTTTTCTGGATACCATGGTTTGCAGATTTCATCCGGATGATCGCGGAAAGATTCGACTCCGGAACTGCGCGCCAGATAGCCAATGCCCATACCATTTTCAACGTTGCCCTGGCTCTGATTTTTCTGCCCTTCACCGAATATTTTTCCAGGCTTGTTGTCGGAATTCTTCCTTACGAAGAGAAATCGAAAGATGTTACTATGACCACCAAATACCTGGACGAGGAGAGTATTTCCACACCAGCCGTAGCTCTGGATCTGGCCCGGGCGGAAGTGGCCAGGATGGCCAAGCTGGTATGGCGAATGCTGGCCTCCATTATTATTCCCTTCATGTCGGATGAGAAGTTGATCGAAAAAGAGGTTTCAGACCCGGAGGAAAAGGAGTTCCTCATACGGGAAATCCCTAGTACGGATGCGTGGCGGTCAGACCTGACGCTCCTCCAGGGTATTGACATGCGAGAAGAAAAAATTGATTTTATCGAAGAAAAGATCAGGGAATATCTTTTCAAGGTAACGGCTCAGGGCGTGGCCCCTGAACAGACCAACGAAGCGTTTGGTATGATTTCCATAGCAAGTGATTTGGAGAGTCTGGCCGACCTCATTCACCGCAATATGGTGCCCCTTATCGCCAAGAAAAAAGATCTCATGATCGATTTTTCTGAAGAGGGCAAAGAGGAAATTCTGATCTATCACCAGAAAGTCTGCCGGCGGATTGAACTCCTTAAAGATTCTTTTACGGAAATGGATGTCGATACGGCCAGGGACATCATGTCCAGCGAGCGGTCGTATCTGGACCTGGAAGAGCAGTACCGGGCCAGACATCTCGAACGCATACGCAAGGAACAGGTGGAATCTGCCAAGACCCACGAGGTCCACATGGAATTGATGGATCTGCTGAAGCAGATCGTGGTTTACTCGAGCAACATCGCCAAAACGTTTCTAGTGAAGTGCCAAGCCAACAAGAACTAGGTTTCAAGGGTCGGAGGTCTGGAGGGGAAACAGACGGTTTTAAGTTTTAAGTGTTAGGTTTTAGGTTAAGCCGTCAGCTATTAGCAACAATCAATTACGCGCGCAGCGCTAATGTCGCCCGAAGGGCTAATGACCATCAATGTCAGCCGAAGGCGTAATATCGCCCGCAGGGCAAAAGGCACCTAACAGCCTACAGTCTAAATCGCTAAAAAGCTAAGAAGGGTTCAAGGCAAATGCTTACGGTGAGAAATAGGAATCAGCTACAAAAAAATATCACGTGCTCACACAGGAGAAAAACATGATAACACTTATTGTGATCGGCGGTATCATTCTGGTATTGGTTGTCATCGTGGCGGGAATTTATAACGGGCTGGTCACAGGGCGCAATCGTTATAAAAATGCTTTTTCCCAGATTGATGTACAACTGAAGCGGCGATACGATTTGATTCCCAACCTCGTAGAAACAGCCAAGGGGTATATGAAACATGAACGGGAGACCTTGGAAGCGGTCATTACTGCTCGCAACAGCGCCGTGAACGCAAATCAGCAGGCGTCCGGAAACCCGGGTGATCCAACAGCCATGAAAGCGCTTGCCGGCGCGGAAGCTGCGCTGACCGGAACGCTGGGTCGTCTTTTTGCTCTGGCAGAAAACTACCCGGATCTCAAGGCCAATGAGAACATGATCCAGCTTCAGGAAGAACTGACGTCCACGGAAAACCGTGTCGCCTTTGCCCGGCAGGCATTCAACGATGCCATCACCGAATTTAATACGAGTTGTGAAAAGTTTCCCGCCAACCTGATAGCCGGATCGTTCGGTTTCCATCCGGCCGAACTTTTGGAATCAACCGAATCACCCGAAGAACGAAAACCGGTAAAGGTGTCTTTCTAAGATGGATTTTTTTGCCCAGCAGGATCAATCACGGACACGGTCTCTATATCTGACCTTCCTGTTTATACTGGCGGTCATCTTTGTGGCGGTGGCTGTTTTTTTTGCGGTGCAGCTGGCCTTCTATCTGTCCATGGACAAGCTGAGCATTTCCAGGAACGGGTTCAAATGGTTTGACGCCCAGATGTTCTTGTTGGTGACATTCGTGGCGGTGGGCATTATTACGGTGGGAAGTCTATTCAAGATGCTGCAGCTGAAAAAAGGGGGAAGCTATGTAGCGGAGCACCTTGGTGGTAGGCGGGTAAACCGTTTGTCTGCCGACAAAGACGAAAAAAGACTGCTCAATGTGGTGGAGGAAATGGCCATCGCATCCGGTGTGCCGGTACCCCAGGTGTATCTTATGACGGAGGAGGAAGGCATCAACGCGTTTGCGGCCGGCTATACGCCTGGGGATGCCGCGATTGCCGTCACGCGTGGCTGCCTCTCGACGTTGAACCGCGAGCAGTTGCAGGGGGTGATCGCCCATGAATTCAGCCATATCTTGAATGGCGATATGCGTTTGAATATACGCCTGATCGGTTTTTTATACGGTATCATGGTGATTGCGATTGTGGGCCGGAGCGTCCTGTGGAGCAGCAGAAGGTCGGGAAGTAAAAAGGGAGGCGGGCAGACAGCACTCCTGGCCCTGGCGTTGGTGGTGATCGGATATGTGGGTCAGCTTTTTGGCCGGATCATCCAGAGCGCGGTCTCACGACAGCGGGAATTTCTTGCAGATGCATCTGCTGTCCAGTTTACGCGAAACCCGGGCGGCATTGCCGGAGCCTTGAAAATTATCGGTGGATTCAGCAAAGGCTCCAGGATAGAGTCTCCCAACGCACATGAAGCCAGTCACCTTTTTTTTGGTACGGCGATCCGTTCTTTGTTTGCAACACACCCACCCCTGGATGAAAGAATCCGCAGAATCGAACCCGGGTATTCCAGCCGCGTGAATGAATCCGAATCGTTATCCGAGACGGTTCCCGGAGGGCGATTCGATTCGTCGGTATCCATGATGGCAGCCGATTCAGGAGAAGCCAGGCAATACATCGGCCACATGACACCCCGGCATGTAGACTACAGCTCCCAGCTCTTGTCTGCGCTTCCGGGTAAGATACGGGATGAGCTGGATGACCTGCTGGGGGCCACGGCAATTGTCTGCGGTCTCTTGCTGGACAGCGATCTAAAGGAAAGAGATCGCCAGATCAAGGTGTTGAAAAAAACGGCACCGGTTGAAGTCGTTCGCCAGACGCTGATTCTCGAAAAAGAGATAAGAAGCTTGAAACCTGTTTTTTACCTTCCTGTTTTGGAACTGGCCATCCCGACGCTCAGAGGTATGTCAGCAGCACAGGTTGCAGGGCTGAAACGCTATATTCAGGTTCTGGTAGAGGCGGACGGCAAACTGACCCTGTTCGAGTTCGTATTGGAGAAGATTGTGACGCATCAGCTCGGCATGGTTTACAGCCATTCGAAAAGGCAGACTATCGTTAAACGAATGGACCTTCTGCTGCCGCAGATGGTCAACCTGCTGTCCGTGCTTGCAAAATCGGGAAACAAGGATATTCAGGAGGCGGAAAAAGCGTTTAAGGCAGGATTTGAACAGGTAAGATCGGCAGGGGTAACACGCAAGGAATCGATGTCGGAAACCGTATCTTTCAAAGAGGTCGATGTTGCTCTCAATCGTTTGGCACTGGCCGCTCCAAGCATTAAACGCGTTATCTTCGATGCCTGTTGCGCGTGTGTTTTGTTCGATACAAAAGTCTCGATTCCGGAAGCGGAACTCTTGCGGGCCACGGCTTCGGTCATGGACATTCCCGTGCCGCCGTTTCTTTTTCACCCCATAAAATCGTAGAGACGATTTTATGAAACGCGACGTTGTCACTTCTTTGTAGAACGTTTTTGCAGGTCTAAAGACCCGCACTACATTAAATGGAACTACGTATCGCTTTAAGTTAATGATATTTGGTTTAAAGGAATGAAGCATGTCAAAGCCAATGGATAATTCAGATTCACAGCTTCCGATTCATTTTGAGGATACATCCATTGCGTTTCAGCATAAATCCGACAGAGACCTGCAGTTGTCGTATCTGATTTTCCTGCTGACCAAGCGCCCCTTCCTGGTAAAATTTCTGTCAAGAGCCGCCAAACTGTCCCTTTCCATGGGGCTTCCCGTCAAACCACTCATCAAGGCCACTGTTTTTAGGCAGTTCTGCGGCGGCGAGACCCGCCGCGAATATCAGAAAGTAATCGCGCAACTGGGTAGATCGGGTATCGGCGCTATCCTGGATTATTCTGTGGAAGGGGGTGGGGACGAAGCCGGCTTTGAAGAAACAAAGAATGCGATTTTGCAGACCATCCGACAGGCGGGGTCGGATAAGAACATTCCCTGTGCCTGTATGAAAATGACCGGTATTGTCGCTGAATCACTGCTCGAAAAAATGACAGCCGGGGGTGCCTTGTCAAAAGAAGATGAACCGGCCTGGGAATGCTTGAAGCAACGCCTGTCTGACATCTGTAAGCAGGCTGAAGAAGGTGGCACACCCATCTACATCGATGCGGAAGAGAGTTGGATCCAGGGTATCATCGATGATCTGGCTGAAGAGATGATGTTGATTTTCAACCAGAAAAAAGCCATTGTTTTCACAACATTACAAATGTACCGCACGGACCGGGTCGACTATTTTAAACGATTGATCGAAAATGCTCGACGCAATGCTTTTCTGCTGGGAGTTAAAATCGTTCGAGGCGCCTACATGGAACAGGAAAGGGAACGGGCCAGGCACTGGGGGCACCCGTCGCCCATCTATCCGGATAAGCCGGCAACCGACCGGTCTTTCGACGAAATATTGCGTTTATTCATGGATCATATCGATGTGGTGGAGATTTGTGTCGGGACCCACAATGAAACCAGTTGCAAGTTACTGGCAGACTTCATGGCTGAGAGGGGTATCCCCAACGACCACCCGCACGTCTATTTTTCACAGCTATACGGCATGAGCGATCATATCAGCTACAAACTGGCCGATGCCGGATACAACGTGACCAAGTACCTGCCCTTTGGCCCGGTGGCATCGACGCTGCCGTATCTGGCCCGGCGGGCCGAGGAAAATACGGCCATTGCCGGTCAGATGAGCAAAGAACTCGAAATTATTGTCAGGGAGCGGCAGCGGCGGAGGGCTGCCGGGTAAAAAGATCTTTAGTTGCAACCTTGAGGTAGAGGTTGTCACGAGACTTTCGAAGATTTCTAAACCCTCGGCGAACACCCACACCGTCCGACTTGACAGGATGGCTGGTTTTGTGTTATATTATGGACAGTTGCGTTTTTTTCGACACATAAAGGGACAAGACAGACTGGAGGTAGATTACTATGGAAGGTGTTCCATTTCCGGACAATGGTGGCAGACGAATATCAGAAGACAGGCGGCAGACAGCAGCCCCCGGGTATTCACCCGAGAAAAGATCCGATCAAGATCGCAGGAC
>Ga0164315_10000462_pt1 | contig 28127 bp, 21 predicted proteins | sample GuaBasSedimGuay6_FD_113737 | JGI IMG/M metagenome (GOLD analysis project Ga0164315, IMG submission 113737) | Subseafloor sediment microbial communities from Guaymas Basin, Gulf of California, Mexico - Guay6, Core 4569-2, 0-3 cm | ecosystem: Environmental > Aquatic > Marine > Hydrothermal vents... | reverse complement strand
CATACATTGCCTCTGTAGGGGCGAACCTACGTGTTAGCCCTCAAATTATTTGTTCGCCCTCAAATTATTTGTTCGCCCTCAAATTTTTTCATTGGACGAACACGCAGGTTCGCCCCTACATACATTGCCTCTGTAGGGGCGAACCTACGTGTTCGCCCTCAAATTATTTGTTCGCCCTCAAATTTAGGGTTTGCGCGTGGGATTACCCCTACAAATTATCATGGGGCAATGGGGCAATCCGTAGGGTTGCCCTAATTATTTCATGCACGTTCCTTATTTTTATGAACATCTAGAACACGCATTTTATTGCGTAGCCATTGAATTTTTCCGGAATGCCGGATTGATAATTGATAGTGTTCACGGGGATGAATCGTTACTTCCCGTTTTTTAGCCAATGAGCCATGAGTCGTCTCAAAATGACGGATTTGCTGCGCGACAAAAGGGAAGAATTGATAGCGATTTAAAATCAATTCTCGTGCATAGGCGATGGCATCCAAATTGCGCTGCCATGCGTTACTTGAAACCGCAGATTTGATTTGTTCGACGACATCCGGCGCGTTGATGTCAATTTGGATGAGGGCCTCGGCTGGAAAATAGTCCGTGATTCGCGTACAACCATAATAGATAGGCATACACCATGCGAGAAAACAATCTGCCAGTTTTTCACTCCAGTAAAATTCATTGCTAAAATTCTCAATGGCTAAAACATATTGATAGGGCACTAAACCATCCCATTTCTCTTCAACACATATAAAACCAGATTTGGCTTGTTCCGCTTTTATTTTGTCACGCGAAGCCTCTGGCTGACGAAGATGATATTCATAAGTTGCAATCAAATCAAATTCTAATTTGCCACGAATGTTATCCAAAAATCGCATTCTCGCCCGATGCCCTTCAATAAATCTAAGTGAACTTGTAATCCAAGACAATTGCCGGTTTTTTTCGGGTACCTTAAAATCGATTAGAAAATCGTAATCTCGGTTGACATGCCAAGGTAAAGCGGGTTGACTTTGCACATATTGAGAGCCTGAACGTTTGGCATCAGTGGTAAACGTTCTAAAAGAATAGGGCGGATTGAGATGCCACGGTTTACGAAATTCCACTGGTGGCTCTTGATTGATCGACCAAATATGTTTTGGTGGACATTTGACGGTAGTGGTTTCATTGACTCCATTTAATACGATAACATAATCACATTCATCAACCGGTTCGATAGTGAATGTGATGTCATCCCAAATACTACTTTGATTGGGGGTTTGTCGCTTCAAATCCGGCCAATCCCAATCTTTAACGATGCGAACTAATTTCTTATGCATTATATAACTACAAGGATTATTTATAATAAAGGATAAGACTATAAGGATTATTTAACTACAAAGATTGTTTATAATAAAGGATAAAAGCGTTTTTGTCGTTGAGTTAAGCTAGGGCGAACACGTAGGTTCGCCCCTACAGTCTATGAATACGCTGGGTTTTGTAGGGGCATACCTGCGTGTCTGCCCTTGTTCAAGTTTTTGCGCGCAAAAACTTTTGCCTGAAGGGGGCCGCGATAAATCGTGCCATGCACAAGGCAGTTTAAGTTGCCCAAGTTGCCTAAGGCCATAAGCTATAAATGAACAATCGAACTTTTGAACAAAATAATAAAGATGAACAGTCACTGTTCATGCCAGTTTTGGGTTTTACTGATAATTAAAGCCTATTCTTGAAGGCCCGATTTTCGTTCCAAATTTATTTTGCGAAGGCGATTTTCGTTCCAAATTTATTTTGCGAAGGCCAATATTGCTTTCCGCTACCACGATTTGTGCGGATTTATCCCGGTTATTTCAACGATACCCGCTAATTCTAGCAGACTGGTAAATTCAGGATAAACATCACCATGAAAAACGTAATAGCCGCCACCGATAGCGCCGTAGATTATTGTCAACATGCCGAGTAAAAGCAATAGGGGTTGATATTTTTTCAGCGTTTGAAATTTTTCTGAGTAAATGAGTAGAAAATAAAACATGACATATAAACTCGGGAGCATGACGGTGAGTCGGCGCATAATAAAGGTATTATAGTTGGCAACGTAGATCGTGGCGGCTATTAAGATAAATAGGCACCAGACGACGGGTATTAAAAAACGCAAGTGTTCTAAAATCCCTAATCTTTTTCTGATGTCAGTCATGTAATAGACGAAATAGAAACTCAAACCGATAACAATCAGGGGTGATATGAGTATTAATTGTACGAAAAAATAGTAAAACGGTTTTGATGTGACGACACCACAAAACACACATATCCCTACACTACTCCAATCTACAGGTGGCGCTTCTGGTATGGGAGTCAAGTAACGGGGGATATACCAAGGTAAACTTAATAATAATGCGGGTATAGCTCCCCATAGCAAAGCTTGGATTCGTTTTTTGGCATCGGTTTCGTTAACAATGATGATGTAAATGATGATGGGTATTATCAGTGCTGATGTGATTTTGGACAGTAAGGCGAGGCCTAAGCAAATTCCTGATAATAAGTATAGAAATTGGGCATGGCGGAATCGATTCGCCATCAGGGCTAAGGCGATTGACATTGCGGCTAAGCCGGCGTGTAAATTATCAATCCACAGTTTGCCTGATACCCAAGTCATAATGGGATCGGTGGCGATGCCCAATAATGGGAGCCAAAATAAGGGTGAAAGTGCGGATAGCGATAAATTATGATAGTGTATCAAATATCGCCCTATCAAGGCGACAGCGAAGATCGCGAAAAGATGGCCCAACCAAGAGGCCATGACGGCGTGATGGGGTATCCTCTCATACTGGGCAAATGGGCGAAGTACGGCGGGAAATAAGGGGGGATGCACGGGCATTTCACGATGGGCGTAGCGTTTAAAAGTGGGTATATTAAAAATAGGGGAGCCTTGCAATGTATAATGCTCGGTGGCAATCCAATTTTTAGTCAAGTACCAAAAACGGACTTCATCGCCTTCTTCATGTCGCAAATTCAAGGTGGGTAATTTGAGTAGGATAGAGAATCCTATGATGATCAATACAACGGCCCAAAAATATTGCATTGGTTTGGGTGACTGTTGGGTATGATTGTTATTGAATGTCATGGTTAATTTTCTGAGTGCCGTGGTGCATTTTGATATAACAATAACTACAAGGATTGTATATAAGAAAGGATTGAATTGAGGTTATGCTATAGATTTTAGTGCCCGTAAAACTCAAAACGGGCATGAACAGTCACGGTTCGATCCAATTTGGGTTTTGATTGATGTTAAATACTAGACTTGTCCGTAAATAATTTTTTAGGCAATAAAAACAAATAGTTAAATTCATGAATCTCTTATTTTCGGACAACTCTACTATAGTACCCTGTCAAAGCTCAGTTTTAATCCTTTATTATATACAATCCTTGTCGTTATTATTAAGCTTTTTCCTATTTAGGATTGTCGATGTTGATTAATCCTTTGTATGCACTCCCGCGCATTTGGCAACAACTGTTGTCGCCACAAGCACGACGATTGTTGAAAAATCCCGCTATTTTGTCGTAGGGGCAATCCCTTGTGGTTGCCCTTTATCGCTTGTGTTTTTTATAAACTGTGTTGTATCATTATCAGGTATTTTGTGTTTTTGATGCTTATATGGAATGTACTTGAAAAGGGCTCCGTCATTGTGAACAATCTGATAAAGAAAAACCCTATCTAAATTATTGATTTTCAATCCTTTCTAATTAAGCCAATAAAAAATCCGTTTATTTTCGTTAATAATAAAAAATCCGTTTATTTTCGTTAATCCGTAATACTATTATGAAATCTATTATCAGTTTGTTGTGCTTGTTTGTTGTAGCCACTCAGGCAATGAGTGCTGAAACCCTGAACCCAGTAGTCAAGGTAGAGATGCTAACCAGTAAGGGTACCATTGTGCTTGAGCTTAACGCGGAAAAAGCGCCTATAACGGTTGCTAACTTTTTGCAGTATGCCAATGAAGGTTTTTATGAGGGCACGATATTTCACCGCGTGATTGGCAATTTTATGATTCAAGGTGGGGGTTTTACAGAGGATTACGCTGAGAAACCGACTCATGAAGCGATTCGTAATGAGGCCAATAATGGCTTGAACAATGCGCGGGGTACTATTGCAATGGCGCGTACCTCTGCTCCTCATTCAGCCACAGCACAGTTTTTTATCAACGTGGTTAATAATTCGTTTCTGAATCATAGGAAGCCTACTCGTAGAGGTTGGGGTTACGCAGTATTTGGGAAAGTCACTCAAGGCATGGAAGTGGTTGATAGTATTAGAAACGTCGAAACGGGCCGGGGTGGCCCATTTGGGAGCGATGTGCCGCAAACGCCTGTGATTATTAAAAAAATATCTGTTGTTAAGTAGTCGCCTCACTTGGTGGGTAACAACGTTGCCCACCCATCTCGCTATTTAAAAATCCTTTCATTCCCCATTCTCTATTCTCTATTCTCAATTCCTTATTTTCTCTCATTTCCTCTGTGCTTTTTCATTGGCACGCATTGCGTTATACTGAAAACAACTCTTTTTCATTCTAAAAACGCGTGAATTGCCGTGAATACTCAATCACTTTACATCGAACCCGATACTGAACACTTTATTGTGGCCTTGGTGATCGCGGCCTTAATACATTATGCGATTATCTATGGGCTTGGTTTTGCTATGCCAAAATCGGATCAGCCGTTGAATACGACGATGGAAGTCATTTTAGTACAAAAGCGCACGGAGCTTGCCCCAAAGAAGGCCGATTATTTAGCCCAAGTCAGCTACGATGGCGGCGGGGAGCGTCTTGAAGATATTCGTCCATCAACGCCTACAATAGCGCCATTTCCTGATCAAACTGCTGAGTTTGTTTTCACACCACCACCGCCCCAAATTGCGGCCGCTCCTACAGAGTATCAATTTCAAATCCTGACAACGAATGAATCGTCTACTGATCAGGTTGCGGCACTAACAGAAGTCATTCCACCTGATGAGCCCGGTGAACAAGGCTATGATTCGCAAAATTTAGTGTTTAAAGACTTTGTCGCTGAAAATACGTTATTTATTAATACTCGTGCAATGGAACTCGCGAGTCTTCAGGCCGAATTGAATGAACAATTTGAAGAATATGCTAAACGCCCTCGTAAAAAATTTATCAATGCCAGTACACAAGAATATAAATATGCTAATTATATGGAAAACTGGCGTAGAAAAATTGAACAAGTCGGTAATGCAAATTATCCTGAAGCGGCTCGCCATCAAAAATTGTCAGGCAATTTGATTTTGGATGTCGCCATCAATGCTGATGGTACGCTACACCAAGTTGAGCTTAAAGACCCTTCTAAACATAATGTTTTAAATGAAGCCACATTGCAAATTGTACATCTCGCCGCGCCATTTGACTCGTTTCCACAAGAGATTCTCAAAGATACCGATATATTGCATATCACCCGAACGTGGAAATTTAGTTACAATGGCTTGATTAGTCAATAAGTATCGTTTTTCAGTTATCAGTTCCACGCAAAAGTTTTTGCGTGAGCCTTCGGTGCGCGAAACTAAATGTGGAAATCAGTTATCAGTTATCAAAGCATTGATTATCCACTATTGGAAGGGTGCGATTAAAAGTACATGGCTTTTTTATTAAAAAAAAATAAAAGCTTAAAACGCACAACCCTGAAGGGGTTTTCAGGCTTTCACGCAAAAGTTTTTGCGCGCAAAAACTGTATTTAGCTTCGCGCACCGAAGGCTCACTTAAGAAGTTGCGCGCAACTTCTTAAGTGAAATGTGAAAAGGTGGAACCTGGGGTTCTAGCCATCCATGCCGTTTTAATCACACCCCTATTGGAAAGCCAACATATTTATCTGACAAACTATAGTATGATAATTGCGATAAATCATTTTTTTAACGACGCTGTCAGCATTCGGTACTATAATTATGTTAGAAACCACTTATTTTACTAACCACTTTTTGATTGCCATGCCCAGTTTAGGTGATCCGAATTTTTATAAAACCGTGATTTATGTCTGTTCACATAACCAAGAAGGGGCGATGGGCATTATCATCAATCATCCAATGAAAATGGATTTTGGGGAAGTGCTTCAACAGATGGGCATTGAGGCGACTGATCCGAATGCGAATCATTTGCCGATTTTTGAAGGTGGGCCCGTACAACGTGAACGCGGTTTTGTAATTCATCAACCGCCTAGTCAATGGGATTCCATGTTTATGGTAGGGGATAATTTAGGCATTGCGACATCGCGTGATATTATCGCTGCCATTGCCAACGGTAGAGGCCCGAATCATACCTTAATTGCATTGGGTTATGCCGGTTGGGGCGCTGGACAATTGGAACAAGAAATGATTGATAATGTTTGGCTGAGTACCCCCGCAAATTATAAAATATTGTTTAACACGCCTCCTGAACAACGCTGGCACGCCTCCGCCGCTCACATAGGTGTCGATTTAAATTTACTCACAAGCTACGCCGGCCATGGGTAGTGTTCAATTATCAATGAATAATGATCTTACCATCTATCAGTTTTCTCTCATTGTAGAGACGCGATGCCTCGCGTCTCTTGTTTGATCGCGTCGAAACCTCATTGCGTTTTTGTTTCGTAGAGACGCGATGCCTCGCGTCTCTTGTTTGTTTGATCGCCTCGAAACATATTACAGACGCGAGGCATCGCGCTTTCAGACAGATGCGAGGCATCGCTGTTTTACAGAGACGCGAGGCTTCGCGAAATCTACATGACGTTTTGTTTTTGTTTCGTAGAGACGCTTCGCTACGCAAATCTTGTTTGATCGCGTCGAAACCTCATTGCGTTTTTGTTTCGTAGAGACGCTTCGCTACGCAAATCTTGTTTGATCGCGTCGAAACCTCATTGCGTTTTTGTTTCGTAGAGACGCTTCGCTACGCAAATCTTGTTTGTTTGATCGCCTCGAAACATATTACAGACGCGAGGCATCGCGTCTCTACATCATGGCGAGTTAGAGAAAACTGATAGGTGGTAAGCCCTTCGTCTAAGTACTTTTGACAAACTGATAGGTAGTAAGAAATAATGATACAAGAAACGGATTCTTTTGATAAAAAAGAGGATGGGCAATGCCCATCCGACATCTAACCAATAATTGATAATTAATAATTGATAATTGAAATGTATGTTATAGGATTTGATTATGGGACTAAACGGATTGGGGTAGCGGTTGGGCAAACTTTTACGGCTACCGCTCGGCCCTTAACGATAGTGTTTGTTAAAAATCAGCAAATTGATTGGCAGCCTATCCATGCTTTGATTCAAGAATGGCAGCCAGACGCTTTTGTAGTCGGTTTGCCTAAATATGCGGATGGTTCGGATAGTCTCGTAACTATCGCAGTGCGCGATTTTTGTCAGCAATTGCAAGCGCGTTATCAATTACCAATCCATACCATTGATGAAACGTTATCTTCTGTCGCAGCGGTAGAAAAAATCCTGCTCAAAAAAAAGGGAAGAGGGAAAAAGGACCCTAAAATTGTCAATTTAGATGCCGTAGCAGCCCAAGTGATTCTTGAAACTTGGTTTTCTTTGGATTAAATCATCCTGAAATCGGAGGAAGGGCAACCACAAGGGATTGCCCCTACGGCGGAATTTTATTTATTTCTCATTTTCCATTTTCCATTCCAATGTCTTCTATAAACCAAATTGACATGCTCATTTGTAGCATGGCTAACTATTTGAATCATCATTTAAAAACACAAAACCGTGATGATGTCTTAATGGTAGGCATACAAACGGGCGGTGTCTGGGTGGCCGAACGTTTACATGCCTTGCTAAAATTACCCAAACCCTTGGGCCAACTCAATATCGCATTTTATCGTGATGATTTTAGCCGTATTGGTTTGCATCCCCACGTTAAACCTTCCAGCTTACCACTTGAAGTAGAAAATCATCACATTATATTAGTCGATGATGTACTCCATACCGGACGCACGATACGGGCCGCCTTGAATGAAATTTTTGATTATGGCCGCCCAGCCAGTGTGACACTCGCTGTATTGGTAGAACGAAATGGGCGAGAATTACCCATTCAACCCGATATCATCGGTTGCTCACTGTGTGTCGAACCCGGTAAACATATCAAACTGTGTGGCCCTGATCCTTTATCTTTAGAAATTCGCACGTTGCATGAATAACATTCAATTAGATAATCAAGGTCGTCTCAAACATTTTCTGGGGATTGGCGGTTTAAAACGTAGCCTACTTATTGATATTTTAGATACCGCTGCTTCTCTTATCAATGTCCCAGAAAAGTCGGTTAAAAAAGTACCCCTATTACGGGGTAAAACCGTTGTCAATTTATTTTTTGAACCCAGCACCCGCACGCGCACCACTTTTGAATTAGCGGCTAAGCGCCTCTCAGCGGATGTCTTGAATTTTAATATTGATACCTCTTCAAGCAGTAAAGGGGAAAACCTGATTGATATGCTGCACAATCTCCAAGCCATGCACTGTGATATGTTTATTGTTCGTCACGGTGCAGGAGGCGCAGCGTATTTCATGGCGCAACATGTCGCACCCGATATCAGCATTATCAACGCCGGTGATGGACAACATGCTCACCCAACTCAAGCCATGTTGGATATGTATACCATCCGCCAAAATAAAGGGGATTTTGCTCCATTACGTGTTGCCATTGTCGGCGATATTCGACATTCACGAGTCGCTCGATCCGATATTCAGGCGCTCACCATTTTAGGCGTTTCTCAAGTGCGTGTTGTTGGGCCTAAAACCTTGATTCCCAAAGGAGTCGAAGAATTAGGTGTCAAAGTGTTTCACGATTTAAAAGCCGGCCTTAAAGAGGTTGATGTCGTTATTATGCTACGTTTGCAACGAGAACGTATGCTACGAGGCGCATTCTTGCCCAGTGCTTATGAGTATTTTCAATATTACGGACTGACTAAAGAAGTCTTAAAAGTCACCCATCCAGACGCGATTGTAATGCACCCTGGACCGATCAATCGTGGCGTTGAAATTGATTCCAACGTTGCTGATGGCCCTTATTCTGTCATATTGCAACAAGTAAGTAATGGTATTGCAATCAGAATGGCAGTCATGGCCATGACTTTAGGGGCTGTTTCTGAAAAAAAGGATGCTAATTAAATAAATGGCTACGCTCAGTATTATTGGCGGACGTGTCATCGATCCCGCTTCCAATTTAGATGTAATAACAGACTTGCATATTGCCGAAGGTGAAATTATCGCAATGGGTAGCCCTCCGGCAGATTTTTCGGCAGACAAACTCATTGAAGCCACAGAGCAAATCGTGTGTCCGGGCTTAATTGATTTAAGTGTGCGTTTACGGGAACCTGGTGCCGAGCAGAAAGGCACGATTTTCAGTGAAACGCGGGCCGCTGCTGCAAAGGGTATCACAACCGTTTGTTGTCCACCTGATACCGAACCCGTTATTGATACCCAAGCTGTCGCGGAACTCATACAACAACGCGCCGAAAAAGCGGGCATGGCGAAAGTCTTACCGTTAGCCGCACTCACTCAAGGTTTAAAAGGAGAACATCTTGCCGAAATGGGGATACTCAAAGAAGCCGGTTGTATTGCAGTGAGCAATGTGCTACCCATCGTTAATACTGATGTCTTCCGTTATGCTTTAGAATATGCCGCCAATTATGAATTAACCGTTTTTCTCCATGCCAGAGATCCTTGGTTAGGGCACAATGGTTGTGCCCATGAAGGCGCGATAAGCACCCGTTTAGGTTTATCAGGGATTCCAGAAGCCACAGAAACGATTGAAATCGCTCGTGATTTATTGCTGATTGAAATGACTGGAGTACGGGCACATTTTTGCCAGCTTTCCAGCGCCCGTGGTGTCGAAATGATTAAAGAAGCCCAAGCAAAAGGATTACCCGTCACCGCTGATGTCAGCGCCCATCACCTGTTTTTAACCGACCAAGATATCAACAGCTATAACACGCAATGTCATGTTTTTCCGCCTTTACGCAGTGAACAGGATAAAGAAGCTTTACGCCAAGGCTTATTACAAGGCACGATAAACGCGATTTGTTCCGATCACCAACCACATGAAACCGACGCAAAACTGAATCCATTTTCCATGTCAGCACCTGGTATATCAGGCCTAGATACCCTATTACCCCTCACATTACAGCTCGCAGAAGACATGCCGCTTGATTTAATCACAGCACTGAGCTATGTTACCCATAAACCCGCCCAAATTTTAGGCATAGATGCCGGCACTTTAGCAATAGGGCATCCCGCTGATATTTGCATTTTCGATCCAAACAGTTGTTGGCCTTTAAGGCCAGACAAGATGTATAGCAAAGGGCACAACTCACCCTTTTTAGGCAGAGAATTTAAAGGGAAAGTCACTTATACCCTCATCAATGGACGTATTATTTGGAAAGGGTAAAATACCCACTTATCGTTATACCTAAAAACTTTGGTATAACGATGAAAGCGGAACCTAGGGAAAGCCAGAAAAAAAAGTATTAGAAGGCTCGATTTTCGTTGCAAAATTTATTTTGCAGCTCTTGGAGTGCAAAATTTATTTTGCAGCAAATATGAAGCATGAACTATGTACAAACCATCAATAAATAAAAGTTAAGGAGACTGGAAATGTCTCGCATGTGTTAGCCTTATTGAATTCGCCGGCATTCAAAAACGCACAGGCGAGTAATCCTGTCTCAATGGTAGCCCTTATCCAAGAAAACAGGGGCGCGTGGGGAGACTGATTGATGAACAAGAATCTTGATAGGTGATAGCTTGTCAGCATTAAAAAATTATAACATAAGTATATCTGATAGATTTACTGAATATACGCAATCGCATGATATAACACCCTTGTTCATTAAAGGAGATGCGCTGTCAGTCTTACAACAATTGCCAGAGCGTTCTGTCGATTTTTGTATGACATCTCCCCCGTATTGGGGCAAGCGGCAATATGCCGAAGCAGGAATAGGGCTGGAAGACAATTACACTGATTATATCAAATATCTAACGACTATTTTCCTTGAATTAAAGCGTGTTATGAAAGAGACGGGCTCATTTTGGTTGAATATGGGTGATTCATATCAATCAAAAAGCTTGCTTGGCATTCCTTGGAGAGTGGCTTTTGAACTGACAGATAATCAAGGATGGATTCTCCGAAATGAAGTCATTTGGAATAAGGTTAAAGGTGGCCCCGACAATTCAAAAGATAAATTAGGCAATGTTCACGAACACATTTTTCATTTTGTCAAAAAGCCAAAAGGGTATTATTACGATAGTGATTCAATTCGTTCTAAGCCTTCGCAGACTAAAGTCGTTAAGGGTGCGGTTGTCTCAGCAACAGGCGTTAGCGGTGTGAGGTACAAGCGACAAATCGAACTGTCAACTGAACTCACAACTCAAGAAAAGAAAAATGCAATGGCGGCACTTAATCATATTCTAAAAGAGATGGTTGAAGGTCGATTATCTGATTTTCGTATGATTATTAGAGGCCAACAAAGAACCACGCATTCTGATTCCAAGACAGTATCAGGTAGAGCCAAGGAACTTCATGATAAGGGGTTTTATTTTCTCAAATATCATCCTAATGGTAGTAAACCGCGTGATGTGTGGGATATTCTGCCAGAGGATACACAAAAACGTAAAAAGCATTTTGCCGTTTATCCAGAAGATCTCTGCAAAATACCGTTATTGGCAACCTGTCCTAAAAATGGAATGGTTATCGATCCCTTTTCAGGCACCGGCACTACAATGCTTGTTGCCAAGCAATTAGGTAGAAAATCTGTTGGGATAGAGCTTTCAGCGGAATATATAGAAATAGCAGAAGCGCGTTGCTGTATGACTTTATAAAGGAAAGACATGACTAAAGTGAGTGAACTGTTTGGTGTGTCCACGCAATCAGTGAGTAAAAAAACCGTTAAAAGCATCCAAAGAAATCAGGCCTGTCCTTATACAAAGAGCAAGTGCTTTAAGGTGCGTAAAAGTGAACCTGAAATATCAATTGGCACATGTACAGTAAATTATGGCCGTAAAAAACGCAATATCATTATCTGTCCAAATAGATTACTCCAAAATAAACAGGTGTTTATGGATTGTATACACCTGCTTACCAGACACGAACCTGGAAATGAATTCCATGTTATCTCAGAAGTCAGTATCCCAGGTGGTAGTGTCGATTATTTTCTAGCATCAGCTAAAAATGGAAAAGTCAAAGACTTTGTTGGTATTGAGTTTCAAACTTTGGATACAACAGGGACAGTTTGGCCTGAACGCCAGCGATTTCTTAAACAATATGGAATAGCGGTTGATGAAAATGCCGTTAATTCTAGCAAATCATTTGGAATAAATTGGAAAATGACGGCAAAAACGATTCTTGTGCAACTCCATCATAAAATTGAAACATTTGAATATGTTGGTAAGCATCTTGTCCTTGTCATTCAAGACTGTTTATTGGAATATATGAAGCGTGAATTCAATTTTGCTCATTTATCAGAGCCCAGTAAAATTGGTGACGCTATGCATATACATTCTTATCTGCTGAGAAATAATAACAAAGCATACAGAATTGAACTGGATAGCAGATTAAGTACGGATTCGGAGGGTATGGCTACTTGCCTTGGTTTACAGGCGGAGGCTAAAGTAGAGCTAGTACAAATTATTAGAGAGTTAGAAAGCAAACTTTCAAACGAAACGCTGTTAACAATTGTGTAGAGAATAAAAATATCTATTCTTTGCCCAAATAAATAACAAAAAATTACCCTGCCATTTCACGCAGGTTAGGGTGGGTAGGGGAATGGTGGGCAACAAAAACCCGTAGGGAGCCCTACAAGAAAGACTGTTTGTTGCCCCAGTTTTTGCGCGCAAAAACTGTATTTCACAAGTTGCGCGCAACTTTTCTTAGCGTAGTTTCGCGAAACGAAACAAAGCGCGTGAAAGCGTGAACAGAAGGTAGGCTACGCTAAATGTGAAACGGATAATTTATTTTTTGGATAGGCCTTAAACAGTTGATAGACTTGAGTTGGATAATCATCGTTTGCTTCAGAAAAAATACGAGCAAAATCACTATGCTGATGTTTCTTCATTTCAAGGTGAAATTCCTCACGACTCATTGAACAAAGTTCTTTCAGCGTTGTTTTGATGGCCTCTTCAAATTGTTTTTCATTCATCGTTTTATTTCTTCAAGCGTCTCTTGCGCCTCTTGCGTCTCTTGCGTTATAAAAAAATAGAGGGGAATGGTGGGCAACATAAACACGTTACCGGCCCCCTACATTGATTAAATGGTGGGCAACATAAACACGTTACCCACCCTACAAAAAACGAGGTATTTCAAAAATGCGAAAATTTTCCTCTTATGGGCCCCCAAATAACAAATTACATTATTACGCACCCAGGGAAGCATTAATTACAGAGGCTCTCACCCAATTGAAGGGAGAGGTGCCTGATGAAGGCGGCCATTACATCACTGTTTGGGCATCGCGTCAAACGGGCAAAACTTGGATTATGCGAGAAGTCGTCTTAACCCTTAAGCAGGAAAGCCAATTTGATGTGGTTTTTCTGAGTTTGCAATATCTTCAAGATGTTGAGGATGTCAATCGTGTGGCGAAACTCATTGCCCGAAAATTGATTCAACAATTGAACTTAGAGAAGGAAATCACTATAGACACCGTGGATGATTTAGAACGGTTGTTTGAACGAGGTACCCTTTCAAAGCCCTTGATTTTGATTTTGGATGAGTTTGATGCCCTCGAACAAGCCGTTATTGCTAGGTTAGTCGGCGTGTTTCGTCATATTTATACGAGTCGTCAGAATCAAGCAGACAAATCCACTGCCGAGAAGGACTACTTGTTACATGGCATGGCTTTAATAGGGGTACGTGCTGTCTTGGGTGTGGAAAATGTCAAGGGTTCGCCCTTCAATGTTCAGCGAAGTCTGCCTATTCCTAATTTGACTCATGATGAGGTAGGCTACCTTTTCAATTGGTATCAACAAGAAAGTGGGCAGTCGATTGAGCCCGAAGTGGTGGAACGTATCTGGTATGAATTTCAAGGGCAACCCGGTTTAACGGCTTGGTTTGGGGAATTATTGACGGAAAAGTATAATCAAACGACTGATCAACCGATTACAATGAATCACGCGAAAGAGGTTTATGTTGCTGCGCTTGACTTGCTGCCCAATAGCAACATTTTGAACCTCATTAGCAAGGCGAAACAGGAACCTTACAAATCATTTGTTTTGGAATTATTCCAAACTAAAACGAAGGTTAAATTTACCTACCATGATCCTATTATTAATTTTCTCTATATGAATGGGATTGTTTCGGTTGACCAGAGACACGAGCAGAGAGGCAGCGAAAATGAGGTGAAATTTGCTTGTCCATACGTACAAAAGCAATTGTTCAATTATTTTGCTATAGAACTGTATCATAAAATGGACGACTTATATGGCCCGTTTGAGGATTTATCGGACACGATTACTGAAGACAGTCTCAATATTCCTCGACTCTTGCAGAGATATGAGCAGTATTTGCAAGCCAATCGCGAACTGGTGTTGAAAAACGCGCCTCGTCGGGATGATTTACGTGTGTTTGAGGCGGTTTTTCATTTTCATTTCTATCTCTATTTGACCCGTTTTCTCGACAGTTATGAGGCACAAGTTCAGCCCGAATTTCCGACGGGTAATGGTCAAATTGATTTGTTGATCCGTCATGCAGGGCAGTTGTTTGGTTTAGAGTTAAAGACTTTTGCCGATCAACGCCGATATCGTAAAGCCCTCACTCAGGCAGTGAAATATGGGAAGCAGTTGGGTGTGACTTCGATCTGGTTAGTCTTATTTATTGAATCCGTTGATGAAACGAATCGCCAACGGTTTGAGGTGGATTATACGGATAATGAAACGGGGGTGATTGTGCATCCTCAGTTTGTGCAGACGGGTAATGCATGAGTTGATGAGGGCGAACGTATCGGGCTTACGCTACGGTATGCCCCTACCAAACCCAACGTCATGACGGGTTGTAGGGGCAGCCCGATCGTGTTCGCCCAGGGCAGACACGCAAATATGCCCCTACTTAATGCTTAAAAAGGTTGCTCATTGATCATTGATCAGGGATACAGTGTCATAACTCGACTTGCTCCAACAAATCTTGGCGCTGTTGTGAATTGGCATGGTGAAATAGCTCATACCAAACCCCATTGTGCGCCAATCTTGTCAAATCGCGTGTTCTCATTTTGGAACTCACGCCATTAGGTTTATCCACATACCGAATCCCACCCGTTTGCGCTATATCCAGTGAGCGTTGATTCGGATCACAGACAAGCGCCACTGTCCAAGTGTAGTCCGTATTCTTTTCAAGAGGGGTTTTCAAACTGGCCAGTGAGATGCTTTGGAGTTTTCCTGCCTCCACCACGGCATTGGAAAGCAGTCTCTTGTCATCCACCAAGGGTTCAGGAAACGAAAAACCGCTCCCTTGTTCTTGAATGGTGAGCCTAAAGCTGCCTCTCACCGTTTTGTTGACACGCCAGTACAGCGTCGGCTTTGCATGAATCGTGTGGGCAAGCCCCTCTGGGGCAATCACTTCGATTTTTAATCCCTTTGGAAAATGCTTGTTTTCTGGACAAGTACCTCGGACGTTGGTTGCCATCCTAAGACTGGAACCGCCTTTTGGTGGGGGCTTGTAGTTGAAGATGCCCTGTGCCAGGGCCTCGCTTGCAAAAAAAACTGACATTGCTACAATGAGCGACCATGATGCGTATTTCATTAATTATATTCCTTATGTTGGTTGGTTTATCAATCTTTGCCTGTGATGACGCGCCCTATAAAGGACAAACACTGACGGCAAAAACAATCGACAATATTTTGTCACAACATACCTTGTGGTTGCAAGCCAATCGGCAAATTGACCCAAAACTTGAAAAACCGAACTATAGCGATACTCGTCGCGCTAACTTATGCGGTGCGGTTTTAAAGGGGGCAGATTTAACGCAAGCCGATTTATCACTGGCCGATTTGCGCCAAGCCGATTTGAGCGCGGCTGATCTTACCAAAGCGCAATTACATCGTGCGTGGTTAGACAAAGCGGTATTGCGTGATGCGGTTTTAATTGAGGCCGATTTGTCGAAGGCCTATTTATATGATGCCGTGATGCCTCAAGCTAAATTAGAGGAGGTCAACGGGCAAGGGGCCCAATTGCTAGGCGCTGATTTAAGTGGTGCCGTTTTAAACCGTGCCATTTTTAGCCAAGCTAATTTTGAAAAGGCTAAGCTGACCCAAATTGAGGCCAATAATGCTGATTTTACTCAAGCGATATTTACCGAGGCTGATTTAAGTGAGGCCACACTAGCTTATGCTAATTTAACAGATGCTGTCTTGCACCGTTCAAATCTCACGAAAACCAATCTCACCGAAACCGTCATGACCAACGCGTTGTTGCATTTTGCGAATCTGACGGAAACGATTTATTTTCCTAAGTACGGCACAGCGCCAGATATTATTGGCCTGAGCATAGCTGATCATTTTCAAACCGTGATTTATTACGATTCTCGACTGGGGGCCCCGGCCTTAGTAGAATTGCGAGAAGCGTATAGAAAGGCGGGTATGCGCCAAATGGAACGGCTGATGGTTTATCTCTTGAAATTGGGAGAACGCAAGGCTAACTGGGAAGTCGGTGGTTGGGCAAAAGTGGGTAGTGCTTTAAGCTATGTCTTATTTGAACTGCCGAGCAGTTATGGACTCACCCCACAACGTCCATTAAACTTTGTTATGATGATGTTTTTGGTGTTTACCGTGATTTACTGGATCGGGCTGAGTACCGGCTTAGGCCATCCATTCCTTGAAATTCGCTGGCCGCCTAAATATGTCACCAAACGAGTTGAGTTTAATATTATAAAAGGTGATACTCGGCGTTCCTCTAATATTTGCGTGAAAATTGATCAAGATGGTTGGCTGCGGCGTTATCCCCGTAAATTAACGGACAAAGAACTTAAACGTTTTAAAGGGCAATTCAAAAGAAAATTAAGATTATTAAGAATCGCCTTTCACCTCAGTATGCTCAGCGCCTTTCAAATTGGATGGGGATGGCGTGAGTTAAACATCGGATTATGGATTATCAATTTTCAAACTCATCAATATTTTTACTACACACGCGGCTGGATTAGACAAGTCGGTGGTATTCAATCCGTACTCTCGTTCTACATGTTTGTGTTGTGGGCAACAACGCAATTTGGTAGGCCATTTGGATAAAAAATATTTGCCACCCCTATTCACCTTATTGTGTCGGGTTTCTGTAGATTTGCGTAGCGAAGCGTCTCTGTCTCGTGTCTCAATACACGATGAGACGCGAAGCATCGCGTCTCTACGAGGGAAGAGACGCGAAGCATCGCGTCTCTACTTAAAAAAGTACCCTGGTTTAATAACAGACGACTGTTGCTTTGTTTCGTAGGCAATGTGATATTCACGCCCAATCGCCGGCTTCAGATGGCTATAATATTTCTGATTAATTTCTTCATCCGTTGAGAGCAATATCACTTGATGGCTGGCCTCTGGAAAATAATTATCAACCAGATTATTACGGTGTTGCCCATCTAATCGACTGAGGGGGGTGTCAATGATCGCGGGTAAAGGGCGGCCTGAGGCGCGGCTTAATCCCCACAAAATAGAGACGGCCAGCAGTTGCCTTTCACCTGCTGACAGATTTTCAGGATACAGTGTTTCATGAGTCGGTGTGTAGAGTGTCAAGGTGTAGCTATCCGGATCAATTTCAAGACGATTAATGAAATCTTCCTTTCGGATAAGTTGTTGAAAACCCTCTAAAATCAGAGATTCTAAGTGCCGAATATGCTTTTTAGTCATCGCTTGTTTAAATTTTTCGAGTGTGCGGTGAACCTTCTGAGCATGTTTGAGTACACGGTGAGTCACTTCATGAGCAAATTGTTCTTGCGCTTCTGTCTCGTAAGCGTGCTTCAATTCCGTATTTTTACGTTCAATTCTGTGACAAATTCGAGCATATTGTTGTTCTATGGATTCAATCTCAACCTTGGTTTGTGTGATATCCTCTTTAATAGTTTTGAGCTGCGCTGTAATACCTTCTAAACGTTCAGGATCGGGAATCCCTGCCAGTTGTTGTTCACATTGATTAATTTCTTCTATAAATTCTTCCGTTTGTGCAATCAGCGTGTTTGCCGAGTTTTGTATTTGACTTAAAAAATTGTCTTGCAAGGGGGCAAAAGCTTTCGCTTCAATATTGAGATAACATTCCGTTTCAATAGATTGTTCGCGTTGCTGTTGATCAGCTTGTATGAATGTTTTAACGGCAGACAAGGCTGTCGATTTGACAGCCTGTTTTTTTAATAATTGAAGTAAAGCCGTATCACGTTTTTCCAGTTCATCATGCATTTCACGATTACGTTTTGCTTCGTGTTCTCGAAGAGCTTGCTTTTCTGTTTCTCGAAGAAAGTCTCGTACTAACATTAAGGGGGTTTCAGTAGCGGCTATATCACGCAATTGAGCTTCAACTTGAGACAGTTTTTTTCGGGCGGCTTCTAATTGCGCTTCAATGGCCGTCCTTTGATCAAATAGTTCCCCGCCTTCACGACGATAGGCATTGTTGAATTGTTCTTGTTCGGCGTTTAATTGTGCTAAACGATCTACTGCATCCGTTTTTTGCTCTACCAACGCGGTGTCTTCCTTTTCCAGTTGCTTCATTTCCTCCTCAAGCCGGAGGAGAGTTGCAGAAGCTTGTTGTGATTGGAGCTGCTTTTTACGTTTACGTTCTACCATCCCTAAATCATTATCTAAACGATCAACAATATCTAGGCCCAATAAAGCGTAAATTCCGGTTTTAAACAGTTCGCTGGCTTTACTCGTATCCGCAAAGGCTTCAATCTTTTCGCCATCAAAAAAGAATAAACTAGAGATTCGTGCTGGTATAAATTCTTCTACGTATTCATGCCAGCGTTCCGTGAGAATCGTATCCAAAACACCATTGCGCTTGACTTCTATCGTTTCTTTAACACTTTTACCGCTAACGTACCAAAAACGACGAATGCGAATGAATTGTTCTTCACTTTCCTTGAAATGTTTGAATTGCAGTTCAAGGGATGCGCCCTGAGTGGGATCTGCATGGTGATTAATCATTCTGCGTAAATAATCGAAGTAATTAATATTGCCTCGACTTGAACATTTCGCAAATTTACCGTATAGCGTCAGTTGTAAGGCATCTAACAGGGTGGTTTTACCACTGCCGTTCAATCCACCCAATAAAATGATCGTTTTTTGGGAGGTAGGTGGAGTCAATTGAATCGAATGACTGCCTTTATAAATACCAAAATTATTTAAAACAATCTCTTCAAAAACCATGTATTCTCAGTTCTCAGTTATCAGTTCCACGCAAAAGTTTTGCGCGCAAAACTTTTGCGTGGAAATCAGTTTCAGGCAAAAGTTTCGCGGAGCGAAACTTTTGCCTGAAAATCAGTTCCACATTTCTTTTATGTCGGGTGGGTAACGTCTTTTTGTTGCCCACCACGCCATCAATGTAGGGTAGGTAACGTCTTTTTGTTGCCCACCACGCCATCAATGTAGGGTAGGTAATGTCTTTTTGTTGCCCACCACGCCATCAATGTAGGGTAGGTAATGTCTTTTTGTTGCCCACCACGCCATCAATGTAGGGTAGGTAATGTGTTTTTGTTGCCCACCATCCTCATTAAAAAGTTCTTGATAAAAACCTGGCAGGTTTTGCGCGAAACTTTTTTGGGCATATTTATCAATGATGTCGGCTAGCAACTATTCTTCAATTGAAAAAAGGAAAGGGCTAGTGCTGGATCGCTCCAATCAAAAGACCACCTAGCCATTCTGAAAAGGGGCAACCACAAGGGTTGCCCCTACGGACGGTTTGTAGGGGCAATCCCTTGTGGTTGCCCTGGTTTTTCAATGGTATGGAAACTGGAGCGATCCTGCACTAGGGCAAAGGATTGCCTACAAGCACATCCTATTGTTCAATTGAAAAAAGGGAGAGATTTTCGTCTACAGAGTTTTCCTCTTGAATCTCTTCTTCTTCTTCACCTCGCGCTTTTTTAAGTTCTGCTTGCCGTCTTAAGGCAAAGTCTTCGGCTTCTTTGTAATCTTCAAAAGCGTTGCGTTCAAAGGCATCATCAAGTGCGTCATAAAGTCCGGCACGACGCGCCATCATGCTATGTTGTTGTTCAACATGTAATAGTTCGCGGATGAGTTGAAAATGTATGCGTTCTGCATCACCTTCTTTTTTACAAATGTCTTCTAGCAGTTGAACATCTTGCGGTTGGAAAACTTGATTGTCTTCTAAGCGTTTGCCCGGATAAGGTTGTCCCATGACACGCTCGTAAATTTTAGGCAAATTATCCTCAATCTCATGTTTTTCCATAACCCATATTCGACGAATTTCTTCTAAATCATCATAACTAATCAATTCTAGGTTTTTGACTTCAGGCGGGCCGTTTTTTTGGACAGACTCTTGTGCTTCTAACAAAGTGGTTAAAATTTCTTCACGATAACCTTGTTTGTAAGGGCCATGTACTAATCGGTCACCAAATAGTTTTAAAGCACCACTCATACGGCGAAAATCACGGCGTTTGCGATCCACTTTGATTTCGAGTTTTTCATTGCGAAGTTTCATCAAAGGGAGCATCCATTCTTTTTCTTCATCATTTCGAATCATCGCTTGCATGGATTTATCTTGTTCAACCATCGTGCAAACGTAGCACCCAAAACGACTGTCACCGCAACTTGGGGTACTGGTATCAACCACTAACGGGCATTCTCCATCGGCCGTCGCGCCTTGGTACATGTTCAAAAGGGCTTTATTATCATAATTCCAAGGATTTTTGACTTGAGTGATGTACATCCAAACATCATCATTACTCCAATCGGCCAAGGGGGTATAAATCCAGCTATTGGGTAAACTGGCATTGGTTGCCAATCGTTCTCGGGTACTGGTTTTCTCATGTTTTTTCATATTAGCGGCGCGTGTCGTACTTTCCGCTTTGCGGGTACCCAATACCAAAATCACTTGCCCAGTTTGGCGAATCACATTATTAATAAAATAGTTAGAGGGATTGATTTTGAGTCGATGGGTACACCAACGAAATTTAGGACGGGGTGCCGGATATCCGCGTCCAACGAGATTCACCCAAAAACGATCATGTACTTCTGGTAGGAGACGATGGGGCGTAAGCGGCAACTGTTGATCAACGGCCGCTTGTTTCATGGCCTTTAAAGACTTTTCTACCCACAAAGCTACAATGGGGTTTTCCACCAAAGTATCCGTACTAATCACATAAATGGATTTAGTCCGTTTCGTTTTAGGCAATTGGGAAAGGGCGTACCAGATCAATTGTAAAGCGGCCGTTGAGTCTTTTCCACCACTATAGCCAACCACCCAAGGAATCTCATCACTTAAATAAAGTTCTTGTGTTTGTTTAATCAAGTCTTGAATAGACTGTTTGAAACCTTGAATAAAAGCGGTTTTACGTTGTTTTTCCATGAACCGTTATCAGTTATCAGTTCCACGCAAAAGTTTTGCGCGCAAAACTTTTGCGTGGAAATCAGTTTCACGCAAAAGTTGCGCGCAACTTTTGCGTGAAAATCAGTTATATTTTTTCAGAAAAATAATTTCAATTTGTGAGGTATTTTTTCACGCAAAGAACGATAAGGGCGAACACGCAAGGGCTACATACAAGCGTATATGTAGGGGCAAACCTTTGTTATCGCCCTTTTGAAATTATTTTTCTTAAAATCTAGCACCTTTGCGCCGCAGCGAAAAACGTGAAATTGGTTTTAGAACGATCCCGCCTTTGGCGTAATGATTTGAATTTATTATATAAATCCGTTAAAAAAACCTTTAAACCAGTAATGGTTTTATTATTGAAGTGCAATGGGCGGAAGCCTAAGCGACTTTTATTTGTCATTATAACCTATATTGTATTGACAAAACGGATCAAAAAATGCCTTTGCGGTGAAAATTTTATAAACTCAAACGAAAACTCAAAAATCCAATGACAATATATCTTGATTGTAATGCGACGACACCGATGGAGCCTAAAGTGCGTGAAGCGGTGTGGAAATATATGACTGAAGAATGGGGTAATGCCGGCAGTCGTACCCATGAATTTGGCGCGAGGGCAAAACAAGCGGTTCAGAAAGCGCGTGATCAAGTGGCAGAGGTAGTGGCATGTAGTCGTGAAGAGGTGATTTTTACCAGTGGCGCGACTGAAAGTAATAATCTAGCGATTTTAGGGTTAAAAGCTTATGGTGAACAACAGACTAAACGGCATATCGTCAGTACCCAAATTGAACATAAAGCCGTGCTTGAACCGTTAGCCGTTCTTGAAAAAAGTGGTTTTGAAGTGACATTAGTGCCGCCCACAACAGGCGGTTGGGTTGAACCGACTGATATCCTCAATGCCGTTCGCGATGATACCTTATTGGTTTCAGTCATGCACGTTAATAATGAAACCGGTGTCATTCAACCCATTACTGAAATCGCTGAACAACTGGCCGCGCATCCCGCTTATTTTCATGTCGATGCCGCGCAAGGTTTTGGTAAAGAGATACCGACACTGCGCCATCCACGTCTTGATCTGATCAGCGTGAGTAGCCATAAGATTTATGGGCCTAAAGGGGTAGGGGCATTGATTATGCGTCGTCGTGAGTACCAAAAACCACCGCTGACACCCTTGATGTATGGGGGTGGACAAGAACGCGGTTTGAGGCCAGGCACTTTACCCGTGCCATTGATTGTCGGATTTGGCCTCGCTGCAAAACTGGCCTTAAAACACGCTGAAGAACGGGCCGAAACCTGTCTTGATTTTAAACAAACCGCTTTAGGCTTTTTAGCCAGCTTAAAGCCCGTGATTCATGGCGAGTTAACACGTTCTTTACCCCATGTCATCAATTTTTCAATTCCAGGGCTTGATTCAGAAGCGGCCATGTTAGCTTTAAAAGGCATTGTCGCCATTTCTAATGGCGCAGCTTGCACCTCTTCCTCCAGTTATAGAGCAAGTCATGTATTAAAAGCGATGGAATTATCGGATGATGACATACAAGGCGCCTTGCGATTTTCTTGGTGTCATATGACAGAACCCGTTGATTGGGTAACTGTGGTAGAGCGTTTAAATCAGATTCTGTAGAGACGCGATGCTCGCGTCTCTAGCTTCGCCTCTCTAAATCGCATATCTAACATTACGTCTGGCGCATTCCCAAAAAAAGAGTCATTATCAATCAGGCCTTCGCAAAATAAATTTTGCACTCCAATTTGAAACGAAAACGACGCAAATAAATTTGGAACGAAAATTGCGGATTGATAATGACAAATCTTGGGAACAAGTTAATTAATTATTCGTTTTCGACAAATAAATCGGATCGCGTTGCTTGATGATGAGTCGCCCAATCTTTTCATGCCGAGATTCTATCATGGGTTTGATCACAATCCCTTCCCGAGTCGTTTTATGTAATTGGGAAATACCGTGTGAAGTCTCTACCAGCGTTTTACCATTCAACCACTCATCTAAAATCACATCAGTCGCCAGAATGGGCACATGAATATCCAAATTACCAAAATGTTTTTCGATAACAGATTGCCGAATGTCAGGGGTTAGCCATGCTTCATTGATCTTGATATCGAATAATTTAACCTCAAAACCCTTCAATTTGTAAATGTTGGATTGCACTTTGGGGCCGATAAATTCACCATAAACCGTGATATTTTGTTTGGGATAATCGGCCTTTAAGGCTTCCACAAAGTTGATAATACCCTTTTCTTCAGCCACTTTCCAAAATTCATGCACTGCCCCTTCAATCGGTTCAATAGAAAAATTGCGTTGATTCACATAGATTCTATCCTTCAAGACAGAATAGGTTACAGAAAAATTCATCCCTTCAATTTTTTCAGTCATTTCAACCCGTTGCTGCATCAGCACTTCAGCCACATCAACATATCTATCCGCGCCATCAATATCGTAGGCTGACAATCCAATCGGCAATCTGACAAGATTAGCCGTATTACACGGGATAACGGGCTGTTCGTATTTTTCAACACCAAGAAATTCCGTTATCAACTGAGATTCAGTCTCTTGATCGCTTTCAGCTTCAGGCATCCCTTCTAGCAGATCAAGATCAGCAACAATGCCTTGAGAAATCTGGCCTCTGAGCCTCACCGTTTTGACTCTATTTTTGTTAGAGCCACTTAATCTACCCACTAAACCCAGCTTTTCGAGTACCCATTCTGGTATAAGCGAATCAATGGGAAAATACAGCACCGTATCGCCTTTTTTGAATTGCCCCTTCCTGATGACAAATTCAAAAGTCGAACCAACCAACGTTGCGCCTTCAATCGCATCCGCATTTTCAATTGGAAAATTTGAAGCAATCACTTCTTTTGTGACACCGAAAAAAGCCATTTTGAACTCCTTGTGTTTTATAGTATCCCATTATTTTTCAATGGGTTACGTTATTTAGGGAAAAGCATAAGATTTTGATTCACTATCCATAATTTACCCTTTACAATTCTATCTCTGCATGTTTTGTTTTTATTAACTGATGTTACGCATCCATATTCTTATCAAGGTTATACAAGCGCACGAAACATCACGTATTGATTCATATATAACTGTCCACAGTCACAATTTGCGCTAATGCATTTTTTGGCCAAGTATTTCGCGATAAAAACTTTTGCCCTGAAAGGCAAAAGTTTAGCTTCGCTGTATTTTAGCCTTAAGTGAAATCGTCTAAAAATGGTCGTTAATCCCCATTTTTAAAGGAGCGCCATAAAAGCGCCATTTATGGCAGTGCTAAGTATAATTTATAATTTGATATGAATGAGTGGGCTATCGAATGATTGAAGTGCGAAGCCCGATACCAGTACCAATTATATTTGTGTCTGTTTTCTAACGAAAGTTGAGTGCGTAACATCAATTCTTAAGTGAAATACATTTAAGATGGTGGGCAACAAAAACCCGTAGGGAGCCCATTTCACGCTAAAGTTTCGCTCCGCGAAACTTTAGCGTGAAATATTGATTTTAATGGGGCCGGCAACAAAAACACGTTTCGCGCCAAAATTGAGTTTATCAACAATATCAATCCGTGCGCTCATAAAAATGATAGGAATGTCTTTCGTTTTGTCGTTATTTTTAAGTGCTTGACAAGCTTCAAAACCATCCATCTCAGGCATAGCGATATCTAACAATATCAGTACTTCGGGTAGAAAAAAGGCCTTTGATGTTCGTTTTGTTAGTAAATTTATACTGACAATTGATTCTACCAGAATAATACTTCTATTAGGTTTTGTTGACATTTCACGATAAATCATTGATTTATCCTCAAAGTGATCTTTTTATAACCAATTGAAAAATAGAGTGTTTTAAAATAAAAATCTCAACAGAACCAAGTTTGTATACTACCCATCAATTATCAATTATCAATTATCAATTATCAATTATCAATTATCAATTATCAATTCCACTTTAACCCGTTTTTGCGCGCAAAAACTGGGGCAAAGAAATCAATTATCTTTTTTTTCAATATCAATTATCGAAATCGCATTCGCGACGACTATACTCGGCGCGGGAATAAATTTAACTTTTATATTATAATTTTTTGGCAACCCCAGGTTGCACCTCAATGCCACCTTCGTTAAGGGCTTTCGCGGTGGTATGCCCCTACCAAACCCAACGTCATGACGGGGTTGTAGGGGCGAACCTGCGTGTTCGCCCAGGCTTAACTTTTAAAAGTTTTTCACGCAAAAGTTTTGCGCGCAAAACGAAACATTAGCGTGAAATGTGAAAAATTGTGCCCGCGTGCAGTATACAAATGAGAATATGCTAATGAATTTTCAAGAAATGCCTTCTATCCATCTATTACCTTCATTGGTTGCAAATCAAATTGCGGCCGGTGAAGTTGTTGAACGCCCCGCTTCGGTAGTGAAAGAATTATTAGAAAATAGTTTAGATGCCAAGGCGAATACGATTGAAGTCGAAATTGAGCAAGGCGGTATTGCCTTAATACGTGTCCGTGATAATGGGTTTGGTATCCGCCGTGATGAATTGTTATTGGCTCTAAATCGCCATTCTACCAGTAAAATCAAAGATTTGGATGATTTAGAACGCATTAATAGTTTAGGTTTTCGCGGAGAGGCGCTTGCCAGTATTGCTTCTATTTCCAGATTAACGCTCAGTTCGCGTTTTTATCATGAAGAAATGGGGTATTGCATCCGTTTGGATGGTACGGATACGCCAATTCTCCCTGAACCGGTAGCTCACCCCACTGGCACGACACTTGAAATCCGTGACTTGTTTTATAATACGCCAGCACGACGTAAGTTTTTACGCACGGAGAAAACAGAATTAAGTCATTTGCATGAAACGATTAAACGTTTAGCGTTAAGTCGTTTTGATGTCAGTTTTAAGTTGACGCATAATCGCAAAACCTTAATGGCTTTAAAGGTAGCGCAAACGGCAGAAGATCAATTGCAACGGGTAGCCATGTTATGTGGCCCCGATTTTGTTGATCATATATTAAAGCTAAATGAAGCTTCTGGCGAAATGCAATTATGGGGTTGGATTACGCAGCCCACTTATTCGCGTAGCCAACCGGATATGCAGTATTTTTTTGTGAATGGGCGCATGATTCGGGATAAAGTGATTAGTCATGCCATACGCCAAGCTTATGAAGATGTCTTGTATTCGGGCCGCCATCCCAGTTACGTTTTGTATTTCACGATTGACGCAAGTGAAGTTGATGTCAATGTGCATCCGACTAAGAATGAGGTGCGTTTTGCAGAAAGTGGTTTAGTACATCAGTTTTTAACAACAGGCGTGCAAAAAAGCTTAGCCCAAACTTCTCCTAGCCGTGTTGCTGGCGCACCAGCCACTTCACCTTCTCCTTCAAAGGAGAAAACATTCAATCAGAAATCATCCGTTGAAGAGGGTACGAGGCTTGGGTATCAAGCGAAGCGGAAATCGAAAAAAGGCGCAACTGATCATAAAAATGTGAAATTTATTCCACCCCCTGCACCCAGGCTAAGCATACAAGAAACGAAGCAGATTTACGAAGCATTACAAGCGCCGCTATTGCCCCCAGAAGGGGCTATTGAAAAACAGATTCCTCATGAGAATACTGCTTCCATTCCCCCACTGGGGTATGCCTTAGCCCAATTACATGGGGTATACATTCTGGCAGAAAATGCAGAAGGTTTAGTATTAGTGGATATGCACGCGGCCCATGAGCGAATTACTTATGAACGTCTGAAAACGGCTTGGGAAACAGATAATTTGACAGCTCAAGTGTTACTGGTACCGATCACCGTTTCTGTCAGTGAACAAGAAGCCGAAATGGCCGAGCAACAAATTGAATTATTTCATAAAATCGGTTTTGATCTGAACCGTGCCGGCCCGACAACCTTGATTGTGCGTCAAATACCCACACTGTTAATTGATGCCAATGTGCCCCAACTGGTGCGTGATGTCTTAGCCGATTTATTACGTCTTGGTGTCAGCACCCGTTTGCAAGAAAATCAGTATGAAATTTTAGCCACATTAGCCTGTCATACTTCAGTTCGGGCTCATAAACAATTAAGTATCAAAGAAATGAATACCTTATTGCGCGACATGGAAAAAACGGAACGGAGTAATCAATGCAATCATGGTAGGCCAACTTGGACAGCTATGAGTCTGAAAGAATTAGATAGCTTATTTTTACGAGGAAGGTAGAACTTTTGTAGAGACGCGATGCTTCGCGTCTCTGTTTCGACGCTCGCGCGAAGCGTGTAGATTTGCTCTGCCTCGCGTCTGTGTTTCGACGCTCGCGCGAAGCGTGTAGATTTGCTATGCCTCGCGTCTGTGTTTCGACGCTCGCGCGAAGCGTGTAGATTTGCTCTGCCTCGCGTCTGTGTTTCGACGCTCGCGCGAAGCGTGTAGATTTGCTCTGCTAGAGACGCGAAGCTAGAGACGCGAAGCTAGAGACGCGAAGCTAGAGACGCGAAGCATCGCGTCTCTACAATGGAAACAATCTCGCTTCACAACTCACAATTTGTTTCTTGTCCAATTTCAGCCAATTTATCAATCAAGTTTGAACTGATTCGACTAAAATCGCTTCCTAGCTGCATTCTAGCAATCGCTTCGCTTGATTCTCCT
>Ga0164315_10000460_pt1 | contig 28133 bp, 34 predicted proteins | sample GuaBasSedimGuay6_FD_113737 | JGI IMG/M metagenome (GOLD analysis project Ga0164315, IMG submission 113737) | Subseafloor sediment microbial communities from Guaymas Basin, Gulf of California, Mexico - Guay6, Core 4569-2, 0-3 cm | ecosystem: Environmental > Aquatic > Marine > Hydrothermal vents... | reverse complement strand
GACCGTTTACCGCACGTAAAAACCATTACTTATGCCGAATCGCACGACCAGGCATTGGTGGGCGACAAAACCCTGGCTTTCCGTTTGATGGATAAGGAAATGTATTTCCACATGCACAAAGATGATCCTGATTTGATTATCGAAAGGGGCATGGCACTGCACAAAATGATCCGGCTGTTTACCATCGCATTGGGCGGACAGGCTTATATGAATTTTATGGGCAACGAATTCGGACATCCCGAATGGATTGATTTCCCACGCGAAGGCAACGGCTGGAGTTATAAATACTGCCGCCGCCAATGGTCGCTGGTGGATAATCCTGAATTAAAATACCAATACCTTGGGGCTTTTGATAAAGCCATGTTGAATGCCCTCAATAAAAATCAGTTCATGTCGTCGCAGTTTGCACAACAATTAAACATGGACGAGCAAAACAAAACCATAGTATTTGAAAGAAACAACCTGATTTTTGTTTTCAATTTCCATCCTTTTAATTCTGTTCCAAATTATCGTTTCCGTGTTCCCAAAGCTGGTAATTTCAAAGTGATTCTCAATTCCGATAGCAAAGTTTTTGGTGGTCATGGAAGGATTGATGAATCGGTTACTTACTCTACGGTTGAGCAACACGATTTGGGAGATCACTTTCTAACGATTTACAATACGAACAGGACGGCGCTGGTTTTGAGAAGGGAGGAGTGAGTTTTAACCCCTCTGTCCTTCGGACATCTCCCCTTTGGGGAGAATTTGGGGTTGCTTTGCAAATTGTGGAGAATTCACGTGGTCAGACGATTATACTCCGAGACGAAATCATCGTCCGACCACTATCGTTATGGGTTTCGTTTTACTGGTCGGACGGCTGTTTAACCCCTCTGTCCTTCGGACATCTCCCCCAAGGGGAGAATTTGGGGTTGCTTTGAAAATTATTGGGAAACCCCTGTTCTCCCCCTTGGGGGGAGATACCTCCTGAGCGGAGTCGAAGGAGGCAGAGGGGGTTACCGTATCACAACCATCTTCCCCCTTGCCATTTCATCCCCAAACCGAACTGTAAAATAATACATCCCCGAAGGCAATCCACTTGCATCCCAAAGCACTTGCTGTTTGCCCATTGATTGGTTTTCCTGAATAAAATGGACTAGTTTGCCAAGGTGGTTGAAGATTGAGATTTGGACTGTTTGGGGTTGGTGGATTTGGTATTGGATGGTTGTGGTTGTTTTGAAGGGGTTGGGGTAAATAGATAATTGTTTATTAATGTTTTCCTCATTAACGGATACAGTTTGACAGGCCAATACAACTTCATTCTGACTGTTACAGCCTTGTGAATTTTCTTCGATTGAAATCGTGTCGCTTCCAGCCGCCAAATAATCGCAAACGCTTTTTACTTCACAGTAAGTTAGCAGATTATTGTCGGTAATGGTCAAATTACCAATTGATGCAGCTTCAATCATGTCTAATCCTTGCAGACTTTCAAGTTTTTCGTTGTAAGAGATAATCAAATTTCCGCCAATTGAATGCAGGCTATCTAATCCTGAAAAATTCTTCACTATTTCATTTCCAACAAAAACAAATTGACCACCAGTCGATTTTAACTTGTCCAAACCGTGAACATGACGGATACCATTTCCAATAAGCGAGAAATCTCCGCCTACAGAATCCAGGTTTGATAAAGGATTCAGGGAAGTAAGTAATCCGTTTCCCCTGATCATCAAGTCGCCTTCAATGTAAGTTAAGTTTTCCAAACCTGAAATGTGAAGAAGGGAATCGTTGAATTCCAAAGAGAGCGTACCAGTTAAAACGCCAATGTTTTCAAGTCCTACCACATTTTGAATCTTTTCATTGCTTTGAATTTTAATGCTGGCACCAAGAAAAGACAAAGAGTCGATCCCGTTTAAACTCATCATAGCATCGTTGTTTTTAACAAATAATTCACCCTGAATTGAATCTAATCCGCTTAATCCTGAGAAATCTACCAATGTTGGATTCATCCGAACAACAAGGCTTCCTCCAATGAAAGCTAAATTTTCTAAGCCTGTCAGGTCTACCAAAAGGGAATTCACATTGATAAAGAAACTGCCTCCAATGTAGGAAAGGTTGTTCAGTCCAATCATGTTTTCAAAGTGAGAACTGGTGATCAAGAATGTACTTGCAATGGACGCCAGATTTTCTAAACCTGTTAAATCATCGAGTGAGCCCGTTGAATAGATAGTTAATGTCCCTCCAATGGAGGTTATATTACTTAGGCCATTGAGATTATTGATGAAACCTCCACCGATCTCAACAGGACCGATAATTTCAGCACAACCCGGGTAATCTGTTTGAAAGCTATCTATTTGATCCTGTGTTTCAAAAACAATTCCGTCAGGAAGACATGTTTGGGAAAAGGCAGCAAATTGAACAATGGAAACCAAGAAGATTGATAAGGCGAGCTTTCTCATTATGGGCTGATTTTAATTCTCAAAAAAAGAATCAATAAATAATACCGGCTAAGGTAGGGAAAATTTGGAAGTCGGGAGTTGGAAGTTGGATGCCTTTACTCTAAGACGAAATCATCGGACGGCTCCGAGGCACGATCAGTCTTACTTAAGCGCAGATGTGCTGAAAGAATCTCAGGTTACTAAAGTAAATTCTGAAAATTGGTAAAGACTCCCGCGTCGCTGCGCTCCTCGGAGTTAAACGGGGTTTCTTTTTTGGTGTGGCTCAAAAACCTGCAACCCGTAACCCGTAACCAGATCACCCCCTAATCCACTTCCAAATCTCCAGATAACCCACCTTTTTTCCGTACATTAAAATGCCGGTGCGGTAGATTTTTCCGGCTATCCAGGTGGAGCCGATGAAGCCCAAAATGAGGAGTGCCATTGAAGTCCACAATTGCCAGAGGGGAACACCAAATGGGATCCGCATCATCATAACGATGGGGGAGGTGAAGGGAATCATGGAAAGCCAGATGGACAAGGCACCATCAGGTTGGTTGATGATTACGCCCGACATGGCAATTGAAAAAATCAGTGGAATGGAAACAGGCATCATGAATTGCTGGGTGTCGGCATCCTGGTCAACAGCACCACCAATGGCAGCAAAAAGTGAAGCGTATAAAAGGTATCCGCCAAGGAAATAAAACAGAAATCCGAAAATCATGACCGTAAAATTGGTACTGTCAAGTACTTCGGCAATCATTGTGAATTTATCAATCCCGGCTTTCCCACTTTCTTGCATCAGATTCTGTTGGTTCAATAAATCAAGCCCGCCATCTCCCATAAATCCAAATTGGAAAATCAGTAAAAAGATACCGGTGAGTACAATCCAAAGAAGAAATTGTGTGAGCCCAACCAATGCAATCCCGATGATTTTTCCCATCATCAGTTGGAAAGGTTTTACTGAGGAAATAATGACTTCGACGATGCGCGATGATTTTTCTTCCATCACACCTTTTAATACCTGCACGCCAAACATGAAAATGAAAAAGTAAATCATGATGCCGGCAAAAATGGCCAGGCCAACTTCGACTTCCGTATTGCTTTTGGTCTCGATGCCCTCTTCGTCCACGCGGATGGTGGCAAGATTGATTTTGGCTTTTGCTGCTTTAATCAGTTCGGGATCGATGCCCGAGGCCAGTAGTTTTCTGTTTTCTACTTCCTGCCGCATTACCGATTTGATATAAGCAGTAACACTCAATCCGGGTTGTTTGGTCGAGAATAACTGGGCATTTACGGGGATGTTTAGCTCGGGTAGGGGGATGTAAAGCAGCATGTCGCCCCGCTCGTAAAGTGCCCCGTCTTTCTCCGATTCCAGTCCTTCATAAACATGGTAAAATTTGATATTGTCCTGCTCTTTGAACTTTTCGAAGAACCAGCCGGTTTCGTCCAGAACGGCAATTCTTTTCTCGGTAGCCTCGCTCCAGTCGGCAATATATGTTGGGAGAATAATCATGGCTGCCATCAGGATTGGTCCCAAAATAGTCATGATGACAAAGGACTTTTTCTTGACCCGTGTCAGGTATTCGCGCTTGAGGATGAGGATGATTTTGTTCATGACCTGCCCTCCTTGCTTTTTACCTCCCGGATGAAAATATCGTTCATTGATGGTAACATTTCTTTAAAAGAAACTACTTCAGACTTTGGAAGAATTTGCTGCAATAAATCGTTGGGTTTGTTGCCGTTTAAAATCCTGATTTGTGAAACCAGGTTTCCCCTCTCCTTTTTGGTGTCAACAATTTCAAAATGACCGGCAGGCAACGAAAGTTCACTTTGTTTGTGGTAAACGACTTCAAAAATATTGGCTTTGAAGCGGTTTTTTATTTCATTGATTTCGCCCGAAAGGATGGTTTTACTGTTGTCGATTAATGCAATGTGGTCACAAAGTTCTTCAACAGAAGCCATATTGTGGGTCGAGAAAATAATGGTAGCGCCATCATTTCTTAACTGAAGGATTTCATCTTTCAATAAATTCACATTGATGGGATCGAAACCGCTAAAAGGTTCATCGAAAATCAACAGCTTGGGTTGGTGAAGGACGGTAGCAATAAACTGTATTTTTTGCTGCATCCCTTTTGAAAGTTCTTCGACTTTTTTGTTCCACCAGGCATCGATCTCAAATTTCTCAAACCAATACTTAAGCCTTTTCACGGCATCCTGTTTACTCAGCCCTTTTAGTTGTGCGAGGTAAATGGCCTGTTCGCCCACCTTCATTTTTTTATACAGTCCCCTTTCTTCGGGAAGGTAACCAATGTTGCTAATGTCAGACTGTTTAATGGCTTTCCCGTTCAGTAAAACCTGTCCTTCATCCATTACCGAAATCATATTGATGATGCGGATGAGGGTGGTTTTTCCGGCACCATTTGGACCGAGTAATCCAAAAATACTTTGTTGTCCCACCTCGATAGAAACTTTGTCAAGTGCTTTGAACTTGCCGTAAGATTTTGAGACGTTAATGGTTTGGAGGGCGGGCATGGGTTTTAAGGTTGAGGTTGAGGTTGAGGTTGAGGTTGAGGTTGTTTTGTTAGTGCGATGCGAAATTAACCAATAAGCATCAGACTTTAGCTTTAAGCATTTTAGGAAAAGAAATCCCGCATCCTGTCGAAATAGCTTTTGTCTTTTGAAGTTGGGTTTGGTTTGAAGTTGGGTGATTCTTTCAGTTTCTCCAAAATTGCTTTTTCTTCGTTGCTCAGGTTGCGTGGGGTCCAGATATTTACGTTTACAAGAATATCGCCTTTTCCGTAACCATTAACATCGGGCAGGCCTTTTCCTTTTAACCGCAGGACTTTTCCGCCCTGTGTGCCGGGGGCAATTTTGATTTTTGCTTTGCCATCGATGGTTGGAACTTCAGTATTGCTACCCAAAGCGGCATCCGAAAAATTGATGTATAAATCGTATAATAAATCATTACCATCGCGCTGTAAATCGGGATGTCTTTCTTCTTCGATAACTACCAGTAAATCTCCAGGAACTCCACCTCTGGCTGCTGCATTTCCTTTGCCACTGATAGCCAATTGCATGCCTTCGGCAACACCGGCCGGAACTTTAAAAGTAACAACTTCCTGTCCTTTTACAATGCCATTGCCGTGACAGCTGTTGCATTTGTTGGTGATAATTTCCCCTTCGCCGCCACATTGCGGACAGGTTGATGAGGTTTGCATTTGGCCAAGAAAAGTATTGGAAATACGCGAAACCTGGCCTCGTCCGTGGCAGGTAGGGCAGGTTGATTTTGAGCTACCTTTTTCAGCACCCGTTCCGTGGCACGAATCACATGCAACATATTTATTCAGTTTGATCTTTTTCTCGACACCATGTGCAACTTCTTTCAACGAAAGTTTGACTTTAACACGTAAGTTAGAGCCTTTGTTGACTCTTCTCCTTCCTCCGGATTGTCCACCAAAACCACTGCTAAAACCACCGCTAAATCCGCCACTAAAAATGTCACCAAAGTGACTAAAAATGTCATCCATCGACATGCCACCCTGACCACCAAAACCACCGGCGCCACTCATGCCCTGGTGTCCGAATTGGTCGTAACGGCTTTTTTTATCGGGATTGTTCAAAACCTCGTAAGCTTCTGCAGCTTCCTTGAACTTATCTTCTGCTGCTTTGTTATCGGGATTTTTATCGGGATGGTATTTCAAAGCCATCTTCCGGTAAGCTTTTTTTAATTCAGCAGCCGATGCATCTTTCGAAACACCCAATATGTCGTAATAATCTCTCTTTGCCATTCTTTATATTATTGTGTTTTCTTGAATTAATTCGTGATCGTCTTAAAACTTGAATCTCTCTATAAATATTAAAAAATTACAAATTCCAATTATCAAATTTCAAATAAAACTCAAAGTCCAAAAACCAATGTTCAAAAACTGTTTCGGTCATTATAAAAATTGATATTTTGATATTTGGTGTTTTAAATTAAAACTGTCATTCATTTTATTGACAACCGCAGACTAATTGCCCACCACTACTTTTGCATATCGGATAATGGTGTCATTCAGCAAGTACCCTTTTTGAATTACATCCACAACCTTTCCCTTTAGGTCTTTTGATGGTGCCGGAATATTGGTGATGGCTTCATGCCAGTCGGTGTCAAATTCTTTACCCATTGAGTCCATCGGAGTCAGTCCCCTTTGTTTTAAAAGATTGTGTAATTTATTGTAAATCAGCTCTGTTCCCTTTATGGATTCTTCATCAGCGTCATGCTCTTTCATGGCTTGCAATGCCCTTTCAAAATCATCCAATACCGGAAGCAAGTCAACGACAAGCTCTTTGGATGCAGTCATTATAATGTCCGTAAATTCTTTGGCTTTGCGTTTTCTGAAGTTATCGAAATCAGAATACAATCGCAGGTATTTGTCGTTCAGCTCGTTATATTTGGTTTGCAAATCATCCAGCTTTTCTGCATTACTTGCTTTCTTTGCTTTTTTTGACTTGCTACTTTTAGTATCTGTAATATCGTCAGGAGAAACATCTGATTGAATTTGTTCCTCCTCCTGTTTAATGGTTTTATCTTTCTTTTTCATCGAAAACATTTTCTAAGATTAACAAAAAGACTTAGCAAATTATTTGCCATTGATGAAAAACGGTCATATTGACAGGGGGAAAGAAGATGGAAGTCAGAAGTCTGGAGACAGAAGTAAATGTTTTATTCTCAGATGTAATCTTCGCAACTAAAGCCTTTGAATATCTGCACCCAACTGCTGCAAGCGTAAATCAATTTCCTGATAACCGCGGTCTATTTGCTCAATATTATCGATGATGCTGGTGCCTTCGGCCGAAAGGGCGGCAATAAGCAGGGCAACACCTGCCCGAATATCAGGTGAACTCATTTTAATTCCTCTTAGCGGGAATTCGTGGTTGAGGCCAATTACGGTGGCACGATGGGGATCGCAAAGAATAATGCGTGCGCCCATGTCGATGAGTTTGTCAACAAAAAACAAACGACTTTCAAACATTTTCTGATGGACAAGTACACTGCCTTTTGCCTGGATTGCAGTAACCAAAACAATGCTGATCAGGTCGGGGGTAAAGCCGGGCCAGGGCGCATCGGCAATATTCATGATCGATCCATCAATAAAAGTTTCAATAGCGTATTTGTCGTATTTCGGAACAAGAATATCATTTCCCATTTGTTGAATGCCGATGCCAAGGCGTCGAAATATTTCAGGGATTAATCCAAGGTCGGTAAGAAAAACATTTTTAATGGTGATCTCAGACTGTGTCATGGCTGCCAAACCAATGAAACTCCCGACTTCAATCATATCGGCAAGCATGGTGTGTGAGCATCCTCCCAATTGGTCAACGCCTTCGACGGTCAAAAGGTTGGAGCCGATGCCACTGATTTTTGCACCCATTTTGTTCAACATTTTGCTGAGTTGAATCACATAAGGTTCACAGGCCGCATTAAAAATGGTGGTTTCTCCTTTGGCCAGTACCGCTGCCATCAGTATGTTGGCAGTTCCTGTTACCGATGCTTCTTCAAGCAGCATATAATTGCCCTTCAATTGAGGAGCTTTCACATAGTAGCTTTTCTTTATTTCGTCATAGGAAAACGTAGCCCCCAATTTTTGTAGTCCAATAAAATGAGTGTCCATGCGGCGGCGACCAATTTTGTCTCCTCCGGGTTGAGGTAAGTAGCCGATGCCAAAACGTGCGAGCAAAGGACCAAGTATCATTACGCTTCCGCGGATGGCTGTTGCTTTTTTGTAAAAGGCATCGGTTTTCAGGAAATTTAAATCAATGTTGGCAGCTCTGAAAGTATACTGCTGACGGTTTATTTTTTGTACTTCAACACCCAGTCCTTCTAGAAGTTCGATAAGCCGTTGAACATCAAGAATATCCGGTACATTTTGAATGTGAACTTCTTCCGGTGTAAGGAGAACGGCACAAATAACCTGTAATGCTTCGTTTTTTGCACCCTGGGGTGTGATACTTCCCGTGAGGGATTTTCCGCCCTTTATTTTAAATGAGCCCATCGGTAAATGGTGTTAGCGGTGAAGGGCTGACTGTTTAAAGATCAAGGCAAAACAACAACCCAAATATTAATTAATAATTTTTCTTGTATCTTTTCTTACTGTCTTTGTTTTTGGTAACAAATTTTTTCTTTTTTGTTTTGTTACGTGCAAGAATATCACTGGTTGATGAGAGCCTTTGGTCTTCAGTAAGTTTGAGTTTGCCATCGGAAAGGTCGCTCAAATGCTTTAAAATTGTATCGTCGTTAACAGAGTCCCTGTTCCAGTTTAAGTATGATTTCTTGAGGTGATTGGCAATAAGTAGTATCAGTGCTTCTTTCTCTTCGCCTTCTTCATGCGAGATGGTGTGTTCGATTATTTTTTCGATGTATTTACCATAATGCATTACCTTGAAATCTTTGCTGCTGTATTCAACTTTCTCTGGTTTACGCAACAGTATTTCTTTTTCGGGCATTGGATAAGGACTGTCAATATCCAATTCAAAACCAGAAATAATATAAAGGTGATCCCAAAGGGTATGCATATAGTCCAGTTCACCCTTGATTTGCGGATTCATACCTGCCATTACACGTACAATTACTTCTGCCGATTTTGTACGCTTTTCCCTGTCTTCGACAGTTTTGGCATATTCAATCATCTTTTGAACGTTCCTTCCGTATTCGGGTATAATCATTTTTTCGCGTTGCGAGTTGTATTCCATTTGTAATTCTAATTTAAAATTGATAAAAATGTAGGATGTAAATTATTGCGCAAAAGTAGGTATTATTTTGAAGGCAGATTTTTTAGTCTTCAGTCAGCAATCAAACAGTCAAACAACCAACCATCCAACTGTCAAACAATCCTTAATTTCGCAAACCTGAGCAGTAAATTTTTATTACCAATTCCACTAAAAAAAACGGTGGCTTTTTTGTTGGGTCCCTGGCCTTCTAGGGCAACGATTTTTCCTTTTCCAAATTTGGCGTGTTCTACTGTCATGCCCGTTTGCAATGCCGCCGGATCGGATGCCTCAAATGTTGAATGGCTAGTTCCACCATTTCCTGAAGATGTGGATTTTTGTTTCACACGCCGAAAGTTGCTGCCAATTTTTGGGGTTTCTAAGGGTTTTTCAGTGCTTTTTTGAATGCTGGTTTTACGTGGTTTGTCAATTAGCTTTTCGTCAATTTCCTCTAAAAACCGGCTGGGCTCGGTTACGGTATATTGTCCCCACTTGAATCTGCTTTCAGCATGGGAGAGGGTAACCATTTTTTCGGCACGTGTTAGTGCGACATAAAACAAACGCCGTTCTTCTTCCAACTCGGCGCGTGTATTAATTGACATAAAAGAAGGGAATAAGTTTTCCTCCATTCCAACAATAAAAACATAAGGAAATTCGAGGCCTTTGGCAGCATGAATAGTCATTAGGCTGACTTTATCGTTGTCTTCTTCCCCATCTTTATCGGCATCGGTAAGCAGGGCAACATCTTGCATAAATTCTTCGAGCGAGCCCTGGTTTTGCAAATCGCCGGCATTTTCTTCCGCACCTTTTTCCGAAAACTCTTTGATACCGTTCAGCAGTTCCTCAATATTCTCTACCCTGCTGATGCCTTCGGGGGTGTCTTCTTCGCGTAAAAAGCGAAGTAAGCCTGATGATTGTGCAATGTGATTGGCTGCATCAAAGGCATCTTTCTTTTTCAATTCTGCTGCAAAACTTTTGATCAGTGTGGTGAAGTTTGAGAGCTTTGTTCGCGTTCCTGTATTGAGCTGTACATTAAACTTTAAGGGGTTGTTGAGTACTTCCCACAAATTGGTATTGTGCTGGTTGGCGGCAACTGCCAGTTTTTCCATGGTGGTTTTTCCAATACCACGGGCTGGTACGTTGATGATACGTTGAGCCGAATCTTCATCATTGTGGTTGATGGCGAGGCGGAAGTAGGCCAATAAATCCTTAATTTCTTTGCGGTTGTAGAAGGAGAGTCCGCCGTAAATCCGGTACGGGATATTCAGTTTTCGCAGGGCCTCCTCCATCGAGCGGCTTTGTGCATTGGTGCGGTATAAAATAGCAAAAGCACTGTTTGGCAATTGCTTGTTCATTTTGTTTTCGAAGATGGCATTGGCCACCAACTCGCCTTCAACATTATCGCTTCTGGCTTTGATAAAACCGATGGATTCGCCCAGGTCATTTTCTGTCCAGACGGTTTTTTTGATCTGGTCTTTATTGTAGGTGATCACCTGGTTGGCTGCCTCAACTATGTTTTTTGTGGAACGGTAGTTTTGTTCCAGTTTGAATAATTTATAATCGGGATAATCTTTTTTAAAGTTTAGCATATTGCCAATATTGGCTCCCCTGAAAGCGTAAATACTTTGCGCATCATCGCCCACCACACAAATGTTCTCGCTGTTAGCAGCTAGTTTTTTAATGATGAGGTATTGCGCTTGGTTGGTGTCCTGGTACTCATCTACAAGAATGTACCTGAACTTTTGCTGGTATTTATAGAGTGTATCGCCAAATTGGATGAAAAGCAAATAGGTGTTGAAAAGCAGGTCGTCGAAATCCATAGCATCGGCCCGTTTCAAACGCTGGTTGTAGGTTCTGTAAATGTCTTTGATCAGTGGTTTGCGGGCACTTTCGTCAGCCGAAAGAATATCTGGGTCGTTGGCATATTGTTCGGGAGAAACCAGGTTCGATTTGGCAGCGGAAATACGTGACTTCACATAGTTGGGTGGATAGACTTTGTTGTCGAGTTCCATCTCCTTAATGATGTTCCGGATGAGCCGTTTGCTATCATCGCTGTCGTAAATAGTAAAATTAGATGGATAGCCAAGACGGTGTCCTTCGATACGAAGTATTTTGGCAAAAATGGAGTGGAAAGTCCCCATCCATACATTGCGGCCATCCGCATCGCCAATCAAGTCGATAACCCGTTCTTTCATTTCGCGGGCGGCTTTGTTGGTAAAGGTCAGGGCAAGTACGTTAAAAGGGTCAATGCCTTTACTCAGTAGGTATGCAACACGGTAGGTAAGTACGCGCGTTTTTCCTGCACCTGCACCGGCAATTACCATCACCGGTCCTTCGGACTGAACGGTTGCATTGTATTGTTCTTTGTTGAGTTGTTGAAGAAATTGTTCCAAAATTCTTTTTTTTGTGCCGACAAAAATACTGATTTCAGCTTTGTTATCTTTGAATAGGACGGCTTGTTTTCAACAAAGATTATTTTGACTATTTTTGATTTTTTCTAGAAAAAATGAAGGACATTCCCCAATATCCCAAACTGTTAATCCTGATGATTTTATTGGCAGGAATTGTATTGCGTTTCTGGAATTTCTGGGAAATCCCATTTATGTTCGACGAACTGAGTGCAATGAGCCGAACAGGCTTCGACAATTTTGCAGACCTGATAAAAATTGGGGTTGCCGAAAATGATTTCCATCCGGCCGGAGTTCAGGTTTTTATGTACTATTGGATACGCTTATTTGGTGATGCCGAGTTTGTTGTGAAACTGCCATTTATGCTGGCAGGTGTTGCAGCAATCTGGCTTTCCTTCAAAATTGGCGATTTGTGGTTTGGACAAAGCACCGGCATACTGACGGCTGCTTATGTAAGTAGTATTCAGTTGTTTGTATTGTATGGGCAGATTGCCAGACCCTATGTTAGCGGATTGTTTTTTTCGCTGCTGATGGTTTTTTACTGGAGCAAATATTTCCTGGTTCGGCAGAAATTAAAGTACCTGGCTTTATTTGTCTTATTTGCTGCTTTGACAGCTTATAATCATTATTTTAGTTTGCTGTTTGTGGCAACAGTTGGCATATCGGGTCTCTTTTTGGCCAATAGAAAAACAATCATACCTTATACATTGTCGGGATTAGCCATCTTTGTTTTATATATTCCACACCTCGGTATTTTTTTTAGCCAGGCTTCAAAAGGCTCTATTGGATGGCTTGGCGAACCTGGGCCATATTTTTTGTTCGATTTTTTGCGGTGGCTGTTTCACTATTCATACTGGTCGTATGTGCTCATTTTGCTTATTGTAACTGTCGGTAGTTTTACTGTTCCAAATATAGCTGGAAGTTCAATCCAAAAAAAGAAGCGACTTGTCTTATTATTATGGCTTGTTCCTGCCCCGGTCTTCGGCTACATTTATTCCTATACGGCAGGACCTATTTTACAGTATTCCCTTCTGATTTTTTCTGCGCCTTACCTATTTATACTTATTTTCTCATTTATTGGAAATATCAGTTTGCAACGGATTTCTATAGTTGTTGCTTTAATCATTTTGGTGAACAGCCTGACACTCATTTTTATCCGTGACCATTACCGGCATTTTTATCGACAGCCGTTTAGCGAAGTGGTAAAAAAAGCAATACAGCTTGAAGAAAAATATCCGGATGATGTGTTTATTATTAACGATTACCTGCCTTATTATAGTGAGTATTACTTTTCGAAACATGAAAAAGCGATACCTTATTATACAGTTAGAAATAAAAATCTAACGACTTTGCAGTTTGATTCGGTGGTTCAGGCAATTAATGAAAACGTAGTGATTACATCAGGACTTGATCCTGTGAGTTTTATGACTATTAATCAGTTTTTCCCTTACTGGATTGATTATAATTATGGTTTTACTTTCGAGCATTTCACTTTTGCAAAAACACTACCTGAAGGTGAAAAAGAGCTTTCGGGAAAAACGGTGGCTGTAACAGACTTTTATAGTGAAATTGGCAATTGGAAAATAAATGACAAGTATATTGAGGAGGATTCTGTTAGAAACACAAATGTATTTCACATGAACCCGGGAACGAAATATGGCCCGGGAATAACGATGCCCTTGAGTGAAATTACCGACAGTCGTTATTTATTTATTGATATTGCTGTTCAGGTTAAGGCTTTAGAGAAAAATAGTCAGGGGGCAATAGTTGCAGTTATTAAAAATGGTGAAGAAACAATCCAATGGAAGTCAGTCAATTTTAGCGAATTTGAACTGAAAGAAGGAGAATGGTCGAATGTTTATTTAACAATTGATCTGCTTGTATCCCTTGGTAGAAAGGGAAATGTTTCCCCTTGCAGTTTTGATACTTATATTTGGAATCCCAACAACAACAATTTCCTGATAAGGTCTTACGAAATAACATCACGACAGGGCAACCCCTACCGTTACAGTTTGTATTACGAAATTGAGGATTAGTGGGCAAACATTAATTACCAATTCCCCCTCCATAATACAATGATGCTCCCGGCCCCAAAGGCCATCCAAAATAAACCCAAATAAGCAGCAGCACAGACCAGGCAATAAAGAAAACAAATGTGTACGGCAGCATGGTAGATATAATTGTGCCTATACTGGCTTTCTTATCGTAACGCTGGAAAAATGCGATAATCAAGGCAAAGAAACTCATCATCGGGGAGATGAGGTTGGTAACACTGTCACCAATGCGGTAAACCACCTGCGACAGTTCCGGGGAATAGCCCAATTCCATAAACAATGGGATAAACACCGGAGCCATAATTGCCCATTTGGCAGATGCACTTCCCATGGCCATATTAATGGTTCCGGCCAAAATAATGAACATCAGCAACAAAGGCACCATTCCAATATTGATGCTTTTTAGGAAGATAGCACCGTTAATAGCAAGAATCTCACCTAAATGACTCCATTTAAAATAGGCTACAAACTGGGCAGCAAAAAATACCAGAACAATATAAACAGCCAGAGTTTTTATCGCAGTGGCCATTCCTGCTACTACATCACCGTCATTTTTAAACTTACCAGAGGCAAAGCCGTAAGCCATTCCGGAAGCAGTTGTAAAGATAAATAGTAAAGCAATTACTCCTTTTATCACAGGAGACCTGAGGATACTACCATCGGCTGCACGCAGAAAACCATGTTCCGGTATTGTTCCCCACAGGACGAGAGCTGTCAGAATAAGGGTAACAACTCCTGCCCATCGCAGCCCTTTTCTCTCGTCTTTACTAAGTTTTTTGATTTCTTCAGGTTTTTCATCACCTTTGTATTCCCCCAGGCGGGGAGCAATAATTTTTTCTGTTACCAGGGTTCCTGCCGCTGCAATTATTATTGTCGAAACAACCATGAAATAATAATTGGCGGTTGGATTAACTTCGTAGCTTGGGTCCATAATATGGGCGGCTTCTTCCGAAAGGCCCGCAAGCAAGGGGTCGATGGTGCCCAAAATAAGGTTAGCACTAAAGCCACCCGAAACACCCGCAAATGCGGCAGCCATTCCCAATAACGGGTTTCGGCCCATCGAAAGAAAAATAGTTCCGGCAAGCGGAATAAGTAAAACGTAACCAATATCGCTGGCTGTATTCGATAAAATGCCAGCCAATACAATTACAAAAGTCATCCATCGCCGGGGTGACGAAATGACCAGTAGTCTAATTCCAGCACCAATCAGCCCACTACTTTCGGCAATACCAATTCCAAGCATGGCAACAAGGACGATACCCAATGGAGCAAAGCTGGTGAAATTGTGGACCATTTCCAACATCACCCGGTGAAGGCCTTCTTTAGAAAGTAGGTTGACAGGCGAGATGACATCTCCGGTTGTTGGATGCACGGCATCCCAGCCAAAAAATGCTGCTATTCCTGAAAGCAATAAAATGCCGGCAGCAAAAATTGCAAAAAGGGTTGCCGGGTGTGGCAAAGCGTTGCCAACCTTCTCGGTTACATTCAGGAATCTATTAAAAATGGAGGCTGGTTTTTTCATGGATTTACCGGTTTTGAAAATAAGCGGTAAAAATAGGTTTTTGTGGATATTGATTATTTATGGAAGCTGTTCAAATAAAGATTACTTGTTATGTTGAGTAAAGTCAGCAAGCAAATATTCATCCAAATCAGAGCCTATTAATTTTAGGTTTCTTTTGGCTATTTGCTAAACCCAATTGCAAAGGGCTGAAATGATGACCCCTGTCATTTATTTTTCACTTTTTACAAAAAATATTTCTAAATTATTACTTGCGTATTAATTAAATGTTTTTACCTTTGCAGCCCGTTTCAGAGGAGTGCGTATTAAACTTACTGAAACAGATAGAGTTAAATAGAAAAAGGGACCTGACAAGGTAAAACGATATAGGTCTCCGGCGCAACCCGATTTCAGAATAAAGTTGCGAAGTTTTGAAAAAAACCATCCGGTTACCTCCCTAAGTCAGAATTCCCGAAAAAAATAAAATTAGAAAACGAAAATTCGTTTAATATATTTTATACTTTTGCGCCCTCGAAAAACGGAGCATGGTTTAAAAACAAAATAATATGCCGACAATACAACAGTTAGTAAGAAAAGGCCGTAAGAAACTGGTTAAGCAAAGTAAATCCAAGGCTTTGGATTCGTGTCCACAGCGTCGTGGCGTTTGTGTAAGGGTTTATACCACTACACCAAAAAAACCGAATTCGGCCATGCGTAAAGTAGCCAGGGTCAGGCTTACAAACGGTAAAGAGGTAAATGCCTATATTCCTGGTGAAGGTCACAATCTTCAGGAGCACTCCATTGTAATGATCAGGGGTGGTCGTGTAAAAGACCTTCCGGGAGTACGTTACCACATTATTCGTGGTGCATTGGATACTTCGGGAGTTGAAGGCCGTACACAACGCCGGTCGAAATATGGAACCAAGCGTCCCAAGAAATAAAACGAATTTTAAACAGCTTAAGCTTGTTGAAAAATGAGAAAAAATAAACCAAAAAAACGCATCATTCTTCCCGATCCAAAATTTAACGATGTTTTGGTGACCAAGTTTGTAAACAATATCATGCTTCAAGGAAAGAAAAGTGTTGCTTATCGTATTTTTTACGAGGCGATGGATGTGGTTAAAGAGAAATTAGAAGAAGATCCTTTGGAGGTTTGGAAAAAAGCATTGGCAAATGTTACACCTGCGGTCGAAGTTAAAAGTCGTCGTATTGGTGGAGCGACTTTCCAGATACCTTCTGAAATTTATGCCGGACGGAAACAGTCAATTGGTATGAAAAACCTGATTAGCTTTTCACGCAAACGTCACGAAAAGAGTATGGGTAAAAAATTGGCAGGAGAAATTCTTGCAGCCTACAAAGACGAAGGCGCTGCTTTTAAGAAAAAGGAAGATACACACCGTATGGCTGCAGCCAACAAAGCTTTTTCACATTTTAGATTCTAATTTGAAAAGCTGACAGACTTTTAAAAACTAATGGCAGAAAAAACCAACATAACTAATAAGCTCAGTTTTACCCGTAATATCGGCATTATGGCCCATATTGATGCGGGAAAAACGACGGTTACCGAGCGTATTTTGTTTTACACAGGACGTAATTACAAAATTGGCGAGGTGCACGAAGGAGCTGCTACTATGGACTGGATGGTTCAGGAGCAGGAAAGAGGTATCACCATTACCTCTGCTGCAACAACTGTTTTCTGGGAACTATTTAATAAAAAACACAAGATTAATATTATAGATACACCTGGGCACGTTGATTTCACTGTTGAAGTTGAACGTTCTTTGCGTGTTCTTGATGGTGCTGTTGCCTTATTTTGTGCTGTTGGTGGTGTAGAACCACAATCAGAAACAGTATGGCGTCAGGCCGATAAATATAAAGTTCCGCGCATTAGTTTTGTCAATAAAATGGACAGGGCTGGAGCAGATTTCTTTGGTGTAATTGATCAAATGAAGGAACGCCTTGGTGCAAACCCGGTTCCTGTTCAAATTCCAATTGGTGCCGAAGATGATTTTCAAGGTGTTGTTGACCTGGTAAAGGACAAAGCCTTTGTTTGGGACGAGTCAGAAGAACATGGAACAAAGATTGTTGAAATTCCAATACCAGAAGACTTACAGGAAATTGCACAAACTTATCGGATGAAATTGATTGAAGGTGTTGCTGAAGAAAGCGATGACTTGCTGGAGAAGTTCATGGACGATCCGCATTCAATTACAGAAGAAGAAATGATAAGTGTCATTAGGACAGCTACACTCAATATGAGCATCACACCTGTAATGTGTGGTTCTGCATTTAAGAACAAAGGTGTTCAAATGTTATTGAACGCGATTATAGAATTTTTACCAAGTCCGTTAGATGTTGAATCTGTTGAAGGTATTAACCCTAAAAACGACCAGGTAGTTATTCGCAGTGCCGATCCTAACGATCACTTTAGCGCATTGGCGTTTAAAATTGCAACTGATCCGTTTGTAGGTCGTCTTTGCTTTTTCCGGGTATATTCTGGAACACTCAAAGCCGGTTCTTATGTTTTCAATACATCAACAGGAAAAAAGGAACGCATTAGCCGCATCATGCAAATGCACGCAAATAAGCAGGAGCCATTAGATCAGATTGAAGCTGGTGATATTGGTGCAGCAGTTGGGTTTAAGAAGATTCATACGGGTGATACTTTGTGTGATGAAAAGCATCAGGTAATCCTGGAGTCAATCACTTTCCCCGATCCTGTTATTAGTATCGCTATTGAGCCCAAAACACAAAAAGATATTGATAAAATGTCGCTTGCCCTTGGAAAACTTACCGAGGAAGACCCGACATTTAAAGTAAGAACTGATGAGGATTCCGGCCAGACCATTATTTCAGGAATGGGTGAATTGCATCTGGATATTCTTGTTGACCGTTTGAAACGTGAGTTTAATGTTGAATGTAGTATTGGACAACCACAGGTATCATACAAAGAAGCGGTAGTAGGTTCTGCCGAATACAGGGAAGTTTATAAAAAACAGACCGGTGGCCGTGGTAAATTTGCCGACATTTCATTCGAACTCGGACCTGTTGACGAAGGTGAGGAAGGACTTCAGTTTATAAATGAAATTAAAGGAGGTGATATTCCACGAGAATTCATTCCTTCTGTTAAAAAAGGATTTGAAGCCGCTATGCAAAATGGTGTATTGGCTGGTTTCCCTGTCGACAGCATGAAAGTAAGGTTGTTTGACGGATCTTTTCACGCAGTTGATTCTGACCAACTATCGTTTGAATTGGCTGCTAAAATTGGCTTTAAAGCTGCTGCCAGAAAAGCGAAATCAGCTTTGCTCGAGCCAATTATGAAAGTTGAAGTAGTAACTCCTGACGATTATTTGGGAGAAATTACTGGCGATCTGAATAAAAGAAGGGCAATTGTAGAGAATGTTACTGCGAAAGTTGGTTTTCAAATCATCAAAGCAAAAGTGCCTTTGTCAGAAATGTTTGGTTATGTAACAACATTGCGTACACTCAGTTCAGGAAGAGCAACATCAACAATGGAGTTTGACAGTTTTAAGCAAGCCCCAGATTATATTACTGAAGAGGTAATTAAAAAAGTAAGAGGAATTATTAGTTAAAACCGAAATAGACGTGAGCCAAAAAATTAGAATTAAACTAAAATCTTACGATCACAACCTGGTTGATAAATCAGCTGAAAAGATTGTAAAGGCGATTAAAGTAACGGGTGCCATTGTTAGTGGCCCGATTCCATTGCCAACTCACAAAAAGGTCTTTACTGTGAACCGTTCAACTTTTGTCAATAAAAAAGCACGGGAGCAGTTTGAGTTACCTACTTATAAAAGATTGATGGATATTTACAATTCATCATCGAAAACAATTGATGCTTTAATGAAACTGGAATTACCCAGTGGTGTTGAGGTAGAGATAAAAGTTTAACAAGAACGGCATAAAGATTTATAGCAATGTCAGGATTATTAGGAAAAAAAATTGGTATGACCAGCATTTTTGACGAGAATGGGAAAAACATTCCTTGTACCGTCATCGAGGCCGGACCATGCATCGTTACCCAGGTTCGTACGAAAGAGGTTGACGGTTACGAAGCCATTCAATTGGCTTTCGAAGAGAAAAAGGAAAAGCATACGACAAAAGCGATGCAAGGTCACTTCAAAAAAGCAAAAACAACACCAAAGCGTTTTGTTGCTGAATTTACCCGTTTCGAGGAAAAGAAACAGTATGGCGATGTGTTAACGGTAGATGTTTTTGTAGAAGGTGAATTCATTGATGTAGTCGGTACTTCCAAAGGTAAAGGTTTTCAGGGTGTAGTAAAACGTTACAACTTTAAAGGAGTTAATGATGCCACACACGGACAGCACAACAGATTGCGTGCACCTGGATCCATTGGAGCCTCTTCATATCCGTCACGTGTTTTTAAAGGGATGCGTATGGCCGGAAGAATGGGTGGCAACAGGGTTAAACTCATCAACCTTAAGGTTGTGAAAATTATTCCTGAGAAGAATGTTATTGTAGTTAAAGGAGCGATTCCCGGTCCAAATAATTCATATGTAAAGATTGAGAGATGGAGCTAAAAGTTCATAAGATCAGTGGTGAAGAAACTGGCCGTAAGGTGAAACTGGATAAGGCGATCTTTGGAATTGAACCCAATGACCATGCCATCTATCTGGATGCCAAACGTTATATGGCACATCAACGTCAAGGTACCCACGATTCGAAAGAAAGAAGTGATATTATGGGCAGCACCCGTAAAATCAAACGTCAGAAAGGTACCGGAACAGCCAGGGCAGGAAGTATTAAAAATCCCTTATTTCGTGGTGGTGGACGCGTTTTTGGACCACACCCACATGAGTACCGTTTAAAGCTGAATAAAAAAGTTAAAAATCTGGCACGTTTGTCAGCATTGACTTACAAAGCAAAAGATAAAGATATTCTGGTAGTTGAGGATTTCACTATGGAAGCCGCAAAAACCAAAGATTACCTTCAGATTTTGGAAGGTTTAAATGTAAAGGACAAGAGAACTTTGCTGGTTTTAAATGAAGCCGACAACAACCTCTATCTTTCTACACGTAACCTTCAAAATACGAAAGTTGTAAGAGCCGAAACGCTGAACACATACGAAATTCTTCATGCAAATAAAATTCTGTTTCTTGAAAGTTCGTTGAAAGCCATCGCAGAAGTATTCTCAAAATAGAAAAATTAAAGAAGATGGGTGTAATATTTAAACCGATAATTACAGAGAAGATGACCGATAAAGGTGAGAAGCTCAACCAATTTGGTTTTATTGTTGATAAAACAGCAAACAAAATCCAAATCAAAAGTGAGGTTGAAGATCTTTACGGTGTACAGGTTCTTTCTGTAAATACCATGAATTACTCAGGAAAAAGGAAATCGCGCAATACAAAATCAGGCGTTATTTCCGGTAAGACAAAGGCCTTTAAAAAAGCGATAGTTACGCTTCCAGAAGGTGAATCAATTGATTTTTTTAGCAACATTTAGAAATGGCACTGAAAAAATATAAACCTACAACTCCAGGTCAACGCTTTAAGGTAATAAGCGCATTTGACGACATCACTGCTACTAAGCCCGAAAAAAGCTTGGTAGCCGGTAAAAGAAGAACCGGTGGTAGAAACAGTGAAGGAAGAATGACCATTCGCAACGTAGGCGGAGGTCACAAGAAAAAGTATAGAGTCATCGACTTTAAGAGAGACAAAGAAGGCGTTCCCGGTAAGGTAAAGACCATTGAATATGATCCGAACCGTACAGCACGTATTGCTTTGGTCTATTATGCCGATGGCGAAAAACGCTATATCATTGCTCCTCATGGCTTAAAAGTCGGACAGGAGATTAATGCTGGAAAAGGTACTGCCCCGGAGATTGGGAATGCAATGTATATGAGTGAAATTCCTTTTGGAACTGTCATTCATAATATTGAGTTGCGTCCTGGTCAGGGAGCAAAAATGGCCCGTAGTGCTGGTTCGTATGCCCAGTTGATGACAAGGGAAGGCAAGTTTGCAATCCTTAAATTACCATCAGGTGAAACCCGTATGGTTTTGCAAACGTGTAAAGCAACTATCGGAACTGTTTCGAATGCTGACCACCAGCTTGAAGTTTCAGGTAAAGCCGGACGAAGCCGTTGGTTAGGTCGTCGACCCCGCGTACGTGGTGTAGCCATGAACCCTGTCGATCACCCCATGGGTGGTGGTGAAGGAAAATCGTCAGGTGGACAACCTCGTTCAAGGAAAGGTTTGCCAGCTAAAGGTTTCCGTACGCGTTCAAAGAAGAAGGCTTCGAACAAATACATCATCGAAAGAAGAAAGAAATAACCACAGAAGTTAATTGAATTAATATGAGCCGTTCGTTAAAAAAAGGACCTTACATCGACATTAAACTTGAGAAAAAAGTGATGTCAAATATTGACTCTGGTAAAAAAACCGTTGTCAAAACCTGGTCTAGAGCTTCAATGATTTCCCCTGAATTTGTCGGGCAAACCATCGCTGTTCATAATGGTAATAAATTCATTCCGGTATACATTACTGAGAATATGGTAGGTCACAAACTTGGAGAGTTTGCACCAACCAGACTTTTTAGAGGACATGCCGGGAAAAGGAATAAGAAGTAAATAATTACTTAAAATGGGATCAAGAAAACATATTAGTGCCGAAGAGAGAAAAGAAGCCCGCAAGACGCAATACGTTGCAAGGCTTCGCAACGTTCCTACATCGCCACGTAAAATGCGTTTAGTCGCAGACCTGGTAAGAGGAATGGATGTTGAACCTGCATTGAGCATGTTACAACACACCTCTAAAGAAGCAGCAGGAAGGGTTTATAAATTATTGCGTTCTGCTATTGCCAACTGGGAAGTGAAAAACGATGGTAAGCGCATTGAAGACAGCGAACTTTATATCAAAGAAATTTCTGTTGACAGCGGTAGAATGCTGAAAAGAATTCGCCCTGCGCCCCAGGGAAGAGCACACAGAATTAGAAAAAGATCAAACCACGTTACATTGGTACTTGGCAACCGCGTAGAAAAAGAAGTTGAAGTTAACGAAACCGCTACAAGCGAAAATAAATAATAAATAATGGGACAAAAGACTAATCCAATAGGTTTCAGGTTAGGAATCATCAAAGGCTGGGATTCGTACTGGTACGGAGGAAAAAACTTCTCTGCAAAACTGGTCGAAGACGATAAAATCAGAAAGTATCTGAATGCCCGTCTTGTTAAAGCAGGCGTTTCGAGAATAATGATTGAGCGCACTTTGAAACTGGTAACGGTTACAATTAACACTGCCCGCCCTGGTATTATTATTGGCAAAGGCGGACAAGAAGTTGATAAGCTAAAAGAAGAGCTTAAAAAATTGACCGGAAACGAAGTGCAAATTAATATTAGTGAAATCAGAAGGCCTGAGTTGGATGCTAAGCTGGTTGCAGGTAATATTGCTAAGCAGATTGAGGGTAGAATTTCATTTCGCCGTGCGATCAAAACATCTATCGCATCGACTATCCGCCTTGGTGCCGAAGGTATTAAAGTACAAATATCCGGCAGATTGGGTGGAGCAGAGATGGCCCGTAGCGAAATCTATAAGGAAGGTCGTATTCCTTTGCACACAATTCGTGCTGATATTGATTATTCGTTGGTAGAAGCCCACACAACTTATGGCCGAATTGGCATTAAAGTTTGGATTTTTAAAGGCGAGATTTACGGTCGCCCCGAGCTTTTTACCGCAGCAGTCAGTAAGAAGCCAAGTCAAAGGCACTCAGGCCCCAAAGGTGGCGGTGGTAGACAAAGAAGGAGAAGATAAGCTGAGAAGCTTAAATCGTAAAATATTTTAATAAGAATAGGCATGTTACAACCCAAGAAAACTAAATTCAGAAAACAGCAGAAAGGCCGGATGAAAGGCAATGCCAGTCGCGGTCATCAGTTGGCTTTTGGATCGTTCGGAATAAAAACAATGCAGGAAGCATGGATTACCGGTCGCCAAATTGAGGCTGCCCGTCAGGCTGTTACCCGTTATATGAAACGTGAAGGGCAGCTTTGGATCAGGATATTCCCTGATAAACCAGTAACCAAAAAACCCGCCGAAGTACGTATGGGTAAAGGTAAAGGTGCCCCTGAATATTTTGTGGCACGTGTTACACCGGGTCGTATTATGTTCGAGGCAGAAGGCGTACCATTGGCAGTTGCCAAAGAAGCCATGAGGCTTGCAGCCCAAAAGTTACCTGTTAAAACCAGGTTTGTTGTTAGAAGAGATTATACAGAAGAAATTGTTTAGAAGATGAAACAGGAAGTTATAAAAGAGTTGAGTACAGCTGATATTGCAGACAGGCTTGAAGAGGAAAGAAAACACCTCACTAAACTGAGAATGAATCACGCTGTTTCACCACTCGAAAACCCACATCAAATCAGCGATAATAAAAAAACAATTGCTAGGCTGGAGACCGAGTTGCGGAAAAGAGCGATTGAGAACGAAAACAATAAGTAAGCAGTACCATGGAAAAAAGAAACCTAAGGAAAGAAAGAACAGGACTGGTTGTCAGTGATAAGATGGATAAGTCCATTATTGTTCAAATCGAGCGTCGGATGAGACATGCTGTTTATGGAAAATTCATTAAGAAATCCAATAAATTTATTGCACACGATGAAAAAAATGAGTGTAATATTGGAGATACTGTTCGCATAATGGAAACAAGGCCATTGAGCAAGAACAAGAATTGGAGATTAGTAGAAATCATTGAAAGGGCAAAATAACGATGATACAACAAGAATCAAGGCTCGCAGTAGCCGATAATAGCGGCGCCAAAGAAGTACTTTGCATCAGGGTGCTTGGTGGAACAAAAAGACGTTACGCCTCAATCGGTGATGAAATTGTAGTGGCTGTAAAAAGTGCAGTGCCTTCAGGCAACATAAAAAAAGGTGCAGTGGCTAAAGCAGTCGTGGTGAGAACCAGGAAAGAAGTCAGAAGAAATGATGGATCTTATATTCGTTTCGACGACAATGCTGTTGTGATGTTAAACGCGACCGGCGAAATGATGGGAACCCGTATTTTTGGGCCTGTTGCGCGCGAGTTACGCGATAAACAGTATATGAAAATTGTTTCACTCGCACCCGAGGTGCTTTAATATAAAAGAGAGATGGCTAAGTTGCATATAAAAAAAGGTGATAACGTAGTAGTGATTGCCGGAAATAGCAAAGGACAATCAGGCCGTGTTTTGATTGTCGACCAGGAAAAGAGTAGAGCAATTGTTGAAGGTGTGAATATGATTTCAAAGCATACCAAACCCAATGCCAACGATCCTAAAGGAGGCATTGTTAAACAAGAAGCTGCTGTTCATGTGTCGAATCTTATGGTGACTGATAAGGCAGGTAAAGCGACTAGAATTGGTAGAAAGAAAGAAGATAAAACTGGTAAATCAGTTCGTTATTCAAAAAAAACAGGGGAGGTGATTAAGTAATGGAAAAGACACCCAGATTAAGAAAAAAGTACCTGGAGGAAATTGTTCCTGCACTGGTAAAAGAACTGGATTACAAAACCGTAATGCAGGTTCCGAGGTTGACTAAAATATCAATTAACCAGGGAATTAGTGCTGCACTTACCGATAAAAAATTGATTGATCTCGGCGTTGCCGAAATGACATCTATTACAGGTCAAAAAGCAGTACCAACTATTTCTAAGCACGATGTTTCGAACTTCAAATTAAGAAAAGGAAACGCCATTGGAGTTCGTGTTACACTTCGCGGAGAAAAAATGTACGAATTCCTTGACAGACTTGTTTCAGTTGCGCTACCTCGTGTACGTGACTTTAGAGGCATCAACGACAAAGGATTTGATGGACGTGGAAATTATACTTTCGGTATTATCGAGCAGTTAATTTTCCCCGAAATCAATATTGATAAAGTGAGCAATGTAAACGGTATGGATATTACCCTGGTTACAACAGCCAGAACCGACCGTGAAGGATTTGCATTACTTAAAGCCTTCGGATTACCTTTTAAAAATCAAAAAAAAATACAATAAGCCATGGCAAAAGAGTCAATGAAAGCGCGTGAGCGTAAAAGACAAAAGATGGTAGAAAAATATGCTGCCAAACGTGCTGCTTTAAAAGAAGCCGGAGATTACGAAGGGCTTCAGAAATTGCCAAAAAATGCATCACCGGTTCGTTTGCATAACCGTTGCCAATTATCGGGCAGACCAAAAGGCTATATGAGACAATTCGGCGTATCGCGTATTAATTTTCGCGAGATGGCATTGAACGGATTAATTCCTGGAATTAAAAAAACCAGTTGGTAACAATTAATAAGAAAAAAATTATTTCAGATGAATACTGATCCAATTGCAGATTATTTGACTAGAGTCAGAAACGCTATCGCGGCAAAACACCGCATGGTGGAGATACCTGCCTCTAATCTCAAAAAGAACATGACTAAAATCCTTTACGAAAAAGGATACATTTTGAACTATAAGTTCGAAGATGATACAGCTCAAGGTACAATCAAGATTGCGTTGAAATATGATCCGGTAACAAAAATGCCTGCATTAAGTAGCCTCGATCGCATTTCTCGTCCTGGTTTACGTAAATACGTTAACTCGAATGAATTACCTAGAGTGTTGAACGGGCTTGGAATCGCCATTCTTTCTACCTCGGTTGGATTAATTACCGATAAAGAGGCAAGGAAACTAAATGTTGGTGGCGAAGTAATTTGTTACGTAAGTTAATAGGAGGAAGATCGATGTCACGAATAGGAAAATTACCGGTCACAATTCCGGATGGAGTGGAGATAACGGTTACCGACACAAATATGGTGAAGGTAAAAGGGAAACTCGGTGAATTGCAGCAATTAATTGATCCTGCCATTACGGTAAAGGTTGAAGATGGGAAGATTGTTGTAAGCCGCGCTACCGAAAGTAAAGACCATAAGTCGAAGCACGGCCTTTACCGTGTACTTATTAACAACATGGTTAAAGGTGTGTCTGAAGGATACAATATTGTTCAGGAATTAGTAGGTGTTGGTTACAAAGCCGATGCCAAAGGACAACTACTGGATCTTTCATTGGGTTATTCACACCATATTTTTATGGAACTTCCTACGGAAGTGAAGATAGAAACGGTTACTGAAAGAGGAAAAAACCCTTTGATTAAACTAAGTTCAATTGACAAACAATTGATCGGACAGGTGGCTGCAAAAATTCGTTCACTTCGTAAACCTGAACCATACAAAGGAAAAGGAATTAAGTTCCAGGGCGAAGTATTACGCAAGAAACCAGGTAAAGCAGCTGCTGAGAAATAATTTATACTGTAAACAGGAAAAACCCGAAAACAATGGGAGTAAAAAATAAAAAAGCATACCGCAGGAATCGGATCAAAATGAGGATCAGAAAGACTGTTAACGGGACTTCTAACAGGCCACGTATGACCATATTTAGAAGTAACAAACAAATATATGTACAGTTAATTGACGATATGGATGGCAGAACCATTACATCTGCTTCTTCTAGAGAAAAAGGACTGGACGATAGTAAAATGAACAAGATTGAACAAGCTGAAAAGGTTGGAAGTCTTGTGGCCGAAAAAGCAAAAGCAGCGGGTGTTTCTACTGTTGTATTTGACAGAAATGGCTACTTGTATCATGGTAGGGTAAAATCACTTGCTGAAGCTGCCCGCAAAGGAGGACTAAAATTTTAAAGGATCATGTCGAACGCAAACGTAAAGAGAGTTAAATCCAGTGATATTGATTTTAAAGATCGACTGGTTAGTATCCAAAGGGTAACAAAGGTTACCAAGGGTGGCCGGACATTCAGTTTTTCAGCTATTGTAGTAGTTGGTAACGAAAACGGAGTTGTTGGTTATGGTCTTGGAAAAGCAAAAGAGGTTACCGCAGCCATTGCAAAAGGAATTGACGATGCTAAAAAGCACCTGATTAAAGTTCCGGTATTAAAAGGTACATTACCACATCAGCAGTACGGAAAATACAGCGGTGCATACGTTTATATGCAACCAGCCGCACCAGGAACAGGCGTAATTGCCGGTGGTGCCATGCGTGCTGTTCTTGAAAGTGTTGGAGTAAAAGACGTTTTGGCTAAGTCAAAAGGATCATCAAATCCACACTCTGTTGTAAAAGCCACTATCGATGCATTGTCGAAATTGCGTGACCCATTTACTATTGCTCAGGTTCGTGGTGTTGATTTGGATACTGTTTTTAACGGATAATTTTGGAAAAGATGAAGAAGGTAAGAATTTCCCAGGTTAGAAGCGCGATAAATAGGCCGCAACGTCAGAAGTTAACACTTGTGGCACTTGGCTTAAAGAAATTGCATAACCCGAAAGATCATGAAGCTACACCCCAAATTTTGGGAATGATTGAAAAAGTGAAGCATTTGTTGAAGGTAGAAGAAATATAAAGAATTGACAAAATGGATTTAAGTAATCTTACACCTGCAGAAGGTTCTGTAAAAAATAAAAAGCGCATAGGACGTGGACAAGGATCTGGTCGTGGTGGAACTGCCACAAAAGGTCACAAAGGTGCACAGTCACGCTCAGGCTATAAGCGTAAAATTGGTTTTGAAGGTGGTCAGATGCCATTGTATCGCCGGCTTCCAAAATTTGGTTTTAAAAATATTAACCGCAAGGAATACAAACCAATAAATATTGGAACCTTGCAAGCTTTGGTCGACAACAATAAAAAAGTTTCTGAAATTACGATGGAACTCTTAATCGAGAATGGCCTGGTAACAAAAAGAGATCTTGTAAAAATACTTGGAGATGGCGAATTGAAAGCAAAGCTTGAAGTTACCGCTCATGCCTTTACAAAATCAGCAATTGCAGCTATTGAAGCACAAGGTGGAAACGCCATAAAAATTTAAGATTGAATGAAGAAGTTAATCGAAACCATAAGGAACATCTATAAAATAGAGGAACTCAGGAATAGGATTCTCTACACTTTGGGTATTATTCTGATTTATCGATTAGGATCTTACATTACATTGCCCGGTGTTGACCCTGCCCAGCTTTCCAATATGCAGCAGCAAGG
>Ga0164315_10000459_pt1 | contig 28147 bp, 18 predicted proteins | sample GuaBasSedimGuay6_FD_113737 | JGI IMG/M metagenome (GOLD analysis project Ga0164315, IMG submission 113737) | Subseafloor sediment microbial communities from Guaymas Basin, Gulf of California, Mexico - Guay6, Core 4569-2, 0-3 cm | ecosystem: Environmental > Aquatic > Marine > Hydrothermal vents... | reverse complement strand
GGAGTAGTGCAAACCTTGGAGGCTTTCAATTGAGGGCCATAAAATACTTTGGATGTTCTCAAATTAAAGTCTGGCCCCATATCGCGCTCTAAAATGACACGATTTATGTGGTTTTGTTGGCGAGGCACTCACAGTTGTTGCTATTTGTTCAAATGGGAGTAGTGCAAACCTTGGAGGCTTTCAATTGAGGGCCATAAAATACTTTGGATGTTCTCAAATTAAAATATGGCCCCATATCGCGCCCTAAAAATACACGATTTATGTGGTTTTGTTGGCGAGGCACTCACAGTCGTTGCTATTTGTTCAAATGGGAGTGGTGCAAACCTTGGATGCTTTCAATTGAGGGCCGTAAAATACTTTGGATGTTCTCAAATTAAAATATGGCCCTATATCGCGCTCTGGCACTGAAGTCGTTAAATGGGAAGGCTTCAATTCAGCACCGGTGAAACCGGTGCGGATTCTAAACAGTTCAACCCAAGACAAACCTTAGAAAATACCTCCTAGAATGACAGCCGGCACTTGATTGAGGGAAAAATGAGGCCGTACAAAATTATGCAATACCCTTTTAGCATCTAGTCTGGTTTGTAAAAATGACTTATCTTTGGCGTAGGTATTAGTTTTGCTTTGAACCGCAGACACTCGTCGCCGTAAGGTACTATTAAACGCCTCTACATGATTGGCATGAATCTGTTCATCTTCAAGGTTTGTTTTTGTCTCGGAATGTTCTGGCTGAGGTGCTTGATATTTAGGACGTTTTGGTCCCGTTTTGTGAGCTTGTGACCCTTGATTCTTGACACGCACTTTAACCCCTTCTTTCAAAGTCGTTTTTGGACGACCCACTTGACTGGTTCTAACCACTTCATGACAAATTTCAAACAAGAGATTGCCATTTTGAGTTCTCCATCCGATACCAACGATAAATCATCAGTTTGTTCAATCACTTGAACTAGCGTTTGGATAGCTTTTTCAAACAAAGTCGCTTCTTTCTCACCACAACTGATTTCCCAGATAAAACGACTGGCTCGATCCATTAAAACAATTGTCCACCCTTCAGAAAGGGCAGGTGGTTTGTTCTCACCCACCTTAGTGTCAAGTTCATCACCGGAAATTTAATCGGTACAAATTGGTGACATAAAACCTACAATAATAAAGTTTCTTTCAAGCCACCAAGCCGCTCTAACCATCGATTTATGCTTGGTGGTGAAAGAAAGTTCGACAAGCCGCATTGATACCCATACCCTCATTGAGAGCATCCAAAACCATAACAATAAAGCTTAATGGTTTTCTCAAGCCCGCCAAAGCAGTATGCAAGGGTTTGAGAGAAATAATTGTGACATTCTTGACAATGATAAATATTTCGTATCGATCCGCTCAAAACTTTATAACTTGTATGTGTTTTACAATTGTCAGAATGACAATTGGGACAATGAAGGCTAGTTAATACCATTTTATTTTCTCTTTATTGTGTTTGAACTTTTTTTAGTATAGCATTGGAAAAAATACCATTCAACGACCCCAGTGCCTCAGCTTTATTATGAGACAAATTGTCTGCATAACTGTTACCGAGTTCTGCCTGTAGTTCGGCCCACAATTTTGGTTCATCCGTTTTGGAAACATAAGTAAGCGCTTGCTGGCATAGCGTGATACGCTGAGACATTGATCTGACATTATCGGGTTTGTTGAGTTCACGCAAAATGCCAGCCAGCTTGACTTTGGGAGGTATTGTTGTAAAAGCGGTTTCTATACCCTTGGTACGAGAACGATATAAGAGCTGTTTATTGTTATGTTCTGCTTCGTTAGCCTCTATCAGGAAATAAAATAAGTGTTCGACATTTTCAGAGAGCAATTGAGGGTTAGCAGTGACAATCTGTTTAGATTCTTGCCATGTATCTGCTTCGACAAATTGTTGAATTAATTCTAATAGTTCTTGAGCTTTGTTGTATTTCATGGTAGTCATTTAAAAATGAATGTCAGTTTACAATCCATTACCCAGCAAATCTCCGCGTATCAGGTAGGTAGTCCCAAGCTTTTGCTTAACTTAAACACGTTCCAAAAAACACAAACCCCGCCCAATAATATGGATGTTCAAATGGTTTTTCCGGTAAACGTGTTTTATAATTTTGCATAACAAGGAAAGCTTCTTCATCGGTTTCCTCAGATTCCAAGTAGATTATCATTTCCCAAGGAATATCAAAGTTGGTACGATCTGAAATGATTAGATACCACGCTTTGTCACCAAAGAATTTACACAATTCTTTAAGCTTACGATCCAAATCCCTGAGATTAGGATGGGAATAAGTTTGAATCAGCATCCATAATTTTTCTGGATATACTATAGGTGAATTTTCGTCGCCAGTCATCATTTTAGCTATGACTAAATCTGGGCGATTTTTGAGTCTCGTTTCTAACGATTCTTCAAAACCATGAGCACCTAATATTATTTTATATTGTTCCTTGCTACCATATCCGGGCAAAACCGGCATAATAGCGCATTGAACCGGTGCTTCTTTAAAAATGGGATATTTTCTTTTAGCGGGAACGTACTCTTTCACAGTTTTTTCAGCTTTTTCTGAAGCGGCTGTCGTTTGGCGTTGATCCTCCGGCATGGAAATTGAGTCACTTTTCTTCTTTTCGTCTGGAACCTTGCCTGATACGACATTATTAAATAAAGAACTGAAGGATTTAGTTGGTGGCACTATTTTATCTCCATTTTTTATTTAATGTCGGGCAATTCATCTTCTTCCACGACTGCCAAAGGTTCAGCATACACTGTATAAGCCAACCATGTGGGATCACCTAACTGCTTAATCTCTAACCTTGCTTCTCGCACCGCCTTGCCAATCGGTTGTCCTGCTAATAGCCGATCATAAAATGCGGTGGCAAATTGATACGCCGCCTGATCAAAAAGAGACCAATACGCACCAATAAATGCGCCCGCACCAGCTTGTAGGCTCTGATAGGCAAAACCACCAATATTGGTTAACGATAATCCGCTACGTCCTGCCAAGCAAGCGTTAAGAAAGATAAGAGGATGATGAATAGCACCCAAATTCTTGACTTTTCCGCTGATGTCTCTCGCACGAAGTTGTTCTTGTTGTTCTAGCTTGATACCTGAATGACTGGGATCGGGCACACGGTATAAACCATGCCCCGTGAAGTGCCACGCATCATATTGACCACTTGCCAATGCCTTTGTCACACTCGAAAAATCAGCACTGATCGAGGTAACTTTGCGTTTCTCATTACTCAAATCTAACAAGTAATCACGCTCTTTTTTAGCGTCAGGAAGTCCCGAATCATTTGGTACGACTAAAGCCATATTGTTGAGGGTAAGATGCGAACAACTTGGTATGCCCGGAATCCAGCGTGTCACCACAAATGCATCACAAAAGAAACCACTTTCTACAATCAACCCTTTTTCATCTCTACCTTGAAGTTTACACAACTCCCAAGGAATCCAAGGTTCATCAGATTGAATTTGTAATGATAAGGCGCGATCTTTTAGTTTCCAAAGTAACTCTTGAAGTTCTTTTGGAAATATCGTTTCAAACAAGCGAGTACCCATGGTCGCTAAATAATCTTCAGCAATAGCACCTAAAGCAAGATTTTCAATGTCTTTAAATAAATTCTGAAAAAAGCGTAATGGTTCCACCCGTAAGGAAATGGGGCCATAAGTATTAAAATTTAGTTCAAGTGAAGGATCTTTCGCATGAAGAAGAAATGTCACTGCTGGTCCTCCATGATGTTCACGTTCTAGGATGAGAAGCAACAAATCAGGCTGTTCAATATTGACCTGTTCTAAACGTTGTCCAAGTTCAGTTCGGGGACTTTCGGTAGTTTGTTCTACTATGGTGGGAGACAATTTAATCTCACCAAGGAGTTGTCCCTCGTGAAAAGCCAACACTCGTATTTTGCCTAGCCCCAGTGCAGTTGCCTTGAGTTTGAATTGCAAAGGCAGGGTTTCGTCCTCATCAGAGATCACCAATTGGCCTTCATTTTTGCCTTCTACCATGAAATGACGGCGAGTTTGGATAACAATGTCTACCTTTGATCCCTTTGACAACACTGGTAAATTATGATTTTGCACATCTTCGGCAGAAAGGGAAACCAGCAAAGAAACCGTATCATTAAGTGTCACCTGCTCTGAAAAATCCGCCACCAGTGAACGTATAATAAACTCGTCGGTTGCCTGGACAATGTTCTCAACAATATTTCGATTTACAGTCATTGAACGAAGCAACTCTCCTAGACAATAGATATGTACCTGCAATTGTCTATGCCCTTTTTCCACAGCCTTAAGTCTAAATCCCAATGAAGGCGGTTTACCAACTTTTGAAATTTTGACACTGCCTTCACCATCACTGTCGAGGATAAAACCAGATTTTGGTTCGATAACTATATCTACCGGCACTTCACCTTTTTCAGCGTCTGACGGCACCTGTATAGATATTTTTTCGGCGTTTTTCTTTTCTTCAGGCGTGAAGTTTACTACCAGAGATACTATATCTCCTAAGATCACTTTTTCAGTAAAATCAATAGATAAATAATATATTTGCTCGTTAAAAGAGGGTTTATAAGTGTCTTCAATTACTGGCGTTTCAAAATCACCTAAGCCTAAATTTTCTCCAGTCTTGGTTGGTACCCCAGATTGTGTCGTTTTAACCAATTGAACTTCACCCGCTACCTCTTCTTTAGTCACTCTTATTCCAGTTAAATCAAAGACTTTAATAGGCCACTTTGATTCAGTCGCCAAAGTCACCTTAATACTCCCTTCCGTCACCTCTTGTTTTGCAGTCAATAAAAATTTCGCCTGTCCATAAGTACCCCCAAAACGATGTAATACTATCACTGGTTCATCCGCCGGTTGACTGGTAAATAAACGGTTAGTATTAATCATGCAATAAATAGGATATTCTTCCTCTTCATAAGGCCATTTTTCGGCAGTCGGTTCAAGATCAATCGTCATCAGATAAGTTTCACCCACTTGCGCTTGGCGTGGATAGCTGATAATGGGTTGAAGAGGTAAAGTAGGCTGTGTTTTATGGCTCATTATCGGATTCTTCACAAGTGGTTAGGTGTAGCTTGGTTGTGGGGTTGCCATAATAGACATACAGAAAGGTGTAAAGAAATTGTAATAATTCTTCGTCTGTTGGATCATCGGAGAGTTGTTTTGCTGCGTCGATACGCAGATGACGCAATAAGACGGCAATAGGTAAATGCGGTGATCGTAAAGCGGCTTGGATAAATCTATGAGCAATCTCTGCTGCGTAGGTATCGTGTACTTGGGCTAAAGTGCCAATAACTCCCCGTGCCCCTTTGGTTAAAAATAATTCCGCAAAGCCACGCCGATAGTCATCTCGAAAGAATTTATCATCCACGCGATGCCGCCCAGATTGACAGAAATTTAAAAACACGAGACTTTGCGATTGCTTAATAAGTGAGCAGGGAAGATCAACTAAATCCAAATAGTAAAGCTTTTGTTGCTCGCTGTTAGGTGAGCCAGAACCAAAAGCCACATTTAAAATACCTTGTTCATCAGGTGTTTGAGGGTTAATCTGAAAAAATGTACCGTGGCAAGCCATGTAAATGAAACCATAACCTACTTCGTTTTTTTGTAACTGATTACGAAACGCTTTTATGTCATCAAATGGTTTGACATTAAAAGTATTTTGGAAAAAATGTCGTTCTGATTTTGCACTGCTGAGTTCATCCAATACATAAGCTAAAATTTTGCCGCTACAAGTTTCAGTGCGAGAGGTGCCGATGTCATGCCAACGTATGACAGTGAATGCAGCCCCCAGATAGCCATGTTTAGGAAATTTAATCATTTCCCAAGGAATTTCAAAATCGGTATGATCCGCAATGACTAAATACCATTCTTGATTCTCAAAGTGTTGGCACAATACTGCCAGTTGTTGATCCAATTCCATGAGGCTGGGATAGGCATACCCTTTAGTCAACCGCCAGATATTTCTTGGCAACACGGTTTTAGAAAGTTCTTCATTTTGAATCATTTCGCCTAATGCCAAATTTGGACACTTTTTGGGTGTCGTCTGAGTCAACTTGATGCCAGATGTGCCTAAGAAAATCTGATATTGATCAGCACCGTACATAGATACATGCATCATAACCCATCGCTCAGGCGGATTTTCCGTAATAGAAAGATTTTCATCCGCAAAAAACTGTTCTTCACTTATTTTAGCCTGTTCTAAAGCACTGATAGCTTGGCGTTGGGCATTTGGCATTGTCACAGCCTTAGATTTAGGCTGAACTGAACTGGTGCCAGATACACCACGCCCAATTAAAGGGGACTGAGTGGGCACTATTCTGTCTCCGTTTCGTAGTTTGCCTTAGTATCTTCAGAGGATGAAAACAAAAACATGCTGGCATCCAAAGCTTCTTTTAACTCCCACGGAAGCAAAGTGTATTGTTTGGGATTAGGATTCAATAAAATCACTTCTACCTTATTAAGTGTGCGGATTTGTCGGGCGATTTTCATAGCATCTTCAACACCTTGCCGTTTGACAGGCCATGTAATTTGATTGATGTGACTGGCTGCTAACGGCACATTGCCACGTCCATCCGTCATCACCACTAAGCGAGCGCGTTCCACCGTGCTACGTCCTTGTTGTAAAGCCCGACGCAAGGTTTGATATGCTAACTCTAGCCCATGCGCCAAAGGTGTGGCTTTACCCGCTACCGCTTCCAAAGCAATCTGGAGTCGTGGGACTAACAAGTTACGCGCCAAAATCCGTTCAGCACGAAGTTCTTCAACAGCATCAGCGGCACCGACACGAATCAGGCATAAACTGGTGCGTTCGACATAAGCCCATCGCAAATAGGGCAGTAATTCACTTTGCCAGTCCAAATCGCGTACACTGGTATAGTCCAGTACCATTGCCAACATTTGTTCTGGTACTGGTAAGCGGCGATAACTGCGTAAATCACTGCCCATGACTATCAATTGATTTTTAGGCAGAGGGTGTTGATTTTGCTGTCGTCTGATAAGTTGAAATCTTGCGGCTTCCAACAGGCTAGGTACCCACGCTAAATCCTGTAAATCGGTTGCTCGTTGGGTGCCAATCACCGAGCCGTGCATTACCCCCAGAGCGCGATAATATCTGGGTGGCAAGCGCAAAGACTCGGCTTCACGCTGCACCACAGCCTTATCTTCTAGCTCATAAGGATCAACCGCCACAGGTGAAAATTCTGTGGAAGGCGACTCATACGCTTTTTGTTCGGTGGATGGTTGAGTTGATGAATTTATCTTTGGTTCCTCTTTGTCCGGCTCTTCTGTTTTTGGGGAGGAAAAAGTTTCATCAAGCTCATGTTTTTGAGGTACTTTTTGGGGCTTTTCCGGTATTTCCGTCTCTTGCTGTGGTTTGAGCGGTGATTTTAAATGAATCATTTGAGCGGCAATATCTACATGGTTAGCTGCCACTTGGTGAGTGGTACCTGAAGAGGCACTCTCCAATCGTGCAATCGCCGTTGCCAATCGAGTCAGTGTCAGAGTACGGCGTGTGGAGGAAAGTACTTGTTCATATTCAAGCACACGCGCTAACGCTTGATCGGTTATTGAAGGCCACTGTTGAACCGCTTGGCGTAAGCGCACACCAATGCCAGAAGTTAAAACCGTGTCACTGTGGGGAACACTCTCCTGTGCAAGCCAAGTTTTTATCGCTTGAACTCTATCAGATGTTGGTAACATTTGCCCACTCAGACGCAGACTAAAACGATCCAATAAATGCAGCGAAACCGCACCAATCTCATCGCTGGCACAGCCGGCTAACCACCAAAGGTTGGGTGATATGCACTGACTGCGCCCATGCCGTTCCAAATGTATGACTTCATTGCCCAAAAGCATGACGCAAGCCCGTGCCGCGGCGAGACTGAGATTGGCTAAATTGGGTATCACCATCAAACGTGGGCGTGTATCTTGATAAGTTTTAGGAATAATTTTTGCTCGCCAACCCAGTGTCAGTTCCTCGACATCATCCCGCAAGGTGGGATAACCCCATAAATCATCCTCACTATCGGTGGCACCTAAAGTCATACACAAAGCTTCTTGCTCAGTGACGACTTGAAGCATCTGCGAGAGTAGCGCGGCAACGTGGTTGAGCGCAGTCGGTGGGATGTCATAAACCAAAACGGAGTGCAACCCGCGCTGCAAAACCACACTGGCTAAGGCACGAATAAACGGATTACTGAGATTAGCAGTAGATTTAGGCATCAGGAAGATTCTCTTTTATAGTATTATTGTCAGCCTCAGTTCTCCATGTTATTTTTTCACCTTGTAAAATGTCAGAACGACGATGTTGCAAGGCTAACCTGGCTATTCGTTTAATATGAGCTTGCGTCACTTCAGGATCATTATCACGCGCTGCTAATGCCTTTGCCGCTAACGCTAACACATAATCACCGCGATATCCTTCTGCTTGAAAGGCTTTAGCTAAATCCACACATCGTTGCACTATTTCTTCTGGTACATTTATTTCTTCTGGCACATTTACTTGATAAAATCTTTTCTTAGCTTCTTGCAAAGCGTCGCGTTTTTGAGCATCTTGTTGATAACCTTTATCAATAAAGGTATCTGTCTCGCCTTGCTCGCGTTCAAACAAAGCTTTGTCGTGGGCTAACACCGTTTTTAAAATTTCGCGGCGTTGCGTTTCGTCCGTTGTCGCAGCAACATCCACCATCAAACCAAATCGATCTAACAACTGCGGGCGCAAGCCGCCTTCTTCGGGATTCATGGTACCAACTAATGTAAAAGATAATTCCAAACGCTCACACTGTTCCTCACGCTGGATTTCAAGGATACCCGTTGAAGTCACATCAAGGATAATATTGATAATATGATCATCCAATAAATTAATTTCATCCACATAAAGGATTTTTTGATGAGCAAGTTTAAGTAGCCCATCTTGCCGCTCGGCTTTACCCTGCATCAATGCATCAATATCCCAACCACCTACCACCCTATCTTCAGTGGCATTAATGGGTAACGTGATGGGCAACTCGCCATACATCATCAGGGCAAACGCTCGCACCACCGTCGATTTACCGGTACCTCGGTGCCCACTTAATAAAACACCCCCAATCCGCGGAGCAATATAAGCTAATTCTAATGCTAATTTAATGGGATCATCTTGGGTTGTCTCACCAACAACATAAGAATAGGGCAAAATGCGTTTAGCAATGTCGTTTTGAAATTCAGTCATAGCCATTTTTTGGGTAAAGTCCAAGATAAATCTTGGACTCCTCTATCAGTTTTTATTTAAGAAGAAGGGGTATTCGTCACCGTGATGTTTGTCGGCGCATCATTTCCCCATGTCATGGTGACTTTTAACTGAGCATCCGCCGAACTTTTGGCAAGGATTGCCCCCAATTCACCGTGAAAGTTAATCGCAAATTCCACTTCCATTTTGTCGGGGCGAGTGGCTTCGTTTAATTCTTTAACGCCGGTTACAAACTTAGTGGCACAAGTACGGATAAGTTCCACCCCTGCATCCAAAGCCTCACGAGCAAATGACTGTCCCTTTTCAATTTTAGAATCCCCCCGCATATCACCATAAGGACTTTTGGGTGGGGCGACTTGGGATTCATCGACTTCGATATAAATAATGACATCTTTGTCACGGATAGTGTTTTTGAGAATGGGCATAAAAGTACTCCGGTTTAATTAAGCAATGAATAATACAAAATTATAATACCAAAAAAAATAAATATTAATTTGCACAAATAGTCAACGATAAATAGCAAATAGTAACATTTTATATAAAAACAATAGAAATACTCAAATTTTTGGAATGACTAATTGATAATTAGCCATTAAATAATTATTAGACTTGTTCCTTAATAATTTTATCTGTTATTTTAATAAGTTATAACGATTGCTATCTGTAAATTATTCTAAAATCAATAAATTATATTTTAAAAAATGATCTTGCAAAAAAAATAGACTTGACTAAAAGCATTTGTTTTTTAGTGCTTTAACTAACAGTTTTCTGTAAAAAATCAATAATTTATAAATTATTCTATTTAGAGCCTCTTGCAAAATTATCGCCTTAGAATAAATTCTAAGGCTAAAAGTTCAAGTAGGCTAAAGCCGACTAAATCAATTCTTGATTGAGTGCCCTTTAGGGTACTTTGGCTTTTAGCCTCAGAATTTATTCTGAGGCTTCGAGGTTTTGCAAGAGCTTCTTTAGTTAAATCCCTGGACTTTGACCATTTTTTAGAGATTTCGTTCAAAACAGGCAGTGGATTTCCAGAAACATTTACGGACAGACAGTTTCGGGAATTCGTTTCGAGAATGAATACATAAAACGACTCTAATAATCAATTAGTTAAAAATTTTATCACCGCCAGAAATCTTTTTTATAAATCCTTTTTTATATACAATCCTTGTAGTTCTTGCAAGGTAGTGGGAAAATAGAAATATTTGTTTATTCCGTCAATTCATTGTACTAAATGTTGAGGACATAAAAATGACAGAAACCGCTTCCGTTTTTCCTAGCAAACAATTTTTCGTGGATATGCTGACAAGAGATATTGATCTCCCCGATGCGATTATTGAACTGCTTGATAATTGTGTGGACGGCACTCTGCGTACTACCAAAAAACGCCATGCCAAAGAACCTTATAAAGGTTTTTGGGTCAATATTGAGTTCAAAGAAGGCAAATTCATCATCAGTGACAACTGTGGTGGCATATCAAGAGAACGAGCGGAAACCGGTGCTTTTGCCATGGGAAATCCAGACTTAGAACACGATAGTCATCTTCCCACATTTGGCATGTATGGCATTGGCATGAAACGGGCTATCTTTAAAATAGGACGCTCGGCCCGAGTGATTTCCCAAACCGCTGAAAGTGCGTTTGAGGTGACAATCGAAAAAGACTGGGTGGACAATGGCGAAGAATGGGATTGGCCTTTAACCCCTATTGATAAACCCTTCACAGAACCGGGGACGGTGATTGAAATTGGTGATTTGCATGAATATATCCAAAGACAATTATTTTATTTTCAAGACGTTTTCATAAATAAACTTCGGGATTTGATGGCCACCCACTATACAGTTATCATTGGCAAGGGATTTCAAATCACGCTGGGTGATAAACCCGTTAAACGACAACCGTTAACAGTCTTATTTAACTCACGGGCAAGAAAACAGGGGCCAAGAATTATTCCCTATATTTATAAAGCAGAAACCCTTGATCTCAAAGTAAGATTAGTGGTAGGACTACTCGGCCCTACACCCACAGATGATGAACTTGAAGAAGAACTGGATTTGCCTCGATATAGGGGGGAAGATGCCGGTTGGACGATTATTTGCAATGACCATGTCGTGGTTTCTGGGGATAAAACCGAACTCACTGGGTGGGGAGAAATATGTGTGCCCCGTTATCAGGGCCAATTTAGTGCCATTTTCGGTGTCGTTGAATTTGAAAGTTTAGATTCAAGGAAACTGCCGCTGACAACCACTAAGAGGGGTATTGATCCATCGTCATACATTTATGACATTGCCAAAACGATGATGATAGAAGGCACTCGGCTATTCACGGATTTTACCAACCAATGGAAGAATTATAGAGAAGAAGAAGAAGCACTCTACGAAAAATTGCAACCCACTGAGGTGGGAAAAGTTGTGGCTAAGATACCGGAAAGTGATTTTATCGAAGTTCGTGGTCATCAATGGGAGAAAAAGTACCTGCCGAATTTGCCGAAACCGAATGAGAAAACTCCCAAACGCCAAATAAAATTTGCTTATAGGCAACTCGAACTCTGGAGATTAGCCGAGTTCTTATTTGAAGATGAGGATACGCCGGCATCACAAGTTGGTATTGAATGCTTCAATAGAGTCCTGCGGGAGATCAAACGATGAGCGGTAGCAATTTGCCTTATCATTTAAGGCCCAACAAGGCGATAGAACGTCAACTGTTTATTGAGCTGCTGCTCAAAATCAATCGGATTCGATCACTCTCGGAGTATGTTTATATAGGATTTGGTGGCCCTTTCTTGGAAGATTTTAAACTCATACATGCTTATTTTGACAATAAGCGTATGATTTCACTAGAGATAGAACCGCATACCTATCAAAGACAACGTTTTAACCAACCATTAAGTTGTATCGAATGCCTGAACATGTCGAGCGGGAACTATATATATTCCTACGATTTGAAAGATAACGCCATCATTTGGTTGGATTATGTAGAACCCAAAAAATTGGCAGATCAACTCTCAGAATTTGAATTTCTTCTTGGAAAAATACAGCCTTATGATGTGGTTAAAATAACGTTGAACGCTAATCCCGAAGCTTTGGGAGACAAAGGGAACACACCAGAGGAAAAAAGGAAACATCGCTTTCAAGTGTTTAAAAGTCGTGCTGGAAAACTGCTACAGAATGTTGACGAACACCAGATAGATAAAGAGCAGTTTCCACAAGTACTTTGCGGTGTTTTAAAAAATGTTGTTAAAACGCCAACAGTCAAACAGAACTCACCGAACCATTTATTTCAACCGCTCACTGCGTTTGTGTATTCTGATGGCCCTCACCAAATGCTGACTTTGACGGGTATTTTGTTGGATCAAAATGAAGTCAAAGATTTTATGGACAACACAACGATAGGCAAGTGGTCACTTGCCATTAAAGAGTGGGGGCCACCCGAAAGAATAAACGTACCTACTTTGACGTTGCGCGAGAAAATGTTTATTGACTCATGTTTGCCAAACAGCACACCTCACGAAATCCATGAAAAGATAAATTTTGCTTTCGACAAAAACCCGCAAAAATCTTTGGAAATGTTGGAAAATTATGTGAAATATTATCGTTACTACACTTATTTTTCCAAGATAGTTGTATAGCAATTGATACTTTTGGTTAGGGAATAATTATTATAAACGCAACTAAACGCCGTAAAACACAAACCCCGCCCAATAATACGGATGAGCAAATGGTTTTTCCGATAAACGTGTTTTATAATTTTGCATAGAGAGGAAAGCCTCTTCATCGGTTTCCTCAGATTCCAAGTAGATTTTCTGAAAAAGTGTTACCAATCCTAATTCTTCTACTGTCGCATCACGCAACCAATATTGTGCTTGTTGTAATGCCTGAACTGGTGGCTGATTTTCTTGGAGATAAAGTTGATAGAACCGTTGTAGTAATAACATAGTAGCGATTTCTTCCACCGCCCACAAGGTGTTGATAATTGCAGGAACACCAGCTTGCATAAAGGCTCCTGAAAAACCGATGACTTCATTAGGAATTTTGGTAAAATCTGTGATGCCAGTCTGACAAGCGGCTAAGACAACCATTTGCGTTCTAGCTAAATCGACGGTACCAAGGATTAAGTCTTGTACTGTCAAGCGATCATTTCCGGCCAGATATAGCGCGGAGTCAGGTGGTTCATTTTGGTTAAACACACCGTGGCAGGAAAAATGAATATGAGTTTTGTCATAGATCGTGGTGAGAACAGCCTCGCGTGTGGCTGCATTTTCACAGAGTTGTTGTTGGTTAGGAAATAAAGCCGCAATATTTGCGACTTCCATGGGGCCATATTTGAGAGGAATTTGTCCGTAAGCGGTGGGATTGCCAATTCCTAACAGAGACAGCGGTACATTAGTATAAGGTTGGGTTTGGTTGAGAGCCGCTTGTAATAAACGTGCTGAAGGCGCAAAGCTGAATGTAAAGTCGGTGCAAGCATGTAATGGCAACAAGTTAAGGGTGTCCATTGGGATGAGTACCGCTTGAGAGTAACCAAGTTCTTTCAAGCGTGTTACCAAGGAGTTTATGAGTTGTTGGTTCAGTTGCGGTAAGACTGTTTCTGTTAAAACTGAATTCAGCAATGGAAAATCAGCTAATACCGTACCATGCAAATAACGTTGTTTTTCCTCAGTGTCATAAAGCAATCCATTTAAACTCTCTTTAGTAAAATCATCCAACCATATAATCTGCTTTTCATCAAATGTTGTTGTCTCGAACGAAACAATCAGTGCCAAACTACCTGTCGGTGTAGTCAGCAAATACACGAGCGGTTGTTTTAAGGTGGTTGCCAACTGACAAATCGACTGAAAGTTAAGACCTTCTGGCATAAAGTTTGGCACGTTTTGGCGGAGAGTTTCGACAATGACAAACAACTGGGTACGCGCCGCTTTGAGGTCCGCCAAAACCTCATCTCTGGATCGGGTATTTTCTTGGCCTGCCGTGTACATTTCCTTTTCCAGTGTTTTCACTTGCTCAGTGGCATTACCATAAGCTTGTTGGTCAGTTTCAGAGGCCATTTTTAGCAAAGTCGTGTTGTAATTTTCACTAAAGGCACGAGTTCTGCCTTGTTCTACTTTTTCTATCGCTTCCTCAATACGGCCTAACTTGGCAAGGCAATAACCTACTCTCGCTGCTAAATCTTGATTAGAGGTCAGTTCTGCTTGCCTACCTACAGGAGTACCTTCATCTAGTGTGTAGAGTGTTTCGGTTGTTTGCAGTGCAGCAACGTAGGTTGTGTGAGCGGCTTGCCAGTTATTTTCACTAAAATAGAGATGACCTAATAAACGTTGAAGATGACGGTACTCATAAGGCATGGTTTCGAGGGTCATCACCTGCAAAGCCCGCTGGTAATAGGAAATGGATTTTTTTAGGTTATTAGTCCGCACACCTTGTATACGTTCACTGTAGGCACTTGCTAGATTATTCATGGTTTGTGCCCATTCCACGGGCATGGTTGAACGTGTCCTGACTTGCAAAGCCCTTTGATAGTAAATGATAGCTTGTTCCAAATTGTCCACTCGTTTTCCTCGGATACGATAAAGATAGACATTCGCTATATCATTCATGGTGGTTGCCCATTCCACAGGCATGGCTGAACGTGTTTTGATCTTTAAAGTGTCCTCAAAACAGGCAATCGCTTGTTCCAGATTATCAGATCGCTTCCCGCGTATGCGATCATTATAGGCATTCGCCAAATTACTCATAATGATTGCCCAATCGACGGGCATAGTCTTATATGTGATCACTTCCAAAGCCTCTTTATAGTGATTAATAGCTTTTTCCAAGTTGTCGGATCGTGCTCCCTGAAGCCGATCACTATAAGCATTAGCTAGATTGTTCTTGGTTAATGTCCATTCTACTGGCATGTCTTCGCGTGTTCTGACTCGTAAAGCATTCTCAAAGTAAGTGATGGATTTTTCCAGATTGTCAGCTCGTGTTCCTCGAATACGGTAAAGGTAAACACTAGCCAAATTGTTCATGGTTTGGGCCCAGTCCACGGGCATAGTTGAGTACGTTCTCACTTGCAACACTTTTTGATAGCAGACGAGGGCCTTTTCTAGGTTATTCGCACGCATCCCTTGAATACGTTCACTGTAGGCTGCTGCCAGATTGTTCATGGTTTGGGCCCAGTCAATAGGCATAGTTTTGTATGTTCTTACCTGCAAGGCATTTTCAAAGCAAGTGATGGCTTTTTCTAAATTGTCTGTTCGTTTTCCTTGTATGCGGTGGAAATAGGCATTTGCAAAATTATTCAGGGTTTGTGCCCAATCGACAAGCATAGCCTTGCGTGTTCTCACCTGTAAAGCATTTTCAAAGCAAGCAATGGCTTGTTCCAAATTGTCAGATCGCTCTCCACAGATACGATCAATATAAGCAACCCCCAGATTGTTCATGGTTTGGGCCCAATCTATGGGTATGGCTGAACGTGTTCTGACTTGTAAAGCGTTCTCAAAATAAGCAATAGCCTGTTCCAGATTATCAGATCGTTCTCCACGGCTCCTACTACTGTAAGCATTCGCTAAGTTGTTCATAATGGAAGCCCACATAATAGGTATAGTATTGCGTGTTATGACTTGCAAAGCTTTTTTAAAGCAAATAATGCTTTGTTCCAGATTGTCGGCTTTATTATGAGACAAATTTTCGGCATAACTGTTACCGAGTTCTGTCTGTAATTCTGCCCACAACTTTGGATCATCAGTTTTGGAAACATAAGTAAGCGCTTGCTGGCATAGCGTGATACGCCGAGGCATTGATCTGAAATTATCGGGTTTGTTAAGTTCACGCAAAATGCCAGCCAGCTTGACTTTGGGAGGTCTTTTTGTAAAAGCGGCTTCTATACCCTCAGTGCGACATCGATATAAAAGCTGTCTATATTCAGTAAATATATATTTGTTATGTTCGGCTTCGTTAGCTTTTATCAGGAAATCAAATAAGTGTTCGATTTCTTCAGAGAGCAATTGAGGGTTAGCAGTGACAATCTGTTTAGATTCTTGCCATGTATCTGCTTCGACAAATTTTTGAATTAATTCTAATAATTCTTGAGCTTTGTTGTATTTCATAGTAGTCATTTAAAAATAAATGTCAGTTACAATCCATGACCCAGCAAATCTCCGCGTATCAGGTAACCCCAAGCTTTTGCTTAACTTAAACACGCTCCAGAAAACACAAACCCCGCCCAATAATACGGATGAGCAAACACTTTTTCCGATAAACGAGTTTTATAATTTTGCATAGAGAGGAAAGCTTCTTCATCGGTTTCCTCAGATTCCAAATAGATTTTTTGAAAAAGTGTTACCAATCCTAATTCTTCTACCGTTGCATCACGCAACCAATATTGTGCTTGTTGTAATGCCTGAACTGGAGGTTGGTTTTCTTGGAGATAAAACTGATAAAACCGTTTTAATAACAATAATGTAGCTATTTCCTCTACCGGCCATAAGGTGCTGATAATTGCCGGAACCCCAGCTTGCATAAAAGCTCCCGAAAAACCGATGACTTCATTAGGAATTTTGGTAAAATCAGTGATGCCCGTCTGACACGCGGATAACACCACCATTCGTACTTTGGTTAAATCAACTGTACCAAGGATTAAGTCTTGTACTGTCAAGCGATCATTTCCGGCTAGATAGAGTGCAGAGTCAGGCGGTTCATCCGGTTTAAACAAACCATGACAGGAAAAATGAATATGGGTTTTATCATGGAGTGCTGTGAGTACTCCCTCGCGTGTGGCTGTATTTTCACAGAGTTGTTGTTGATTCGGAAATAAAGCAGCAATATTGGCGACTTCCGTTGGTCCATATTTGAGGATAGGCTTGATTTGATTCGTAGGACTGCCAATCCCTAATAAAGAGGGAGATATATCGACATAAGGTTGTGTTTTGTTGAGAGCTGATTGTAACAAACGTGCTGAAGGTGCAAAACTAAAGGTAAAATCGGTACAAGCATGTAGTGGCAACAAATTAAGAGTATCCATTGGAACTAGCACAGCCTGTGAATAACCGAGTTTTTTTAATCGTGTCACTAAGGGATTTATAAATTGCTGGCTTAACTGCGGTAAGACGGTTTCTGTTAAGATTGAATCCAATACTTGAAAATTGGCTAATACTGTCCCACGCAGATAACGCGGTTTTTCATTAGTATCATAAAGCAATCCGTTTAGCTCTTCAGTATTAAAATCGTCTAACCATACTACCAATTCTTCACTCATTGTAGTTGTATTGGGTAGAATAATTAATGCCAAACTACCTTTCGGTGTGGTGAACAAATATACCAGCGGCTGTTTTAACGTGGTTGCTAACTGACAAATCGGTTGAAAGTTAAGACCTTCAGGCATAAAATCAGGTATTGCTTGGCGGAGAGTATCAACAATGCTAGACAAGTGAATACGTGGTAATTTGAGATCATCTAAAACTTCGTCTCTGGAACGAGTATTTTCCTGATCTGCCGTGTACATTTCTTTTTCCAGTGCTTTCACTTGCTCAGTGGCATTAGCATAAGCCAGTTGGTCAGTTTCAGAGGCCATCTTCAGTAATGTGGTATTATAAGTCTCGCTAAAAGATCGAGTTCTACCCTATTCCACCCTCATCACTGCTTCATCAAAACACCCCACTTTGGCCAGGCAATAGCTAATTCGTGCCGATAAATCTCGATTTTCTACCAACTCTGTTTGCTGTCCTTCCGTAGTACCTTCTTCTATTGTGAAAAGAGTTTCAGTAATTTGAAGGGCAGCTTGGTAAGCAGTATAGGCAGCTTGCCAGTGATTTTTATCAAAATGGAGATGGCCTAAATTGTGTTGAGTTAGGCGATGGTTATGGGGCATAGTTTCGGGTGTGAATATTTGCAACACTGCTTGATAGCATTCTATGGCTTTTTCCAGATTGTTTGCTTTGGTTCCACAAAGGCGTTTTTGATAGGCATTTCCCATATTGAGAATGGTGTTTGCCCATTCTACTGACCTGTTGTTTTTTCTATGTAGCGTAGCTTGATAGCATTCTATGGCCTTTTCCAGATTGTCCGCTTTTGATCCATAAAGGCGATCATCGGCATAGGCAATCCCTAAATTGTTCATGGTTCGTGCCCACTCCACTGGCATATCTTTTTGAGTTCTCACCTGCAAAGCGGCTTGATAGTATTCTATGGCCTTCTCCAAATTCTCTGCCTTTGCTCCACGAATACGATATTGATAAGCACTCGCTAGATTGTGCATGGTTTGTGCCCAATCCACCGGCATGTTTTTTTGGGTTATTACCTGCAAAGCCGCTTGATAGTATTTGATAGCTTCTTCCAAATTGTTTGCTTTGGTTCCAAGAATGCGATCATTGTAGGCATTCCCCAGATTGTTTATGGTTTGTGCCCAGTCCACAGGCATATCCTTTTGGGTTCTCACCAACAAAGCCGCTTGATAGCATTCTATAGCCTTTTCCAGATTGTCTGCTCGTGTCCCACGAAGACGAACACGGTAGGCATTTGCTAAATTATTCATGATTTGTGCCCAATCTACTGGCATATTCTCTTGGTTTTTTACCTGTAAAGCCGCTTGATAACATTCGATGGCTTTCTCCAGATTATTCGCTTTGGCCTCATGAAGGCGTTGACTGTAGGCTTGACCAAGATTGTTCATGATGGTTGCCCATTCCACCTCCATGTCTTTTTGGGTTATCACCTGCAACGCGGCTTGATAATACTCTATGGCCCGCTCCAGATTATCCGTTCGCGTCCCTCGAACGCGGTTTCTATAGGCTGAAGCCAGATTGTTCATGGTGATTGCCCAGTCCGCCGGCGTATCCTTTTGGGTTCTAACCTGCAAAGCGGTTTGATAGTATTCGATGGCCTGTTCCAGATTATCCGCTCGCGTCCCTCGAATACGCTTACGGTAGGCTTCACCCAGATTGTTCATGATAGCTGCCCAGTCCACCGGCCTATTCTTTTTGGTTATAACCTGTAAAGCGGCTTGATAGTATTCGATGGCCTGTTCCAGATTATCCGCTCGCATTCCTCGAATGCGGTCAAGATAGGCTGAAGCCAGATTGTTCATGGTTTGAGCCCATTCCACCGGCATGGCTTCTTGAGTTCTAATCTGCAACGCCTGTTGATAGTAGTCAATGGCCTGTTCCAAATTGTTTGCTCGCATTCCTTGAATACGGTCATGATAAGCATTTGCCAGATTGTTCATAGTTAGTGCCCAGTCCACTGGCATGGCCTGCCGGGTTGTCACCTGTAAAGCCTGTTGATAAAAGTCGATAGCCCTTTCCAAATTGTCTGCTCGTACCCCACGAATGCGATAAGTATAAGTTAATGCTAGATTGTTCATTGTGCTTGCCCAAACAACCGGCATGGCCTGTTGGGTTCTCACCTGCAACGCTTTTTGATAGCAATTGATGGCTTTCTCCAGATTGTCCGCTCGCATTCCTTGAATGCGATCAGCATAAGTATTCGCCAGATTGGTTATGGTTTGTGCCCAATCCATCGGCATACCCTGTTGGGTTCTTACCTGCAACACCTGTTGATAGCAGTCGATAGCCTGTTCCAGATTATCCGCTCGTACCCCACGAATACGGTTACGATAAGCTTCACCTAGATTGTTCATTATAGTTGCCCAATTCACCGGCATGGTCTGTTGAGTTATCACCTGTAACGCTTGTTGATAGTATTCTATGGCATACTCTAGATTATCTGCTTGTGTCCCACGAATGCGATACAGGTATGCATTCGCTAGATTGTTCATCGTTTGTGCCCAATCCACTGGCATGGTCTGTTGGGTTCTCACTCGCAAAGCTGCTTGATAGTATTCTATAGCATTCTCCAGATTGTCTGCTTGTGTCCCACGAATGCGAGTTAGATAGGCACTCGCTAGATTGGTTATAGTTTGAGCCCAATCTACCGGCATAGCCTGTTGAGTTCTCACTTGCAACGCTTGTTGATAACAATCGATGGCTTGCTCCAAATTGTCCGCTCGTGCCCCACAAATACGGTTACGATAAGCTTCACCCAGATTGTTCATTGTGGTTGCCCAATTCATTGGCATAGCCTGTTGAGTTCTCACCTGCAATGCTTGTTGATAGCAGTCAATGGCCAGTTCCAAATTGTCTGCTTGTGTCCCACGAATGCGGTATAGGTATGCACTCGCTAGATTATTCATGATAGTTGCCCATTCCACAGGCATGGCTTCGCGTGTGAAAACTTGTAAAGCTTTTTGATAGTAGGCAATAGCTTGTTCCAGATTGTCTGCTTTATCAATGGATAATTTTTCTGCGTAACAGTCACCAAGTTCTGCCTGTAATCGTGCCCATAATTGTGATACTTTTGTTTTTGAGATATAGGTAAGTGCCTGCTGACATAGTGCAATACGCTGAGGTATCTCTTTAACCTTATCAAGTTTATCAAGTTCATCTAAAATAGTATCAAGTTCTGGATGAGCTTCTAAAAGAATATGTTCTGCAAAGACACTTTCTATGCCTGTACGACACAGGGATAACAATTGTTGATGTTCGCGGAGTATGGACTTAGCTTGTTCATCTTCATTGGCTTCTATCAATAAATTAAATACTTGCTCGACAGAACTTGATAGCAATTGTGGATTATCTGTGATAAATTGTTTCGATTCTTGCCACGTTTCTGCATTGATGAGTTTAAGAATTAACTCTTGTAAGGCTTGAATTTCATCATGTTCCATTGTATTATCCTATGAGGTTCTTGCAAAATTTAATATAACTGAGTGATTTTATTATAATTCAGGTAAAATCAATAAGTTACAAAAGTTTGAACTCACTTTACAACTCAGATTGTACTTCACTTTTCAGATTGTACTTCGGTTTCTCTTTTAATGATCGCAAAGGGTTCTGCGTACACCGTATAAGCTAACCAGGTTGGATCACCTGATTTTTTTACTTCTAACCTAGCTTGTTGCACTGCTTTTCCAATAGGTTGTCCTGCCAATAATTGTTCATAAAATGCTTCGGCAAATTTCAGCGCGGCATTATCAAAAATAGACCAGTACGCGCCGATAAATGCCCCCGCACCTGCTCTTAAACTCTGAGCTGCAAAACCACCAATATCGGTTAAAGAGAGTCCTCCACGTCCCGCTTGGCAAGCATTGAAAAAGATGATCGGATGATGAGTGATACCTAGATTATTGACTTTCCCGTTTATATCTCCGGCACGGAGTTGGTCATTGTTTTCCAGTTCGATACCAGTCAGGTCGGAATCGGGCTCACGAAATAACCCATGCCCGGTAAAATGCCAAGCATCATATTGACCACTTGCCAGTGCTTCTATCACATCCAAAAAATTGGCACCAATCAAAGTGACTTGACGTTGATCGTTTTTCAACGATAATAGGTAATCGCGTTCCTCAATCGCGCTCTTCAGTCCTGAATCACTGGGTACGACTAAAGCGAGATTGTTTAGGGTAAGATTTGAGATGCGTGGTGTTCCCAATATCTTGCGTGTCACCAAAAATAGTTCACAAAAGAAAGGGCTTTCGACAATTTGCCCGTTTTCATCTTTTCCCTGAAGCCGACACAATTCCCAAGGAATCCAAGATTCTTCAGATTGGATTTTTACCGATTGAATGCGATCTTTGAGTTCCCAAAGCAAAACTTGCAGTTCTTTCGGAAACAATTGTTCAAATAGGAGAGTACCTTTTCTCTCAAGCTTCGCTTCAGCAGTTTTATCATTGATGATCTTTTCAATGTCTCTAAAAAATTCTCGAACGAATTGCAAGGGTGCCATTCGTAAAGGAATGGGCCCGTAAGTGTTAAAATCCAGCCCAAGTGAAGAGTCTTTGGCACGAAGGCGAAATGTGACTGCATGTTGACCATGATGTTCCTGTTCAAAGATGAGAAGCAACAAATCTGGCTCCCGCGGCTCAATACTGACATGTCCCAAGCCTTGTTTATACTTCGCCTGTGGGTTTTCATCAGTAGTTTGTTCTACCACAATGGAAATCAATTCAATCTGTCCAAGGTATTGTTCACCACGAAAAGCAAGTACACCTATTTGGCCTTCTCCTAGTGCTGTTGCCTTCAGTTTGAATCGCAAAGGTGGAGTGTTTTTCTCATCAGAAATCACTAGCTGATCTTCAGCTTTACCCACAATAACAAAAGAACGGCGAGTTTCGATAACAATATCCACTGTAGTTCCTGTCGGTAAAGCAACAGGTAACTTGGGGTTTTTGACTTCCTCAGCAGACAGGGAAACCAGTAACGAAACAGTCTCATTCGGTGCCAGTGCCACTTGCTTTGGAAAATTAGCTACCAGTGAACGTGTAATGAATTCATCAGGTGAGGTAGTATCGCCATGTTTCTGTCTCTGAGGAAGTGGCATGGTAGCATCGTAGAAGCCAATCAAGTGTCCTTTATCAGTAACAATGCATAAATCGGGTGCTTTGTTAGCATTCTCATAAGCATCTAAAACCGGGGTTGCGGTGGTTTCATCTAGCTTCAAAACATTTTGAAGCGTCTGTTCGGGGTGAGCAGATAATAACGGTTTAAATTCAAATTCCTCTTCTAGTTTGAAAAGGTGATAGTAAGAGGGTGTATCGATCTGTTGTACGATGACGTGAGAAGGTTCTAAAGGCTTGAGACGTTCTAAGAATTGTTCGGCTTGGTTCACCTTCCAGTCAGAATACATCAAAAGAAATGAATCACGAGTAATTTTGTGCATCTGTACCATAGTTTTCTCCTTTTAAGTTGCGATAAAAAATATTCTTCCCATTTCAAATGAGCTGGGCAACCACAAGGGATTGCCCCTACAGATTAAAAATTTTACATTCCATACACTGTAAATGCTGCCCAGTAGTACGGATGTTCAAAAGGGCGTGTTGTCGGTTGATGTGTCGCAAGATGGCGATAGTACCGCCAATCTTGAAATAGGTTTGCCTCATACTGACTATTAGCAGATTGCTGATAAGCATGTTCTGCATAAATGGCGACTTGTTTAGCCGGTAAGGTACATACCCACCGTTGCGCTTCATGCAATGCTTTAGCAAAATCCATGCCATTATTCAGATGATTAGCATAAAAACGTTCCATAAAAAGGGCGGTGGATAATTCTGGTACCGGCCATAAACTACTTACCACACAGGGCACACCGGCTAACATAAATCCCGCTGGCAAGCCGATAAATTCATCCGGGCTACCTTTGAACACGTCAGTTAATCCCGTTTCGCAAGCAGATAGGGTCACCAGCCGGGCATCGGATAAATTCACCCTATCACTTTGTAACTCTGCTAAAGTAAGACGGCTATCTGCTAAGTTTAAACCTGAGAGCGTTGGTTTATTCAAATTATAGTACCCATGACAGGAAAAATGAACATAAGATCGGCACTCGACACCGGTTATTACCGCTTGTTTCGTGCCCATTTGTTCAGTATCCATTTGGGACTGAGTAAAGAATCCGGCAATCGCATTGCCTTCTATGGTGGCATAAGCCAAATCTTGGGTAGGATTCAGGACAGCGTAGAAATTATTATTAACGGGGCGTTTGGCTTTTTCATGGCAACCAAGCAACACTTCAAGAGACGGTGCATAAGTGACCTGATAATGATCACACACTCTTTTCAATGGCTCCGTTGAAATATTTATAGCATGTAAAGGAAATAGAAAAAGTCGTCCCGACGGTAAAAATATTAATTGCGTGGTAGGGGCTGGACATCGTGCCAAAATGGGGGACAACAATTTTTTTCCTAATTCGGCAAGGGTGTTTTCGATGATCGTATGCCACAGGGTTTCATCTTTATTATTGTAATATTTTATCCAACCGCCCCAGTCTGGATTATCATCGGCACCTTGGGTGAGTACACGTAATGAAGTCGTTGTAAAGTCTGGTACATCAACACTCTGTATACCAAATTTTTGAGTGATTATAAATCCAACACTGCCCGATTCAGTGATACAAAAAGCGATTAAGGCTGTCCGTTCATCAGGAAGTATATTTTTAACCGTTTTCAAATCAATGGGTTTTAAAAATTTAGGCAGGTATTCACGTATTTTTTGGATGGTTTTATCTAGCGCAGAATAACGTTCTTGCACCTGTTGTTCATATTCAGTGTATGTATGTAGCAGATGAGTTTTTTGATGTTGTAGGCGAGCATGAACGGATGGCAGTGCTTTAACCAAGGTAGCTGCTTGCTCAAAAGTCGCCCAAATGTCATCCGGCACCGACAGTGGACGAGAAATACGCATACGTAACGCTTCATTTAACAGACGTGTTTTACCCTGTTCTAAAATCAGTAAGGCTTGTTCTATTTTATTTAAACGGACAGCCGCAAAACTGGCATTAGAGTGAAGTTGCACATTGATGGCGACTTCCAGTGCCTTGCTTTCTGAAAATAATCCCGCCTGATAGGCATATTCACCGGCCGCTATTGCTTCCTGATAGGCTTTCAAGGCTAATTGCCAATTTTGGTTGGAAAAATACAGATTGGCTATATTTCGACTGATAATACGATATTCACTAGGGGCTAATTCTAGTGTGTAGTAGTGTCTAGCTTCTTGATAACATTCAATCGCTTGCGCTAAGTAAGGTTCTTTTTGATAAACGGTTAATTTTTGATAAGCTTGTCCTAAATTGTTGAGGCTGGCTGCATATTGCAGGGGATCCGTTTCTGGTGATTGAAAGCGTAACGCTTCTTGGGCATGATAAATCGCTTGTTTTAAATGGGGTTGAAGTTCATCCGTGGGTAATTCAACGTAAACCGCGGCGATATTATTATGAGTGACTGCATAATCAAACGGTGCCATTTCCGGTGTCCATACGCGCAATGCTTCGTGGTAACATTTCAAGGCTTGTTGCAAATTGTCGCTACGACTGCCTTTAAAAAAATCTGAATAAGCCGCACCTAAGTTATTCTGAGTCATGGCATAGTCTAACGGTGATACGTCCAACGTGTAAAAGCGTAACGCTTCTTTAAAACAAGCAATGGCTTTGGCTAAATTTTCTTGCCAATCTTCACCCACCAGATTGGAATAAGCATTGCCCAAGTCATTTTGTATCACGGCATAATCCAGCGGGGAGGATTCAGGTAACAAGTATTTCAAAGCTTGTTGATAACAGAAAATCGCTTTTTTTAAATTGACTTCACGATCCCCGGTAGGCAGATTGGCATACACATTACCCAGATGAATTTGAATTCTTGCATAAAACAAGGGTGCATTTTCAAATGTGACCACTTGCAATGCTTGTTCAAAACAGGCCTTGGCTTTTGCCAGATTATGACCACGTTCTCCCGTCGGCAATTCAAAATAAGCAACCCCCAAATCGGTTTGCGTTTTAGCAAATTCATACGGCGCGGTTTCTAGGGTGCGATAACGCAAGGCTTCTTGATAGCAATGGATAGCTTGTTGGAGGTTCTCATTATGTTCTGCTGTCGGTAATTGACTGTGGGCGAGTCCTAAATCATGTTGGAGTGCGGCATATTCCAGCGGTGCCACCTCTGCGGTGCGAAAACGTAAGGCTTCTTGATAGTAACCAATTGCTTGCTTGAGATTGTCGGTACGATTGCCGGCGAGTAATTCTGAATAAGCTTGCCCTAAATTATTTTGAATACCAGCATAGTTAAAAGGATCATTTTCAGGTGTATAAACATGAAGTGCCTTTTGATAGCATTCAATGGCTTGCTTTAAATTAGCATCGCGGTTGCCAGTTAATAATGCTCGATAAGCTGCCCCCAAGTTATTTTGCACCATCGTATAATCGAAAGGGGCAGACTCTAACGTCCAAAACCGCAAAGCTTCCTGATAACAAGCGATGGCTTGTCGCACATTGCTATCATGCCCACTGCTTGGTAAGGCAAGATAGGCATTACCTAAATTATTTTGCACCGTCGCATAATTAATGGGTTGCTGTTCAGCGGTAAAAAAGCGTAAAGCTTCGGTAAAGCATTGAATCGCTTGATTCAGATTTTCGGCCCGATTCCCGGTTGGTAAATCGGTATAACTCAATCCTAAATGAACTTGAATACCCGCATAATAAAAAGGATAGTCAGTAGAGGTATAAACGGGTAAGGCTGCTTGATAACAGGCAATGGCTTGATTGAGGTGGGCTGCACGATCACCGTCTAACATTTTGCGGTAAGCATTACCAAGGCTATTTTGGAGAATAGCATAACCGACTGGATCAACTTCCCGCGTCTGAAAATTGAGAGCTATTTTATAGAGTTCGATTGCTATATTTATATTGTGATTATCAGGTGAAAATGTTTGGTAAGCATCACCTAAATGACGTACTGTCCTAGCATATTCAATCGGTTTTTCCTCTGGTTTCCAGAAACGTAGTGCTTTTTCATAACAGACAATGGCTAATCTAAAATTTTCTTGACGATCTCCGGTAGGAAGTTCCGCATAAGTTTGACCCAAATGATCTTGAAGACTGGCATAAAAATTCGGATATTCTTCGGGAATTACCCGTTTAATCATTTGCTGATAAAGATAGATAAGTTCTACTCGAACACTCAAATCGTGTTTTGCCCGTTTATCTAATTGATCTATTTTGGCAATATCTGTTTAAAAGTCAGTAGGAATGCTATTATTGTGGTTCATAACTCATTTTGATTGTCTGAATCTGTTAAATATAGTACAACGGATTTGCGGATTCAACGGATTAGTTTGAAGAAGCCTTTGTCATATTTTCATGAGTCGGGGTTGCTACCCTTGCAGTTGTGAAAACATAAATAGTCTATATATTTACAATTTATAGTATCAATTATCAATTATCAAATAAAAAATGACAAATCGCGACGCCTTAGTACTAGGCATCAATCAATACAAACACCTAACACCACTAAAAGTACCAGCGAGTGATGCCGAAGCCATCGCCAAATTGCTTCATCAATATGGTGATTTCCGAGTTCGCCGCTTGCCATAAATCATTGAGGACGGTGAGTCGCGGATTGCGCCAAACCAAACCCTCATGTTAGCAAAATTGGAACAAGCGATTATTCAACTCTTTAACCCAAAAGGCAACAACATTCCAGACACCGCCCTACTTTGCTGGGCATGGACTGCGTAAGAGCGGTGGAGGAATTCAAGAGGGTTATCTGGCAACCTCTGACACGAATCATCGGAGAGTCGGAGGACATTGGGGCCTGTCTCTACAATGGTTACGTCGCTTGCTGCAAAAAAGTCCTATCAAACAGCAAATTGTCTGGTTGGATTGTTGTTATAGCGGTGAATTACTCAATTTTGAAGAGGCTGATATTCCAAGCGAGTCAGAGCGAGATATTTGTTTTATCGCGGCTTCCCGCGAGTATGAAAAAGCTGAGGAAGAAATTCACCATGGGGTTTTGACAGAAGCTTTATTGCAGAGACTTGATCCTAATCCATACGCTGATGATATGGGAATAGATAATTATACGCTTGAAGAATTTATCAATAGTGCCTTGAAGGGCAAACCACAACAACCTCTTTGGAAAAGGTCATAAAATTCTACTTACCGCTAAAAATATCAATCCACTTTTAAATATTTGCCCTTATAAATGTTGACAATCCTTTGATTTTAATGATGAAGATTATAAATATTTCTATGGGCGCACCACACTGATTAAAGATTTAGTGGAAAAAATCTAGGTGTGGAATTTCTTAGCTGTAGTGGGTGCCTCTGGCAGTGGCAAATCATCGATTGTCAGAACCGGATTGTTGCCTCAGTTATCAAAGAGTGAACAGTGGAAAATTTTCCCACCTTTTACCCCAGCGTGGCAAAGTCCGCCTAAAAACGTTCTTTTGTACCACCCAACGTTGTTGCCCACCATCGTCGCATTTTGGGGCAGGCAAGAAAAACACTTTGGGGGGCTACATGTATGGATTTATTCTTAACTTAATGGCAGTGAGGGGATGCAAGGGGTGTGTCACGGCTATCCAAAAACGCAACTTGTGTAGTATAGTCTATGTTAT